>Ga0316206_1002809_pt1 | contig 10892 bp, 6 predicted proteins | sample 6monthpyrite_MG_FD_204942 | JGI IMG/M metagenome (GOLD analysis project Ga0316206, IMG submission 204942) | Microbial mat bacterial communities from mineral coupon in-situ incubated in ocean water Damariscotta River, Maine, United States -... | ecosystem: Environmental > Aquatic > Marine >...
TTGGTGTGGCTTTCCTTCACTACTGGTGCATACAATTCTCAAGAAGATATATAAAATAATAACTATCTCGACTATACAAATGAATAGCCACTTAGACTGATGATTAATGTATTTCGTTGATTCGATAAAACATATTATACATTAGATCTATTATAGTTCTTAACTTGTAACATTTTATTGTTAATAAGTAATTACATTTGAAAAGTAAAAAAAATGATATTATCACTTTTAAAACCTGTCATTTGGCATGTAAAAAAAGTGATATTATCACTTTTAAAACCTGTCATTTGGCATGTAAAAAAATGATATTGTCATTTTATGTTTATTCTGAACTACAAAACTTATACAGCGGTTTTTAACGGCGCTTCTTGTAATTGATTTTTTTAATTTTTATATTATATTTATAGTCCTAAAAGACAAATATGTTGAAATGTAAATCATGTTAAAAATAAGCCTCCATTCTGATTTAATAGCACCTATATCTACAATGTTAAACAGAAGGACCTAAAAGAATTTGTTCTGTGAATTTTTAGAATTAAGGACAATCAAATACTAATAATTGTAATAGTTACCATACAGATGAAAAGTAGCTTGGTTGAACTTATAATTTATGGATGTCGTGAATATTTCGCATTAATATACTGATGTGAAATACAAGTAAATATATATCATGTGGTGGTCATTATGATTCCTGAATCTCCTTATAAGCCTGATTATACTGGTCGCAGTGATTACTCAAGAGGAGACTATCGAGAAGAATATAGCCCGCGTATACCAGGTCGAGAAATCAGATTTTACAATAAAAATCAGTACGACCATTTTATCATAGTAGATAGTGATCCAAATGTAGATACCTTTTGTGAATTGCCCAACATCGAGGTTGTTTCATCGATCGATGGTAAACAAATGCGCGTACACTTTGATATGTGGATTCGATGGAAAAACGGAAGAGAAGAATTTAGACGCGTAGAAAATGACCATGACAAGGAGCTATTTGATCAGAATCCTCACTTATATCCTCAACTTTATGCACTGAAGTTATGGGCTGACAATGAAAATGTTAACTTTGAGATATATACAAAAAAACGCATTCATGCGAAGCCCAAGTTATTGGATAACTGGAAAGATATACATCACTATTTGCATGATGTCACTTGGCTGCAGGAACAGGGACTAGATACACAAACTTTAGAGTATATAAAAAGTCAAAATGGAGTAAATATAAGAAGTATCATTGATAAGTTCAGTCAAGTAGATCCTACAGAAATTATTCGTGCAATATTTTGGAATCTGTATCAAGGGCTCATCTTTTCAGATCTAGATAGAAATGAACTCACACAGAAATCTACTTTTTGGTATAGATAAAAATGCGCACTTCTACCTCTCGTCGTATCACACCACCTGAAGGATATGAAGATATAAACATATGGCCTGATGTTGATGAGTCTTTACTGGAGGAATCTCTACAGTTAAGATTTAGTTCACTCAAACAAGCTGTAAGAAGTTACTTTATTGGAAAAAATACTCTTAAAAAAATAAAAACAGATACAGGTGTTCCAGAATCAGAAGTAGTACGACAGGCCAAGCGATGTATTGAAACACATCCTGATGGAAAAATATGGGGGTATAGAGCACTTGTAAAGTATATACATGTCGATGAATTTACACGACATAAGGAAATAAACGACAATGCTAGCAAGTTTGGTGGATATGCTGGTGCCTTTACACAATTACTAGATACTTATCCAAAATTAAAAAAATTAATTGATGACCGCATTCTGAAAAAAATAAAAAAAGGTCGTATTAAAGTAGGTAAGGTTCAGCTAAAACAACTTAAAAATGATTTTATAAAAGAATGTAAAATTCTTGGAATTACAGGTTATCCAGTCGATCGGGAAGAAAAAGGAGGAAGAGCATTATTAGAATATATCAAACAATTAAAGCTTGATAATATGGTTTCTGCCGCCAGGGTTTTTCAGGGTGAGGATATTGCCATGGTTATAAGCAATACAGGAAAGGGAGAAATACCAGAATTACTTACTCGACCTTTTCAGCGAGTAGAGTGTGATGAACATCGCGATGATTCGCAAGGAACTCTGGCTATACCATTAACCGGCGGAGGGTATAAGTATGTACCTCTAACCAGGATTAGCATTGTTATAAATGAAGAGTGCAAGAGTACAGCAGTTATTGGCTATTCTATTGTTTTAAATGAACATGTATCAAAATTGGATATACATCGCGCTATAGCCAGATGCTTCGAAAAACAACCAAGAAAAGCATTCATAACCCCAGAATTAAATAAAATAGAGGGCGGCCTCCCAGTTGACTTGATACCAGGGCTTGAATGGGTGGCATGGGACGAGCTGGCTTTTGACCGCGCATTAGTACATAAAGCGAAGTCAGTAAAGAATGTTCTACGAAAGAAAATAGGCTGCAGTATTGTTATGGGTAAGCCTCATACTGCTGTGCGAAGACCGTACATAGAAAGATTTAATGGTATGCTTGAGGAAAAATTACACCAACTCCCAAACACAGTGGGTAGTCACCCAAAAGACCCATGTAAAAAGAATCCAGAGAAATACGCAGAAATGTATGGCATAACTATTACAGAAATTATTGAAATACTAGAAGCTTGCATAGCTGAATACAATGTAGACTCAGACCGGCCCAGTTTGGCATATCGTTCACCAATAGAATTTCTCAGGCAAGACATGGAAAAGCGCATTGACACGCTATTACCATATCGAAAAATACCACCAAACTACCAAAGCAAAATTGAAATTATTGGCCAGACATATTTCTCTACTATTAAAAATTCAGGGGGTAAAATACGACCTCATATTAATTTTCTATACGTACGTTACACAAGCGATATACTAGCTCAAAACCCTGACCTAGTTAATCATAAAATTAAGATTGTTGTTGATCCAGATGATATTCGTTTTGTGCATGCCTATCTTCCAAATGGACAATCGCTAGGCATTTTGCAAGCTAGGGGGCAATGGGGAATTATTCCTCACTCTATTGAAAATAGAAAAGATTATTACAGCAAGAAAAATAAAAAATTACGGAAAAATGTCAATGATGATAATGCTGTTTCAGTTTATTTACTTTCTCTTGTTGAAAACTCAAAAACAAGCCGAAGAGAAGCTGATCATCTTGCTATGGCATTAAAAACACTGGTCGATAAATGGGATGATCCTATTTTTTCTGAGTCAATGAATTCAAATAAACAACTTCGCAGACCCAATTATAATAATATTGATAGACCGCCAAGAAGAGCTACAAAAATCCTACACAAAAAAATACCATGAGTAATTATCATAAAAAAGTTAATTGAACATGCACATCCTATTATCTCTGGTAATTATATTATCGGAACAAGAGCCATTGATGGCGCATTAGAATTTGTATATAAATTAATAAGCGATAGAGTGCCAGGTGGTATTCTTTATGGGTTTCAGAGAACTGGTAAAACCTACGCTATAAAATATGTACATGACATGATACCAAATGAATTTGGTGAGAATTTTCCAGTATTTATTTTTGAATGTGCTTACCATAAAACAAATGTGAGTGATAACACCTTTTACCAGGAATTATTAACGGACCTAAATCATGCATTTTATAAGCAAGGCAGAGCCCCAGATAAACTTAAAAGATTAAGAGAATACTTGTCAGAGCAAATAGATAACTCAGGACATTGGCAAGCTGTTCTTATATTTGATGATGCGCACAGATTATATGCATACCAATATGAATGGTTAATGGATATTTACAACTATTTAGACAAAATACAGATTAAACCTACATTTCTCTTTGTAGGACAACCTGAACTCGGATTTTTGCGTAATAGCTTTCAAGGTACAAACAAGAATCAGATAATTGGAAGATTTATGGTATGTGAGCAATATTTCCATGGTCTGACTAATCCAGATGATATATCTACATGCCTGAAAGTATATGATGGGACGGAATTTAGTGGTGATTCATATACACGTGATTTTTATAAAAATGCGTGGGATCAAGGCTGGAGAATTGAACAATATAGCCAGCTAATATGGGATTCGTTTTCTAAGTTGCGTGTAAAATTTTCTATGAGTGAAGATTTTGAAATTCCTATGCAATTTTTTTGTTCTGTTATAGAGAATTTATTTAAAAAATATAGTGACCCCGAAACAACTGAGCCCATTATAAATGAAAAAATGATTATTAAGCTAATAAAAGATAGTAGGTATATCGAAGCAGAATTTAATTTAAATAGCAACTTTGAAAACTAAAGAAAATATCACTAATAAGTAATCTTTTAGATCCATCATTTATAAGGTATATCTATTTAAACATTTACTTCATTATTTAGAGATTTACTTCATTTATTATCTAAATATACCATTAATTTTTAAATATATTTAGAGATTTACTTCAGTCGGTCAATATTCATGAATCATGTTATTTTAACTGAATACGCTATTTAACATAATATACATTATACGCAATACTACAATGTATCCGTGCTTAAGAAATAGCATACGGTCTGTTGCTGCTTTTTAGCCAGATACATAGCACTGTCAGCATTTCTTAGTAACGTAACAGCGTCTCTTCCATCTTTTGGGTAGATAGCGATACCAATACTCATTTTGATAGTGATATCGACGCCATCAACAAGACAAGGCTTGTCAAACGTTTCAAGAATACGCTGAATTACTTGCTCAATGACATTTTCAGAGATATTAGGAATAATAATCGCAAATTCATCACCACCGATTCTTGAGACCGTACCCGTGGTTCGTAAGACAGATTGTAGACGTCTGCTTGTTTCTTTTAATATGTAGTCACCCACATAATGGCCATAATTATCATTAACCTCTTTAAACTTATTCAAATCAATCAGCATAATGGCAGATACATTATTACTACGATCCGAAATACTCAGTGCCTGATCCAGGCGATCCTCCATCAAAATTCTGTTTGGAAGACCTGTCAGCGGGTCATGTAATGCTTGTAGCTGAAGCTCTGTTTGTCTCTCATGTACTTTTGTCTTCATCAAGCTGAATGCCTGATGCAGTTCTTTCATTTCTCCTATAGTCGCATCTTGTTCAATCTGGTAGTTGTCAGACCCATGTGCTTGATTAAACAACGCTGTAGAGAGCTTTTTGATAGGTGAAATAATGACAGATTGAAAAAACATATAGCCCGCTATAGTAAAAATAAAGGCGATGACAAAAAATATCCATAAAATGTTACTGATATTTCCTGCTATATTGCTCATTGCTGAAATGCTTTTATTACTGGCAATATCTATAATCTGTTCAAGTTCATTTAGATCATTCCATATTTTGTAAAAAGTTGGCTGGATTCTTTTATGTAAATAAGGTACATCGGTACGCCATTCCTTACTGTGATAAGATTTTCGTACTGACTGATAAGCCTTGAACCATTCTTTTGATTTTACAAGCATGATAGCAAGGGATTCCTGCCCCTGCAGATCAAATGGTACTTTGGTACTCATCCTTATAAGAAGCTGAAGATCATTTGAAATAACATTGTAAAGGAGTTCTACATTATGGCCCTGTTGTTTGAGGCCCTCTTCTGTAGAACTGAAAGCACCAAAACGATTGGCAACAAATACTCTGAATGCCCCAATCATTTTATTCCAGTTTGCACTGATCTTTTCAAAAAGTTTGTATATTTTATTATTAATTACAAGATTATCAAACTCGATTTCTTCAATCGCGAGTGTGACTGCAGTCGTGAATGCATTACTTGCAGGTAACATAATGTCATTCATGGTAGACATAGCAGGATGTAACTTTTCCGGTGTTATCCTGATAACCATTAACTCATTAAGCATGTTCTGTAATTTAGTTACTTTTTTATTTAATACAGTGATAGATTGCTGCCATTTGCGCTCTTCAGCGATGTCAATATTATTCAGATAACTAATTTGTATTAATGTTTGCTGAATTGTCTTGTTAATTTTTTCACGTAATAACTGATCGGGGTCAATCATATATGACTGCAGCAAATGATTTACTTCCCATAATAAAAAACGAATTTTTTTCGTGATTTTCTGGGATTGGTTTTTTAACAGGATATTACTGATAGATTCATTCTGAACATTGTGTGTCAGGTAACTGGACCACCAGGTACCAGCCATGATTACCATGATAAATATTATAGCTGCGAGTATATATCTACCTTGTAATGTATTTGGAGTATAACTTTTAATAGTGTTGCCCTGTTTTACATCTTATACTGAACTTGCAGCAATTGAACAATATAACCTTATAGCGGCCACTTAGTTGATTTATTAAGGATTTAAAGCTTGAACCATATTAAAAGACATCCACAATTCCCACTCAATAACGATATTCTCTATTTAAATCATGCCGCGGTCTCACCCTGGCCTTTAACAACAGCGGATGCCATTCATGCATTTACGATGCAAAATCTGCATTCAGGTTCTGCCAATTATTTAAAATGGATGGAAACCGAGCAATCTTTACGTGAGTTGATGTCAAAACTGATTAATGCGAGCAGTCCCGATGATATTTCATTATTAAAAAATACCTCTGAGGGTTTATCCATCATTGCGCATGGGCTTGACTGGCTGCCCGGTGACAATATTGTCATTCCTGCAAATGAATTCCCGTCAAACCGCATCGTCTGGGAGTCACTGATAGCCTGTGGTGTTGAGATACGTCAGATAAGCAGCCTTGATTCAAATTCAATTGAATCCGCCCTGATTAAGGCCTCGGATGACAAAACAAGGCTGATCTCAGTTAGTGCTGTGCAATATCACAATGGCTTCAGGATGAATTTACCGATCATTGGTGATTTCTGCCGCAATAACGATATTCTGTTTGTTGTTGATGCTATCCAGCAACTGGGAGCACTGGTATTCGATCTTGAACAAATCAAGGCTGATTTTGTCGTTGCTGATGGGCATAAATGGATGATGGCACCTGAAGGCCTTGCCTTGTTCTACAGTCACCCAGACGCTCGTCAGAAATTACATCTACATCAGTATGGCTGGCGAATGATTGAAAATCCGACTGATTTTAATCAGAAAGACTGGGAAATCGCAGCAGATGGTAAGCGTTTTGAGTGTGGAAGCCCGAATATGCTGGGTATACATGCCTTACATGCAAGCCTGACACTCATCCATGAAACCGGTCAGGCAGCTATCGAGGAAAGTATTCTGTCAAATACACGCTACCTCATTGACTATATAGATAATAATAATGACCTTACGCTGGTTTCAAGTAGTGATTTGTCACGTCATTCAGGTATATGCAGTTTTAGACATGAACAAGTAAATAACAACCAACTATTTGATTATTTGACTAAAAAGGGTGTCCAATGTGCTATTAGAGGTGATGCAATTCGTCTTTCGCCCCACTTTTATCAGCATAAACAGGAACTTAACCAGCTTTTCAAAATTATAGACACTATCTAACCTGCTGTTTTATATGGAATAGTTACACATATCTTGTAAATGTGTGGTTGATTGCAACGGTTTATAGTCATACTGGTCTAAACTATATAAAGATAGAGTTATAAATAAATGCCATCTTACAAGGAGCAATGTTATGGCAGGGCTCAAAAAGTGGATAGAAAAAAAAATAACCGCATGGCTTATCAGAGATCGCGCTCCTGTAAGTAGTATCCCCCTGTCTGACTTTGAACAACTCAGTTATGAAATCAAACCTTGTGATGTCTTGCTTGTGGAAGGCAGAAGTCGCGTCAGCAATGTTATCAAGGCCATTACCCAAAGCCCCTGGACACATGCCGCACTTTACATCGGGCGTCTGAATGATATAGAAGACGAATACATCAGGAAAAATATTGAGAAGCATTACAAAGGTGATAGTAATGTTCCTTTAATACTTGAGGCATTAATGGGTGATGGTACTATTATTGTTCCACTGGAAAAATACCATCATGATCATATACGCCTATGTCGACCAAAAACATTATCGCGCCAGGACGCTGTCAAGGTAATTGCTTACACTACCCGTCACCTGGGTTGTGAATATGATGTGCGTCAGTTACTTGATCTGGCCCGCTTTGTTTTTCCTTACGGCATTATCCCCCGCCGCTGGCGCTCTACATTGTTTCAACATAATGCGGGCGCTCCGACACGCACAGTTTGCTCTTCATTAATTGCAGCCGCATTTGCATCAGTTCACTTTCCAATTTTACCCGTGATTCAAAAAAGTGAACACGGAGATTTGAAGTTTTATAAACGAAATTTCCGTTTGTACACACCCCCGGATTTCGATTACTCACCCTACTTTGAAATTATAAAATATCCTTATCTTGGACTGGAAGAACTTGCAATCTACCGAAAACTACCCTGGGACAAAAATGGAATTGTCTGTAATGGTGATGATGATGGTGATTGTTATATTCCGGATGATTTTTTCAAAAAAAAAGATAAAACAGAAAAAAAAGGAACCACTTTAATGAATGACAACAAACCAGTAAGCCTTCCGATACATGCAATAAATTTACTGGGTTCGCGCACAAAGACGTAAAGACTAACTAAATGAGGTATGTATTATGTTACTCACATACATAATGTTAACCATCGCTGCCATATGGACACTCTTATATTTCAGAGCCACGGGTATCGCATGGGTAGTTTCCGCTGCGGTCGCACTGTCAGCCTGGACAATTACATCTCCTGAAAACCTGATTATGCAAAGTATTAGCTGGTTTATACTGGTGGCTGTCTCCACTCCGCTTCTGTATCGCCCACTACGTCGTAAACTATTTACAGAAAAATTATTTCAAATCTTTTGTAAAATAATCCCGAAAATGTCTGACTCTGAAAAAGAAGCACTGGATGCAGGAACCGTTTGGTGGGATGCAGAATTATTTAGCGGCCGGCCCAACTGGAAAATACTGCAGGAATATCCAAAACCTGAATTAACAGATGAAGAACAGGCTTTTATTGATGGCCCGGTTGAAGAACTCTGTGACATGATTGACGACTGGTCCATTACACAGGAACATTACGATCTGCCAGAACCTGTTTGGGACTACATCAAACAACAAGGTTTTTTCGGAATGATTATACCGAAATCATTTGGTGGCCTTGGGTTTTCCGCATTGGCTCATTCTGCTGTTGTGATGAAAATAGCCAGTCGAAGTGTTACTGCTGCCGTAACTGTGATGGTACCCAATTCATTGGGGCCAGCAGAACTGTTACTTCAATACGGAACCAAAGAACAACAGGATCATTTTTTACCCCTATTAGCTAAAGGAAAAGAAATCCCATGCTTTGCACTAACAGGCCCGAACGCAGGTAGTGATGCCAGTTCAATGCCCGATACGGGTATTGTATGTCGTGAAGATTATAACGGCGAGAAGAATGTCTTGGGTATTCGACTGAACTGGGAAAAACGCTACATCACCCTCGGACCTATAGCCACCCTGCTCGGTCTTGCATTTCATTTATTTGATCCTGAAAAGTTATTAGGTGAAAAGGAGGATCTTGGAATAACACTGGCACTGATACCAACGGATATGGATGGTATAGAAATTGGCCATCGTCACTTCACACTTAATATTCCTTTCCAGAATGGCCCAAACCGCGGCAAGGATGTTTTTATACCTATGGACATGCTAATAGGTGGCCAGGAACGCGCGGGAGAAGGATGGAAAATGTTAATGGAATGCCTCGCAACTGGCAGATCAATATCACTCCCTGCCCTGAGTACCGGGGCGGGTAAACTGGCCAGTCGTGCAACAGGTGCATATGCAAGAATCAGAAAACAGTTCCATATGCCAATCGGTCGCTTTGAAGGTGTAGAAGAAGCGCTTACCCGCATTGCGGGAATGACTTATCAGATGGATGCTGTTAGACAAGTAACTGCCGGGGCGATTGATGAAGGTGAACGACCTTCTGTTGTTTCAGCAATAGCGAAATATAACCTGACTGAGAAAATGCGCAAGGTGATCGATGATGCAATGGATATACAGGCAGGATCTGCGATATGTATGGGGCCACGCAATCTGATTGGCCGGATCTACCAGTCTGTTCCTATCAGCATTACCGTTGAAGGTGCAAATATTCTGACCCGCAGTATGATTATTTTTGGTCAGGGCGCTATACGCTGCCACCCATATATTCTCGACATAATGAATACAACCAAAACCGAAAACCCGGAAGAAGGCCTGAAACGATTTGACCGCTTGTTATTCAGACAAATACGATTTGTTGCTGCCAATTTTTCACGCACCTTGTTTACCGGACTCACACAGGGTAAATTCATCCGTGCACCAGCCTCAGGTAAGGAACGCAGATTTTACCAGCAGTTATCACGTATGAGCTCTGCCTTTGCAATGCTTGCAGATGTATTCATGATGACTCTGGGTGCAAGCCTTAAACGAAAAGAAAAAATTTCTGGCAGACTCGCTGATATATTAAGTGAATTATATATTGCGTCCTGCGTATTGAAACACTATCGCAATCAAGGGTCACATCCTCAGGACATGCCATATGTAGAATGGGCTGTTTCACAATCATTACTCAATATTCAAACCAGTATTAATGGTTTATTACAGAATTACCCGATACGTCCGATTGCCTGGTTATTGAAAATGATCATATTTCCACTCGGGTTCTCATACCGGAATGTAAACGACAAATTGGGAGCCACAATGGCCGAAACAATACTGGAACCCTGTCCAACCCGTTTCAGACTGACTGATGGCATTTTTATTCCACATAATACAAATGATACGCTGGGTAGAATAGAATCGGCGCTGTCACGGGTTTTGGCATCTGAACCTATAGAAACAATAATCCAGGTCAGTATAAAAAAAGGTCAACTACTGAAACATCCGATTAGTACTCAGGTGGAACGCGCCATTGAACA
>Ga0316206_1002811_pt1 | contig 10890 bp, 9 predicted proteins | sample 6monthpyrite_MG_FD_204942 | JGI IMG/M metagenome (GOLD analysis project Ga0316206, IMG submission 204942) | Microbial mat bacterial communities from mineral coupon in-situ incubated in ocean water Damariscotta River, Maine, United States -... | ecosystem: Environmental > Aquatic > Marine >...
CAAAGCAAACAGGCTCGTTATTTACCATCCTCAGCTGCACATTGAAATGCCCATACTCCATATCTGTTTTAAGAAGCATATTAGTTATATCTGTTAAATATTTCTCTATCGAATCGTTAAATATAACTTCTCCAAAGCCTGATGCACCATCAGCTGTTAATTGCCTCTTCATAACAATAGTAGATAGTTTCTTAGAAATCTTATCTACATAACATCCACAGGTGTATTCATCACCATCAAGGTATTGCTGAGCAATTAAGGATTCGAGAGAAAGCCCCTTGGTATTCTTAATATCCTGAATATCTTCATTATTTTTGACTATAAAAATATTTCTAGATGATGAATCTGTTACTGGCTTCACAATAAACGGAAAAGATATGCCCTCATCTTTTTCTGCATCATTAAACATAGTCGTATATGGAAATGCAATATCGTTTTCTCTAAAAAACTCAAAGCACTTAAACTTATCTAAACAAACCTCAATGGACGCAACGGGCAGAACGCCACAATTACTCTTATTGTAAGCAGCTATCTTCATCAACTCATGCTGTGTTCCTGAAAAAACGATATCAATACTTTCATTTTCAACGATGGCTTCAATAGATTTAATATAACCATCATCCACAGCCAATGGAACTGTATATGTTTTAGATATCTTTACTTTATAATGGTCCTGATAATTAAAATATAAACCTGCACCAAACTCATCACTATTCGTAAAAACAACACTTATATCATCTACAAATCTACTTCTATTTAATGCCTGGTATATACTCTGCCCCATAACCGAGCCAGCACCTGTAATTAATATATTTATCACTTTCAATTATCTCTAATTATTTTAATGTCTATTTCTGTTTAACTAACTGTATATAATCATCTAATGCTGTCCATAGATCATATTCATATTTAAACCCTACTATCTCACTAAATTCCATGGTTCTAAAATCCACCTTCTCTTTAGAAATATCCATTTCAATATTAGATATATCCAGAGAAGCATGCTGAGCAACATAATTTATTATTTCATACACAGAAGAAGGTTCCGCGTAGGAAATATTAAACACACTTTTATTGAATTTTTTATAATTACTATCCATTATAAAAAAATTGAAAATATTGATCAGATCTTTTAGGTATATATAACTTCTTACCTTTAGACCTCTACCATAAAGCTTTAAGCTTTCTGATTTATTTATAGAATTTTCAATTGCTCGAAACATATTGCCATGTTTTTGCTTATAACCAAAAACATCACCAACTCTTAAAACAGTCGTATCAATGCCATATATACTGCCTGCCAATTGCTCTGAGTGCACTTTCGAAGCAGAGTAAAAATCATTAACACTTGTTACTGTTGAGACATTACAATCGCTGGCGAATGGGTATACATTGTTCCCGGAGACCAATAGTAGGTGTGTATTATTTAAACGACAATATTCAAAAACATCTAGATCAAGAGCTATATTATTTTTGTAACATTCAATATTATCATCAACTTTAGCGGCTAAATGCAGTATTACATCAACATCTTTCGCATTATCCAGGCGAACGACTTCATACTTGAAATTATTCTCAACAAGAAAGTCACACACTGACTTACCGATATAACCTTTATAGCCAGTTATAGCCGCTTTAAATTCCGGGATATATGCGACTTCTAAATTCATAACACGTCCATAAGGACCTTGCATATGTAACTAATATTTTCTTCAGTTATCCCCATATGAACCGGTAAGGATACTACTCTTTTCGCGTACTCTTCAGCTTTTGGACAAGTGTTATTTGCATAGTCATAAGGTGCATATTCAGTATTCAGAGTATAATGAACTCCTGGGTATATATTTGCCGCATAAAGTGACTCTAACACCTTGTCTCTATTATCAATTAAAATTTGCACAACATGAGTTGATGACTCTAGCCCTTCAGGCTGAGGAATAAATGACAACTTGCCTTCACTCACTAAACCTTTTAACTTTTCCTGATATAAACTTGATATTTCTCTTCTGTATTTATTATCTTCATCGAGGTATTTAAGAGAAACAAGTGCCATCGCAGCCATAATAGAATTACCGTGGTACTTATAACCTATATTTGGTACATCATACTTCCACTTATACACACCTTCATTTGTAGTTCTTGAGAAAGTATCTTTATTAATACCTAACCAACCTATTTCCCGTGCATTTTTATCTAACTCATCATCTTTGAAACACACCATTCCAGAATCAGCAGTAGGCATATTTTTTACAGCCTGAAAGCTATAAACAACCACATCAGACTCTTTACCTACTATTTCTCCATTAAATCGTGTGCCTGCCATGTGTGCAGCATCTAATATCAGCTTCAAGTTATTCTTTTTACATAGCTCTACAATCTCATAATAACGACCAATATTGCCCGTCAATCCAACAAATATTAATGCTTTTGTTTTTGGTGTTATTTTTTTTGCAACATCTAATGGATCGAGACACAGATACTCATCAACATCTGCAAATACTGGCGATAAATTTTCATATTTAATTGCATGATTGGTTGAAACAAATGTAAATGGCGTTGTAATTACTTCATCGCCATCTTGCCAGCCATACTTATCTTTTAATTCTTTAAACGCAAGATGAAGGCCGCTTGTTGCTGAATTCACAAAATAAGCATTATTCAGGCCGGTATACTCACGCCATTTCTCTTCAATTTTTTCAGTTTTAAAGCCCATGCCTGTCCAACCAATTTCAAGGCATTCTTTAATTTCAGCAAGAGTCTCATCAACTCTATAATATGGCTTTAGTACTTGTATATTTTCCATTGCTATATCTCTTTAATTTACTGAATTATCTTCAATATATTTTTCAATTGTTGCTTCGATGTCTTCGCCAAAATACTCAATTCTATTATTGTTTATATATATAACTTTATTGAAAAACTCACGAGCATATTTCATATCATGCGATACGGCGATAAAAATCGACGCATCACTTTTTATGTCTTCTATTCTCTTTGTAGCTTTATTAATAAAATTAATATCTCCACCGGCAAACAGTTCATCCACAATAAGTATTTCGGGATCAATCGTCGTTGCTATACTAAATGATAGTCGCGCACCCATACCTGTTGAGTAATACTTTACTGGAACATCAATAAAATCACCAATATCGGCAAATTCAATTATTTCATTCTCTTTAGCGAGCAACTGTTTTTTCGAGTACCCACTTATTAAACCGCTGATATATATATTTTCCCGGCCTGTAAGCTCAGGGTCCATACCTGCACCAATCTCAATTAGTGAGGAAATTCTACCCTCTGTCAAAATTTGCCCCTGAGTCGGGCGATAGATACCTGTAATCAACCGAAGCATGGTGCTTTTGCCTGCTCCATTCCTACCAATAATACATAATCTATCGCCATGATTAAGTTCAAAATTCGCATTTTGCAAAACATGAAATTGTTCATGTTTATATGAGTCTTGACCGAAGTTCTTTACAAACCCGATGAGGCTCTCTTTGATTCCACTAGATACATTAGTTACCTTAATGTAATCAAACGATACATCTTTAAATTTTATGCTTGCATTCATAATTACAATCTATATACGAGTTTATGTCTGTACTTATTAAATACAGCATTACCAACTATTAACATAACCACAGACATTGCCACAGATAAGCCTAACAATTCAAATGTCAGGCCTTTATCATACGTTATTGGGTCTCTAAACAAAGCAATAAAATATACCATAGGGTTTAATGTCATTAATAAATCAACTATAGGCATTCTTCCCAGTATAAAATCCTTTGGGTATAACACTGGGCTAAGATAAAACCATAGTTGCAATAAAACACTTATTAGATAAGCCATATCTCTAAAGTATGTCGATATAACACTAACAATTAACGCCACACCCATACTAATTGCTAGCAACAGAATAATTGAGACAGGTAGATATAGAAGATTAATACCTGGCTCATAACCAATAAGAATAGCTATTAATAGAAAAGCGAAAAAAGTTAAAATAAATTCAACGAAATTGATTGCCACATTAACTATCGGAAAGATCATTATATTTATCGGGGTTTTCTTAATTAATGCCTCATTGTTTATAATAGATGTTGTTGCGCCTAATACTGAGCCGCTAAACATCGTCCAGGCCATAAAGGCTGGAAAAAACATAACAACAAACTCCCCATACGGCATGCCCATAATGACAGAGAAAACTAGTGATATCACACCAACAGATAACAATGGATTCAATAAAGACCATAAAAAGCCCAAAGATGTTCTTTTATACTTAATCTTTAAGTGATTAGCAGTTAACGTAGATATCAGTTCAATATTTTGCTTTGTAAGATTATGCATATTTATACTCAACGATCCCTAGCACCTGTAATAATATTTTATACAAGTGTATCGATAACATTTTTCAGGCTATCTCTCCAATATGGGATATTAATATTTAATTCTTTTTTAATTTTATTTTTATTCAGAACAGAATAATGTGGTCGGCGCGCTTTGGCATCATACTCATTTGAGAGAACTGGATTAATTTCACATCTCAATCCTGCTAAATCTACAATTGCCATTGCGAAGTCATACCAGCTAGCAACACCTTCATTCGAGTAATGATATATACCGTTCATAACTTTATATTTTTCATTTGCAAGAATCGACACAATCAACTCAGCCAAATCTTTAGCGCAAGTAGGTGTACCTATTTGATCAACCACTACATTTAATGAGTCTTTTTTTTCACCCAGGCGAAGAATTGTTTTTACAAAGTTATTACCAAATTCAGAATAAAACCATGATGTTCTAATAACAATATTTTCGGGATTTATCTCTAAGAGAGACTTTTCTCCCATAAATTTGCTTAAGCCATATACATTAAGAGGGTTTACTTCACTTTCTTCAGTATAAGGCTTAGATTGATCTCCACCAAAAACATAATCAGTAGATATGTGGATCACTTTTAAATCTAATTTTATTGAAATATTTGCAAGGTTTTTTACTGCCTTGTGATTTAACGAATCAGCTTCATCACTTTTATCCTCAGCGCCCTCAACATCGGTAAAAGCTGCGCAATTCACAATCACGCCAATTTCGTTATCTACTAAAAACTCTTCAACATTTTTATAATTCATTAAGTCCAAATCTAACCTGTCACAAAAAATAATATTTTCGTAATCAAGATTTTTACAACTTTTACTTAACTCACTACCCAGCTGCCCGGCCGCACCTGTGACTAATACAGCATTATTCATAAAGATTCTGTCCAGAATCAAACTTGTCTGCATCATTAAATGACATCAAGTTCTTATCTTTATCCGACAGTACAATTGAGCTTTCTTCTAGCATCCAGTCAATATTAAGATCGGGATCATTGTAGACAATACCCCTGTCATTTTCAGATGAATAATAGTTATCTACTTTATAACAGAATATAGCTTCATCACTAAGAACTGCAAAACCATGAGCAAATCCTCGAGGTATAAACAGTTGTTTTTTATTTTTATCATTAAGAATAACAGAAACATGCTGACCGTATGTTTTACTACCAGCTCTTATATCTACCGCAACATCCAGCACTTCTCCTTGAACAACTCTTACTAGTTTACTTTGCGCATACGGTGGCAACTGATAGTGCAATCCACGCAATATCCCTCGTGTAGATTTTGATTCATTGTCTTGACAGAATATGACTCTGTCATTTATTTCTTTACTAAAAATATCCTGTCTAAACACCTCTGAAAAATACCCTCTATCATCACCAAATACGTTAGGCTCAAGCAGGTAAACTTCGGGAATTTTAGTTTGTGTGATTTTCATCAAAACACACCAGTATCGTTTGCACGGCGTAACAAATACTGCCCATACTGGTTTTTCTTTAGAGGCTGCGCTAATTCTATTAATTTATCTTTACTGATATAACCCATCTCGTAAGCAATTTCTTCGATACAGGCCACTTTAAGACCTTGTCTGTTTTCTATCGTCTGAATAAAATTAGAAGCTTCAAGAAGACTTTCATGCGTACCAGTATCAAGCCATGCATAACCTCGTCCCATTAATTCAACTTTTAATTTTTGCTGTTTTAAATACTCTTGATTAACAGAGGTTATCTCTAGCTCACCTCTACTTGATGGTTTAATATTTTTAGCTATATCAATTACGTTATTTGGATAAAAATACAAACCAACCACAGCATATTGGCTCTTCGGTTCTTGCGGTTTTTCTTCCAGGCTCAAAACATTACCTTTACTATCAAACTCAGCTACACCATAACGCTCTGGGTCTTTCACATAATAGCCAAATACGGTTGCTTTTTGTTCTTCCTGAACATTTGATATAGAGTTTGACAACATAGTCGTCAATCCATGGCCATAAAAAATATTATCCCCGAGCACCAAACAAACGTCATCATCACCAATAAATTCTTCGCCCAATATAAATGCTTGCGCAAGACCGTCAGGGGACGGCTGTTCTATGTAGGAGAAAGACATACCAATTCTTTTACCGTCACCTAAAAGCGTCTTGAATTGAGGCAAATCATGCGGAGTAGAAATAATTAAAACTTCTGTAATCCCCGCCAGCATTAATACTGACAAAGGATAATATATCATCGGTTTATCATAGATAGGTGTTAACTGCTTACTCACACCTTGGGTAATAGGGTATAAGCGAGTACCAGAACCACCTGCTAATATTATTCCTTTCATACTTCAGCCTGCCCTACACCTAAGCGCTCACGCATATAACTACCGTCCTGCACGTGTTTGCACCACTCACTATTATCCAGGTACCATTTGATAGTTTTTGCAATACCACTTTCAAACGTTTCCTGCGGCAACCATCCCAGATCTTTAGCAATCTTATCTGCATCTATTGCATAACGTACATCATGACCCGGGCGATCTTTTACATAAGTAATAAGATTTTCATAAGGCTCATTATCTGATCTTGGTACTAAGTTATCGAGTATTGCGCATATAGTTTTTACAACTTCAAGATTGGTTTTTTCATTGTGTCCACCAATATTGTATGTTTCTCCAAGCTTGCCCGTTTTTAGCACAAGCCTTAAGGCTATTGCATGATCATCGACATATAGCCAGTCTCTTATCTGATCACCTTTTCCATAGATAGGTAAAGCCTTACCCTCTAAAGCATTTAATGTAACCAGAGGTATTAATTTTTCGGGAAACTGGTAGGGTCCGTAATTATTTGAACAGTTAGTAATTACAACAGGAAAACCAAATGTTCTGTACCACGCCCGCACAAGATGGTCAGAAGAAGCTTTACTAGCAGAATAAGGCGAACTTGGTTCATAGGCGGTGTCTTCTGTAAACAAGCCCGTTTCACCTAAATCCCCATAAACTTCATCTGTAGAAACATGATGAAAACGGAAATTATCTTTTTTGGAACCACTTAAACCATCCCAATATTTTTTTGATACATCTAAAAGATTATAGGTACCAACTATATTAGTCTGAATAAAATCGGCTGGTCCATCAATTGAACGATCTACATGAGACTCCGCTGCAAGATGCATAATGGCATCAGGCTGATACTGATCAAATACGCGAGTTAATTCATCAATATTTCTAATATCAACATGCTCAAACTGATAACGAGGATGATCCGATAGCATTTCCAAAGATTCAAGGTTACCTGCGTATGTTAGCGCATCAAGATTAACTACTTCATGATCTGTATCTTCAATATATTGGCGTATAACTGCGGAACCGATAAAACCCGCACCACCTGTAACTACTATTTTCAAAATGGTATCCTGAAATGCCTGATATGAACTATCAATATAAACTAGAATTTGGTGGAGCTAGGCGGGATCGAACCGCCGACCTCAACACTGCCAGTGTTGCGCTCTCCCAGCTGAGCTATAGCCCCAAATTAGGTTGCGAATTTTAGGGGAAATTGGCTATAGAGTCAAAGATATAAGCAGCTTTAGTAATAGTTAATACTTCTTTTGTGGACTAGATACCTACACTTAAAGAAGCTTCAGCTTCAATTAGCATGAAATAAAAGGTTTTCCTATTAATTAAAAACATTTTTGGCAATCTGACGGGGAACCAACTAATTTTCACCTACAAATTTAACACACTACACCTGATTCCTGTCACTGGCTCAGAATCACAGTTTAAAAAACCACTTCAGACTGGATCACCTATATGCTCTATTGCCTGACGTAACCTGATGAGTGTTTCTTTTTTACCTAATAGCTCCAGGGTAACATCAATTGATGGTGATTTACCGTGACCAGTTACCGCCAAACGCAATGGCTGACCCACTTTACCAAAGCCCACTTCTAATTTTTCTACTGTATTTTCAACGACTTGATGTATTTCTGCTGCAGTCCAGTCATCTAGTGCTTCATAGGCTTCAAGCAGAGCTTGCAAAACTTTTCCAGCTGGAGCTTTAAACTGTTTTTTAGCCTGTTTAGGGTTATATTCAGATATATCTTCGTAAAAGTACCGAATATCTTCAACCAACTCTACCAACGTTGAACAACGATCCTGATAAACTTTCATCACCTCTACCAGGTTTGGACCATTACTCACATCCAGATCAGCCTGTTTTATATAAAACTGCAACTCTTGCGCCAGCTGTTCAGCTGTCATTTGCTTCATATAATGCTGATTAAGCCACTGCAACTTCTCAACACTCAAACTCGATGATGACTTATTAATATCATCTATATCAAACTTCTCAATCATCTCATCAAGCGTGAAAACTTCCTGATCACCATGAGACCAACCAAGACGCACTAGATAATTAATAACCGCGTCTTTTAAATAACCATCATCTCTATACTGCATCACACTGACCGCATCGCGACGTTTGGATAGTTTTTTACCGTCAGTACCATTAATCATAGGCACATGAGCGTATTCAGGAATATGCGCACCTAAAGCTTTTAAAATATTAATTTGTCGCGGAGTATTATTTAGATGATCATCACCACGTATCACATGACTAATCTCCATATCCAGGTCATCCACAACAACGGTTAAATTATATGTCGGATTGCCATCGGAGCGTTCAATTATAAGATCATCCAACTCCTGATTGCTTATGACCACCTGCCCTCTCACGTGATCTGAGATCTCTACATTACCTTCTAAAGGATTTTTAAATCTGATAACCGTATCATCAGCTTCTGACAACCCCTTCTCTCTGCAACAACCGTCATATTTTGGTTTCTGCTTGTTCGCCATCTGTTCTTCACGCATCTTATCAAGACGCTCTCTTGAACAATTACAGTAATACGCATCACCCTGATCAAGTAAGCTCTGGGTTACTTCTTTATACCTGTCATAACGATCTGTTTGATAAACAGGCCCCTCATCATGGTTAAGACCTAACCAGTTCATACCTTCCAGTATTGCGTCAACAGCCTCTTGAGTTGAGCGCTCACGGTCTGTATCCTCAATTCTTAATACGAATTCACCGCCCTGTTTTTTAGCATAAAGCCAGGAGAACAAAGCCGTTCTCGCACCGCCAATGTGAAGATAACCGGTTGGACTTGGGGCGAATCGTGTACGAATTTTCATTTTTTATATATGCCTACGATGATTATTTTTTGAATTTTTCATTATCTGAATTTAAATATCGGAAGATATTAAGGGACTTGTGTTAATTAAAGCACCTGAGTTCCCATTAAAATCATTCAGGAATGACGAACGAATTATTGCCTGCAATCGTCATTGTACCATTTAGATTAACAACAATTAACCTTTACAATCAATTGCTTATAACATAACTAATATCTATTAAGTTTTACTCGCCCACTTTAATTATGCAGAAGTTAAGCAAGACGCGTATCTGACCAAAAATAGCTAAGATTATCAACCGTATTGTTATAGCATATAGAATTATATTAACTCCAATGATATCGATAACCTTTGAAAACTCTGTCTGAACAATTCCTCTCCAATATCAAACAATGGGCATCTGAATCTGGTTTCTCTCAGCTTGCCGTTACTGATGTTGACCTTTCAGATCATGAAAAACATTTTGAGGAATGGTTAAACAATCATTATCAGGGGGAAATGGGGTATATGGCAAAACACGGCACTAAACGTAGTCGCCCCGATGAGCTTGAGCCAGGGACATTGCGTGTGATTTCAGTGCGTATGGATTACTTTCCTCCAGAATCTGTATCAATAAAAAAGGTATTAAATAATAAAAATCTAGGTTTGATTTCCCGCTACGCTACAGGTCGTGATTACCACAAGCTCATACGTAAACGCCTACAAAGACTGGTCGATAAGATGCAAAAGGAAGTAGGCGAATTTGGCTATAGGGTTTTCACAGATAGCGCCCCTGTACTGGAAAAAGCAATAGCTGAAAATGCAGGACTTGGCTGGATGGGTAAACATACAAACCTGATCAACAGATCTGCCGGTTCCTGGTTCTTTCTCGGTGAAATATACACTGATTTGCCTTTACCGATAAATGAAACCAAACCTGAAAACCACTGTGGCACCTGTACAGCCTGTATAGATGTTTGCCCTACTAAAGCCATAATTGCTCCATATAAGCTCGATGCACGTCGCTGCATTTCATACTTAACTATTGAGCTGAAAACAGCAATCCCGGTTGAATTTCGTAAAGCCATTGGAAATCATATTTACGGCTGTGACGACTGCCAGCTAGTCTGCCCCTGGAATCGATTTTCTAAAGCCAGTGATGAAAAAGACTTCGAAGTGCGCCACGGACTCGATGCCCCGCAATTACTGGATTTATTTGCCTGGAGTGAAGCAGAATTTTTAAAAAAGATGGAAGGCTCGCCTATTCGCAGAATTGGTTACATGCAATGGCTTAGAAATATAGCTGTTGCTCTGGGTAACGCACCTTATTCAGAAAAGATCACAACCGCTTTAAAAG
>Ga0316206_1002812_pt1 | contig 10890 bp, 8 predicted proteins | sample 6monthpyrite_MG_FD_204942 | JGI IMG/M metagenome (GOLD analysis project Ga0316206, IMG submission 204942) | Microbial mat bacterial communities from mineral coupon in-situ incubated in ocean water Damariscotta River, Maine, United States -... | ecosystem: Environmental > Aquatic > Marine >...
CAAACTAGTGGTACGATGCGAATACATCGTGTACCTTTATAAAAAGCCTTTGGCGAGTTTACGCCATTCGCATGCAAACATGAATAGCACTCACTTACACACAATGAATACCCTAATTCCACATTAATAAAACTAATGCGAAAAATAAATTTTATTAGTTTGTGGTTTTTATCAAACAAAATTATTATAGCTTCACGTTTGAATGCAAGGCAATTTATCTCCCTGCTAAGCAAACAAACCGACAGATTGAGCTTCTTTCTGACATGTTTTATTGGATATTTTCAACTTCCTTATTTACAACTTATATCAAGTTGGCCCGCATCAACCATGCGGGCTTTTTTTTGCTCAAAAAACGTTACTTATTCAGGCTTAATAAGCGAAAAGTGCTGATATGCCCGATCGGTAGCAATTCTACCACGTGGCGTTCGTTGTAAATAACCTTGTTGAATTAAAAAAGGTTCCAGCACATCTTCAATTGTTTCTCGTGCTTCACCAATTGCTGCAGCAATATTATCAACACCAACCGGACCGCCCATAAACTTTTCTATAATTGCTAATAATAATTTTCGATCCATAACATCAAAGCCTTCGCTATCCACATCCAACATAGCTAATGCATCAGCGGCAATATTTTTACAGACATGACCAGATGATTTAATTTCTGCAAAATCTCTTACCCTGCGTAACAATCGATTCGCAATTCTTGGCGTGCCTCTTGATCTACTGGCTACTTCAAACGCGCCTTCAGAGTCTATAGATAAATTAAGAAACTGTGCTGAACGTTTAACAATTTCAGTTAGTTCATGTACTTTATAAAATTCTAAACGTTGCACTATGCCAAATCGATCACGCAACGGTGAAGTTAATGCGCCAGCTCGGGTAGTAGCACCAATTAAAGTAAATGGTGGTAACTCTAACTTAATGGAACGAGCCGCAGGCCCTTCTCCAATCATAATATCTAATTGATAATCTTCTAAAGCTGGATATAACACTTCTTCAACAACCGGACTTAACCGATGAATTTCATCAATAAATAGCACATCATTAGGTTCTAAATTAGTCAATAATGCGGCTAAATCTCCCGCTTTTTCAAGTACTGGACCAGAAGTAGCTCGAATATTAACGCCCATTTCATTAGCAACAATATTGGCAAGTGTCGTTTTGCCTAAACCAGGTGGGCCAAATATTAATAGATGATCTAATGGCTCTCCGCGATTTTTGGCTGCCGCAATAAAAATTTCCATTTGCTGTTTCATCGGTTCTTGGCCGGTATAATCATTCAGCAATTTAGGTCGAATAGCACGATCAACTATTTCTTCGTCACGGCTGGCGATGGGTTGTACCAATCGATCTGCTTCTATCATTTATGCATACCTTAGTTCACACCTTAAATCATTGATTTTAGTGCATCACGGATCACATCTTCGCTAGTTTTACCCGTTTGAAACACATTTCTTACCGCTTTATCAGCTTGCGCCTGATTATATCCTAATGATATCAATGCATTAATGGCATCGCCTTTAATATTATTTGATACGGGTAAAACGTTATTAACATTGCTATCATTTGTAGCTGTTGCTGATAATTCAAATAATGGGCTATCTAATGTTGCTTGCCAATCTTTTAAACGATCACGCATTTCAATTAATAACCGTTCTGCCGTTTTTTTACCTACACCGGGAATTTTTACAATACCCGAAAGATCATCATAATTCACACAACTAACAAATTGCTCTGCCGACATACCCGATAAAATAGCTAATGCCAATTTAGGGCCAACACCATTCACTTTAATTAATAAACGAAATAACTTACGTTCAATTTTATTCGAAAAACCAAATAATAACTGGGCATCTTCGCGAACAATAAAATGGGTGTATACAATCGCTTCATGCGCTAGTTCGGGTAACGCATAAAAACTAGTCATCGGCATCATGACCTCATAACCAACACCGTTACATTCAATTAAAATTTCTGGTGCCGACTTTTCACGCAAAATACCCCGTAATTGGCCTATCACTAATACCTCTATTGATACTTTTTATTTGAAAGATAGGCGTACCTTAGCACTATATAAATATACAGTAAAGATAGCTTAATAAATTATTTAGCGTAAGCGACTACGCACTACTTTACGGGCTTGCCCTGACATTTTTAACAAAGAATCATAACTGTGAGCATGGCATAGCGCCACCGCTAACGCGTCTGCTGCATCAGCTTGGGGAGCTGACGGAAGTTTTAATATTGTAGTGACCATATGCTGAACTTGTACTTTGTCTGCAGCCCCCGTCCCAACCACCGATTGCTTTATTTGTCGTGCTGAATATTCCGCAATAGACAAGCCAGCTTGAGTAGCAGCTACAATCGCAGCACCACGCGCTTGGCCTAGCTTTAATGCTGAATCAGGATTTTTAGCCATAAATACTTGTTCAATTGCAAACATAGTTGGTTGAAATTGTAAAATAATTTCACTGATACCGGCAAAAATAGTGTTTAGCCGATCACCTAATTCATTGCCTTGTGAAGTGGCTTTAATACACCCACTCGCCAAATAACTTAATTGCCGCCCCTGTTGTCGAACCACACCGTAACCGGTTAATCGAGAACCGGGATCAATTCCCAAGATAATTTGCACCTAGTCGCCTTTACTTTATCAAACTTGCCCAAACGGCATACTACATCTGTAAAGCCGTTCGGGATTGTGGATGTATTACGCTTCTGGCACAAGACTAGCTATGGCTAACTCTTGCAATTGCGCCGCACTTGCTTTACCCGGTGCATTCGTTAATGGACAAGCCGCCGTGGTAGTTTTTGGAAACGCCATTACATCACGAATCGAACTAGCGCCAGTCATCAACATTACTAATCTATCTAGGCCAAACGCTAAACCAGCATGTGGTGGTGCGCCATATTGAAGCGCTTCAAGTAAGAAACCAAATTTCTCTTGTGCTTCTTCATCACTAATGCCTAGTACTTTGAACACCATACTTTGCATAGCTTGATCATGAATACGTACCGAGCCTCCGCCTAACTCACAACCATTTAATACCATATCATATGCGTTTGATAAGGCATTCAGTGGATCTGCTAATAACTGTTCAGGATCAGCATCTGTTGGCGCAGTGAACGGATGATGTAACGCATGCATGCCACCATCTATTTGTTCAAACATAGGGAAGTCAACAACCCAAAGTGGTTTCCACTGCTCACTCACTAAACCACAATCGTCGCCTAGTTTTAAGCGCAATGCACCTAACGCTTCGGTAACTACACTAGCGTTATCCGCACCAAAGAATATAATGTCACCTGATTTAGCATGTAGCCGATCAAGTAATTGTTCAACAATCGGCTCTGGTAAAAATTTTAAGATAGGTGACTGTAATCCGTTTATACCCGCAGCTCGGTCATTAATTTTCAACCATGCCAATCCTCTGGCACCATAAATAGCCACAAAATTTGCGTATTCATCAATATTTTTGCGTGAAAATTTGGCGGCACCATCAGGCACACAAATGGCGGCAACACGACCTTGAGGATCATTTGCCGGTGTTGAAAACACTTTAAACTCAACATCTGTCAATAAATCAGCTACATCCACTAACTTTAACGGATTACGCAAATCAGGTTTATCAGAGCCATAATGTTGCATTGCTTCAGCATAAGTCATGCGAGGAAATTCACCCAAATCTACATTGAGTAATTGTAGAAATAAATGTCGGATCATTGATTCAGCAACTGCCATTACTTGCTCAGCACTCATAAATGAGGTTTCTAAATCGATTTGAGTAAATTCTGGTTGTCGATCAGCACGTAAATCTTCATCACGAAAACATTTTACAATTTGATAATAACGATCCATGCCAGACATCATTAGTAATTGTTTAAACAACTGTGGAGACTGCGGTAAGGCAAAAAATCGACCTTTGTATGTTCGGCTAGGCACTAAATAATCACGTGCACCTTCTGGCGTTGCGGCAGTTAGCATAGGTGTTTCAATATCAAGAAAACCTTGCTGCTCAAGTGAAGTACGAATTACCGAGGTAACTTTTGCTCTAAATCTCAGGCGCTCAGTCATTTCTACTCGACGTAAATCTAGATAACGATATTTTAACCGTTGTTCTTCTGAATTATGTTGAAAATTATCTAACGTTAACGGTAGCGGAGCCGATTTATTTAAAATAGTTAAGCTAATGCCTAGCACTTCGATAGCGCCCGTTTTCATTTCAGCATTAACTTGCCCTTCTGGACGAGCACGCACCATACCTTCCAGTTGTACACAAAACTCGTTGCGTAACGTATTTGCTTGGTCAAGCACCTCAGGTAAATCAGGATCGAATACAACTTGCACCAGACCTTCACGATCACGTAAATCAATGAAAATAACCGCGCCTAAATCTCGACGGCGATTAACCCATCCACAAAGAGTGATTTGTTGTCCAATGTGAGATTCATTTACCTCACCACAATAAAGGCTTCGCATTACATTATCCTGCTGTTTATACCGCCAATGACGGTTTCAAAAAATGTCGGATATTATATAAGGGAACATGGTAAATCACCAAGCGAATAACAACGATATTTATATTTAACCTGGTCTATCTATGCTCAACTATTAACAAATGAATTTTGTTCGCTAAAGGCGTAGCTATTTTTGCCTTGTGCTTTCACGTTATACATCAATGAATCAGCTACCTTGACCAGTTCGGTGTCAGTTTCGCCATCATCAGGGTACATAGCAATACCAATACTACAACCCACACAAGTCGTTATCACTGAAAGCTCAAAAGGTTTTTTCAATATGGTAATAATTTTTTCAGCAATAAATGTGGCTTCATTGGCGGTATGTAAGCCGGTTAATACAATAACAAACTCATCGCCTCCAAACCGGACTAAGGTATCTGATTGTCGAACACATTGCTTTAAACGCTGCGTTAACAACACTAACAATTCGTCACCAATATCATGACCATATGAATCATTGATGGTTTTAAAACCATCTAAATCAATAAACATTACTGCCATCGCCGATTGTTGTCGTTGATGAAGTGCAATTAAATTTTGTAATCGCTCTTTTAATAAATTTCTATTGGCTAAGCCCGTTAATTCATCATGCGTGGCCATGTGTTTCATTTGTTCTTCAAGTGAGCGCCGCTGTTTTACTTCATGATGTAATCGTCGATTCCATAACATGATAAAAATCAGTATTAAGGTAATAACAATAGCAACTTGTAGGGCAATTCGTAAAACAACATTTTTATTGAAACCGTTATTAATATCTATCCGAAACCATTTTTCATAAATTTGTTGTTTATCTTGGATCGATAAACTGGCTATGCCTTTATTCAGAATGGATAATAACTCAGGCCAGTTTTTACGTAACATAAACTGATTGTCATACGGTTTGTGATCATCGCTTATATGATCAATTACTGACAACATTAATGGCATCATATTTTGTTTTTTCAGTAATTCGGTTGCCGTACTTAATGGCTCTAACATCGCATCAGCTAAATTTTTTTGAATCGCAGCTAAGCCTGCTTGGGGGGTATCGACTAATACGACACTGATTTGCGGATATTTTTTGGGCAACAAAGTAACTAAATACTCGCCTTTTACTACCGCAATCCGCTTACCTGCAAAATTCTGTAAACTGGTTTGTAAGCCAAGCGATTTAGAATGGATAATTGCCCACGGCATAGTCCAATAATTAGTAGAAAACAAAAAGTTTTTGTCTCGCTCTGCGGTTTCTTCTGCACTGCCAACCAAATCGATCTGATCATTTTGGATAGCATGGAACATAGACTGCCAATTATCAAACACGTGGAAATTAAAGTTAATATCAGCACGCGAAGCAATTAATTTTAAAATGTCTTTATTAATACCTTTAATATGCCCTTGCTGATCAACAAATTCCATCGGCGTCCAATTTTTTACTATTCCTACCCTAATATTTTCATGCGTAGAACGCCATTGTTGTTCTTCTTTTGTTAACGTCAATTGAGCAACCGACTGATTAAAATAATAATCATTTGATGACACTAACCATTTTTGTTCAATCGCTAACATCTTTTGTTTGGGAATTTGTAAAAAACCTTGCTTAATTATTTGTGCTAACGCATGGTTGTTGGGGCTAACAAGTGAATATAAATCAACATGAAAAACTGGGTTTTCAAGTGAATAAAATGCAGATTGTAAATTGGCACTAATAAGACTCACTTTTAAATTTTCTTGATCACCAATCATGGCACCAATTTCATGTCGTTGTGCGGCAGCTAACATATCAGCAATATTGCTATAATATTTAATAATTAATTTGGGATAGCTGGCAATCAACTCTGTTTTGTACGGCGCAGAGTAAAACACCCCAACTGGAACGTTAGTCAGCTGCTTTAACGAACTAATGTTGGGGTAACGCGTTGAAACAAATACGTTTGATCTGGCTTGATATAATTTCCAAGCACGCAACATACCGGTACGATTAGTACTGCTTTCAGGGTAAGCAATATGAATATCGGCTTTTTGCTGTTTCAGTAGATTTAATGTTTGTGAGGTTTCTGCACCAATGAATTCTATTTTTTGGCCAGTTTGTTTCGACCACAACCGCCACAAATCAACAAACAAACCTTGTGGCTCACCCGATGAAGAAATGGTCATATAAGGCGCCAGCTGAGTTGAAAAGCTTAATAACAAAACATTACGATCTTTTTCTAAGCCCAACCATTTCCGTTCAATTGTATTTTTTTCAGTTAAGCTCAGCTTAGCAAACCCCTGATTAACAAAAGCCAGTAATGCATCGTTACCTTTTTTCACCGCCGCCCGATAAGAAATTTTATCTAATGCTAATCGTCGACTATTGGGGTACAAAGTAGCTAATTGTTGGTATTTATCAAAACCCGTATACAATTGATCCAAATCGGCAAATGCTAATATTTGTTGATTTAATGCGGCTTGATAAATGGCTGATAAGTTTGAAAAGGTACGTATTTTTAGTTGCGGTGAACGATTATGGAGTGCATTTATGTGACTAGAACCGGCTATTGAGCCGATGGTATAAGGCAATAAATCGTTAATTTTATGGATGTTAGCAACTCGCTTATTCACATAAACGTAAGTGTTTTGCACAAAAAGCTCAGGCGTGAATGATAAAAAAGGTTCTCGACTAGCAATCTTAGCGAGTCCGGCATGTATATCAACAGTTCCATCCTCAACACTCGCTATTGTTTGTGGCCAAGCAGAAGGGACAAATTGAATCTGCACATGCTGCTTCTTTGCCCATAATCGCCACAAATCAATCATCAGTCCGGCAGGCTTGCCCTGTTTATCAAGAAATTGCAAAGGATAAGTGGTTTCGCTAACCGCTATAGTCAGCGTTTTCGAGGTGAACTGATGATTTGACTCAGCAAATATTGTGGTAATAAATAAAAAGCTGAAACAAAACAAATAACATCTAATAATAATTACCACTCCCTATTTAGTTATATTAACAACTGTCATCCTAAGCAAGCATTTGCGTTGACAAAAAAATCAGCTTATTCAATGTTCATTATGTGCAAAATAACCACTGCATTGCAATATGCTTGAAAATTAAATCATCATAAAATTGGTTAGCATGAAAAATTTAGGTAAAATAGCAAGATAATCACACTGTACATTCAAAATTATGAATCAATCTAAACCGGATTTAATTTATTCTAGTCCAAGAAATCAAATCAGTGATTTCACCTTTGATGCTCAAGTGGTCGAAGTTTTTCCTGATATGATCAAACGCTCTGTACCCGGTTATAGCACAATCATTGAAACGATTGCTCAACTAAGCAAACATTATGTTACCAGCCACAGTAATGTTTATGATTTAGGTTGCTCACTAGGTGCTGCCACGATAGCCATGCGCCAAGCTATTTCGGCTGAACAATGTCAAATAGTGGCGGTTGATAACTCAAGTGCCATGATTGAGCGCTGCAAAATGCATGTAAATGCCTTTAAAGCAAAAACACCGTGTCAAATTATTGAACAAGATGTGATGAACACCCCGATCGAAAATGCTTCAATGGTAGTGTTAAACTTTACTTTACAATTTTTAGAGCCAGAACAACGTAAACAACTACTACTCAATATTTTTCAAGGTTTAAATCGAAACGGTATATTAGTATTATCTGAAAAAGTGAGCCATGGCGACCCAAGCTGCGATCAATTATTAACCGACTTACATCTTAATTTTAAGCGCGCCAACGGCTATAGTGAATTAGAAATTGCTCAAAAACGTACCGCCCTAGAACAGGTTATGCGGACCGACACCTTAACAAGCCATATTAACCGATTAGCCGACGTAGGCTTCCAGCATATTACGCCTTGGTTCCAATGCTTTAATTTTGTTTCAATGGTTGCCATTAAATGAGTAGTTTTAATCACTTTTATCAACAAATTGCCAGTAACCGTTTAGCACATTGGTTAGAAACATTACCTGCTCAACTGAATCACTGGCAGCGTAACCACTTGCATGGTGAATTTGCGCATTGGCAAAAAACACTTAACGCATTACCAATAACCAACCCCAGTTATATCGATTTAGTGGATCAAGTATTAGTAGGTACGCGTGCAGAAATCAGTATTGGTGACTATCAACGATTAGAAAATTTATTAAAAAAATTAAAACCTTGGCGCAAAGGTCCGTATCATATCCACGGCTTACATATCGACACTGAATGGCGCTCAGATTTCAAATGGCAACGTTTACAACCTCACATCAGTGATTTAACCAATCGCTATGTATTAGATATTGGCTGCGGCAGTGGCTATCATTTATGGCGTATGCGCGGTGCTGGCGCTAAATTTGTAGTTGGAATTGACCCTACTCAGTTGTTTTTAATGCAATTTAACGCCATTCAACATTTTATCAATGACTCTCGGGTTCATTTACTACCCTTGGGTGTTGAACAATTACCTGCGTTAAATGCCTTTGACACAGTATTTGCCATGGGCGTGTTATATCATCGTCGTTCGCCCATCGATTTTATATACCAACTCAAGCAACAATTAGTTATTGGTGGTGAGTTAGTTTTAGAAACACTAATCATTGATGGTAATGAGCAAGCAGTTTTAGTACCCGGTGAACGTTATGCAAAAATGCGTAACGTATGGTTTTTACCAAGCGCCGATGCATTATGTGCTTGGTTAACTCGTTGCGGATTTACCAATGTTAGAATGGTCAGTACCGATGTTACCGCCCTTGATGAGCAGCGTAAAACAGACTGGATTGATACCGAGTCATTAGCCGACTTTCTCGATCCAAACGATGCCAGTAAAACTATTGAAGGCTATCCTGCACCTAAGCGAGCAATATTTATTGCCAATAATGGGGTAACAAATAAACCCCGCAGTGAGTAATTTAAGGATCACCATGAACGAACTATGGTTAGCTAGACGATTAACAAAAGTCCCTCAACGGAAACACGACCATCGTAGTCCTTTTCAACGAGATCGCGCACGTATTTTACATTCTGCCGCATTTCGTCGATTACAATCAAAAACCCAAGTCATGGGCAGTGGTCAAAGTGATTTTTACCGCACTCGTCTGACTCATTCTTTAGAAGCAGCGCAAATTGGCTCCGGCATTACCGCTCAATTACGGGTGAAATATCCAGAGTTGTGCCAGCAACTATTTCCCTCCGATGACACACTAATTGAAGCATTATGCTTAGCTCACGATATAGGTCATCCACCGTTTGGACATGGCGGTGAAGTTGCCTTAAATTTTATGATGCATGAATACGGTGGCTTTGAAGGTAATGGTCAAACATTTCGTATACTAACGTGTTTGGAACCGTTTAGTGAACACTATGGCATGAATTTAACGCGTCGCTCATTACTTGGCATATTGAAATATCCACAAACCATTAATACCCTACAACACACCAAACAAACCAACTTACCCAATAATTTTCGACAATTAAAAGCCAGTGACTGGCACCCAGCGAAAGGTATTTATACGGATGATCAACAAACCTTAGACTGGTTGTTACAACCCTTGTCTGCGGAAGATCGAGCGCAATTTCAAACAATTAATGTAATTGAAAATCACCACAGTAAAACCTTGTTTAAATCACTTGATTGCTCAATTATGGAATTAGCTGATGATATTGCGTACGGCATTCATGATTTAGAAGATGCTATTGTTACCAATTTTGTCTATCGAGCTGATTTTGAACAACAAGTCATTGAAAAGCTAATTTTAATTAATGACCCTTGGCTCACTCAATACAGTAAGCAACTTGCAGATCAACTTTTTAGTGAACACCATTACCTGCAAAAAGAAGCGATTGGTGGCTTAGTGAATTATTTAATTACTGAAATTGAAATAGTTAATTTGAACGAGCATTTAACACAGCCATTTCATGAACCATTACTCAGCTACAATGCACAGCTTCCCAGTAATGCAGCCGCGGTATTACAAATATTTAAAGATTTTGTGCTTGATTATGTAATCAAACAAACTAGCATTCAACGCGCTGAATATCGTGGCCAACAAATCGTTATGGAGCTTTTCCAAGCACTAGCTTCTGATCCGCAGCGGTTACTACCAAAAAATACCGTACAGCGCTGGCGACTCGCCGCAGAGCATGATCAAAATCCTATGCGAGTCATTGCCGATTATGTTTCAGGCATGACTGATGAATATGCTACCAAACTATATACAATGTTGTTTGTACCACATAACAATCCATCGTTTAGAGTGTAATGTAAACCCTAGGGTCTGTTTATCTTTCGAGATTGTTTTTGTAGCGACTTGCTGGTTATTTGTACAAGGCAGAGTCTTTGTCATCTGGTTATTCCACATCAAAAGACGATAACGCCGTAAAAATGATCAACAAATGCTAATTACTTTTTGGATTT
>Ga0316206_1002813_pt1 | contig 10882 bp, 12 predicted proteins | sample 6monthpyrite_MG_FD_204942 | JGI IMG/M metagenome (GOLD analysis project Ga0316206, IMG submission 204942) | Microbial mat bacterial communities from mineral coupon in-situ incubated in ocean water Damariscotta River, Maine, United States -... | ecosystem: Environmental > Aquatic > Marine >...
AGTGTTTTAGACAGCAATATTTCCAATGGCAGATTTTTGGTCATTGGAAATATTGATGGTTAATTGCGACGTTGGGTCAAATCCTACAAAGGTACCTAATGTTCCGTGATGTTGAGATTTTTATTGTTCGATTGGTTGTCTATGGGTCAAATTACATAAAGGTACCTAACGCGACATAGAGCGCTCATTTTTCTCTATCCCATGTTTGTGTTCCTAAAACGGTTTAACGCTTCATTCTTCACATCAATGTTTTGGAACACTGTTTCAGAATAGAAAAGCAGTGGCTTTCAGGAATTTTTGTTCTCAAATTCGAGCATTCCTAAAACGGCCGTTTAAAGAACACGGAAAGAGTAACAAAGCTAGGTTCCAAAAATAACAGCCAGACAGCACTCTAAAAATGGGGGATGGAAAATAGCTTGAAAATGTTTATAAACATAGAGTTTGTAAAATTCCTATGTCGCGTTAGGTACCTTTATGCAATTTAACCCTTTGTAGGAAACAACCCTATTACAACATTAGAAGAAAAAGACATGATCGTTCGCCACTACATCATTTGTGACACTTGCAAATATCCCCATACGCTTCGTTTACAAGTAGGCCACACTCCTTACCAGGAGCACTCTTTCCACTGTGTAGATTGTGGCGAAAAAATAGTTGTTGGTATGCACTGTTATCCAAAGACAGCCTCAGTTGAAATTAAAGAACTTGAAAACTCAACCCAAGGAACTGAAGAAGGTACAATAGTTAACCTAAGCTCAGAATTTCCCATCCAGCGACACAATCTTCACCGCGATCTAGCCTTTCCTTCTATAGAGCACGTTCAACGTCTTTCGAAAGCGCAGGAACAGCTTGGTGCAGAGTTACGGTCATTTTCTATCTTCGAGGAAACGCATCATGATGCAATCAATTCGTCATTTCCCGAAGTATGGACTATCTTAAAGAAAGGATGGTCACTTACCAGTAGAGAGAGATATAATTTAGCTGAAGAACAATTGCGAAAATATCCAATTGCAGGCTATAACGGACCTTATCAGCTTAATTATTTGCTTTTCGATTTCTGCGCTCGGTTTCTAATGCCTGGTCGTTATACTCTTTTTGAGGATGCAGCAAGCCTAATAAAAAAGATCTCAAAAGAACACCCGAGTGAATTTCAGAATTTCCGAAGCTATTATAAAACAAGCATGGAGACGGACAATTTGTCACGCTATTTCAACGTTTTTTCTGAGTATTTCAAGTGCTTTAGTGATTTTTCACAGACATTAGCATTTGTTCAGCATGGCATTAAGCTGCCAGAAGATTTTGAGGCTTCATCATATTCCTTCGGGAAAACAAAGCTCTTCTATGGAAATTCCTTTGAGGCATTAACTAGTAATGTAACAGTACTAGCATGCGTTAACAATATTCATAAAAATCGGACATATGGTCAATTTGAAAAAATGGATTTATCAAAGTATTTAACTATAAATAAAGCCAATCGCGCAAACCCATTCCAAGATATACCTGAATTATCAGAAATCACCAACTGCCTGGAAAGTACACTAAGAAATGCATCTCATCACGGGTCTGCAATGCTTTCAAACGATGGAAAAACAATTCAATATAGGAGTGGTGGTACGGGATCGAAACGGTCAATTCCCTATAAAAAATACATCGACAAGTGCAATGAAATAATGCTTAGCAGTTGTGCACTATTATTGATAGAGTTGGCAATTTCTGCCTAACAAGGGCGATCGAGCGGAACTATAATGGCTATAACTCAAAATTTTAAAGAAACAATTCAGGCTCGTGCTTTGCGAGACGTTGACTTTAGAGAAGATCTTCTCAAAGAAAGTGTTGAAAGTATGCTTTCCGGTGATAGTGTTACATAGCCACTCGTCAATTATTATCAAAAAGTTGATCAGTTATTTATCAAGATAACCCTATTCCTCAAAATTATTCATAAATATATCACGGATGATTCATTCCTGCTGTAATATGTGACAAGCTCACGTAAATAAAAAAGGTCAATATATATCCAGGCAACGCTATATTATTACTCCATCCGACCTGTCAGCGGCAGAAAAATACCTACACCGAAAATTACACGAGGAAACCCTCTTTGATAAAGATGGGTCAAATCCTGCAAAAGGTACTTTTATGCAATTTAACCCAGGAAGGGAAAATAATAATATTTTCCCTTCCATTTATATTCTTAATTTTTTTTTTCAAAAATATAAAAGATTTGAACTGGTTTAATTCATAGTCCGTAAGCTCACGTGCGTCTGGATCGTCCTTAATTGCTTTTTTAATATCTGCTTCGGTCATGTTTTTTAGCTTCTCTCCATTAGTTTTACCCTTGAGATTTTTTGCTTGCTGCTTGTCCATAACTCTTACTTTTATCATGCCCATAAACACCATCCGCTTTATGTACTGTTGGTTTAAACTCTTTCAATTCTTCATTTGTTAATAATGGATTGTTTTCATCCTCTTGAGCAGCTTTTTCTATTTCTTCTTCGGTCATGTTTTTTAGTCGTTCAAGATCGCTACCACCTTTTAACTTCTTCGCCTCTTCTACTGAGTATTTTACAGTTCCCATAAGTATCACCTCACTTAATTATAATTAAAAATAGCCAAGCTCATAACAACGTCTTTCTCTTTTAGATGGTGTACGAGCTGAAATTATTCTTATGGTGTTTTCATACCGTTCTGTAAAAGCAACTATTAAAACACCAATGTCTGACATTCCCAAGATTTGTATACGCTCTTCGCCATAATCCTTCCGTGTGTCCACTCTTGATATTGAGTGTTCATCAAAGAAAGCGGATATTGCATCTTGAAAGCTTACACCATGCTTTCTTTTGTTGCTCTCGTTTTTGTTTTCGTCCCATTCAAATTCCATCCAACCCCCTAAGTAAATCTCAAAGGAGATGGAGTATACCTCTAGGTTTCCACCGCCCTGTCTTCTCGTGTTATTTTGTATCGTTGTCTTGCTATATTTTAATTCTTAGTAAAACGTTAGCTTGTCACTTATTATTCCGTGGGTTGATATTTGCGCACTACTAATGCTAAATCTGGGTGAGTAATATGCAATTTCACCTGCAAATGGCTGCTATGTAAATACGCCAGGTCATCATAATACACGAGTCCAACGGAACGAAAAATTTCGCGATTTTCAAGCGCGAGACTACCCAATATCGGTATCAGGAAACATAAAAATCTGCACTCACGTTTCTTCCTTACTTTGAGTAATAGTTATCATGTCCGCTGCAAGCGGTTCATTTTCTGCATAAATCCACCTAACCTAAGTATGCATACCCAGTTTTTTGATTTCACACCCCATTGATTCAGGTGATTTATGCCCCGAAAAGACCGCACGTTTACCCCCCATGACTTAACCCGATTCGCTTGTCGCAACCTCGACCCTGAAGAACAAGCCAAAATCGTTCATAACTTGATCGATAGTGATTGTTTTCCGATCGAATTCACCACCGATCAAGTCGAAAAAATCATCTGCCAACACATGGAGCCCTCAGCCCGTCGGCAGTTGATGAAACGATTAATCACGGAAAGCCTATGTGATGGTGAAAATAAAACCATCTCCTGTCAGACCATAGGAGCCATCAAGACGGCGATTGATGCCCTCACCCTACTGACGAGCATTTTAAGTTTTTTGGCGGCCGTATTGCCCCTCTTACGCACTCTCAGGCGGTTGTTTACCTGGCTCACTCGACTCGTGGCTTGGTTAGAGCGGATTTTCGACCGCATTGGCGTGCTTGAAAAATACCTAGAAACCATTGCGCTGGCGATTATCGCTTTAGGGGAATTTTTTGAATACCTAAATGATTTGTGCCAAGAATCACCATCGGCCCCTGGGCTTGATACAAGCGCCCTGAACGATGATCTCCCTGAACTGATTGCTGAGCTATCTGTTATCGCCAAAGACGGGGGAGCTAAAGCCTAAGGCCGTCTATCGATGGTATTAAACTTTGAATTCAATGCTCAGGGTTCGAGAAAATCCCTTTCGCTGTCATAGTTAACCTGTCTTGTATTTTTCAGATATCGACGTGGCTGAATTTTGCCCGCTTGTTTTTTGTGTATGAGCGCAGCGAATAATTTTATGGGTTGAGTGAAGTCGGAGACAAACGAACTCGTTTAAATTTTAACCGCCGCAGACAGCATCTATATTATAAAGTTTGAGTTATCCACAGGCTCACGTGTGTTTTAAAAACGTTTTAAAGTGTTTTAAAGTGTTTTAGGGTAAAAAACCTGATTAAAACCAATAGTTTACAGCAGGTTTTGCACGCTAAGTACGGTTTTTTGCACGCTAAGTACGGTTTTCTGCACGCTAAGTACGGAGGATTTTACACCACCCCTGGTTTTTATCCACAGGCTGAGTTAGCTTATTCATTAAAATAAACAAGGAATATATGTACACTGAACGTACTATTTCCTCATCAGGCTCAAGAGGAATTTTCGCCCATATAGGTCAAAATAACATTCTCGATTTTACCCTTCTTCACAAGCTGCACGTGATAATCTGGCAACGGTGCATCTTTCAACGCTGCAATTGCTTTTTTTAAATCCGCTTTAAAACTTCTAAAAGGTCGAGTACTGCCGCTGCGTTCGTAAAGTGTTTCTAAACTGTATGTTGCATTTGTTTTCCCAGCGGTTTTACGTGCCAGACGATGTAAGAACCGATGATACCCTTGAGAGAGCAAAAAATAATCATTATCAAGCGTTAAAACGGTAGGTTTTGTCGGACGGACAACACCATCATAAACCCAATCGGGGATCGAAATTAAAAGCTCTGAAATATTGCCTGTGCGGGTTGCTTTGAATATTTCATAATCGCCTATCAAACTAAACATGCCGATCCGCCGGTGGCTTTTGCCTTCCCTTTTCTCCTTGATTAATATCTTTGTAGTACTCAAACGCTCTAGAGCCTTTTCTAGCTGCTTATATTGTTTACCTCCATCATCACGCTTACAAAACTTCAAAAGCTCGGTGACAGGTGGCGAAATCTTGCGTGCAGGCAAGCGGGCGTCATTACCTCTTTTAACTTCATCCTTGCACCGTTCCATTTCACGGGTGAGATAGGAAACCATATATAGGAAAATATCATAATCAAATATAGTCGCCATACCGCAATCAGTCCCACCCTGTACGGTGATATGCGCGTCATTTAAATCGTGTTTGATAGGCTCAAACCGTGGCTTTTTCCCCAACCCAAAAACGGCTATATCCATCAAACTATAGTCGTCCTTGTTTGAGACATCCGCAAGAGTCGGCACGAAAACATTAAGCGGCTTGTCATCCTTTGGGGCTTGACGATAATTACGACTCATACGTTTTAATTGCGCAGCAAGTTTTGGATCTTTAATGTGTGCCGTTTCTAAATCGCTCCACTTTTCCGCACCATCTGACGCATATTTTATTTTTTCTGGTTCTGTCATTTTGTGATTTCCTTATGTTGCTGTCATCGCTATCGTGTGATGAAATAACCATTCAAAGCTCTAAATTATAAAGATCCTGTATTTCCTGGGCTTGAATACCGAGATAATCGAGGGTTTGTTTTTGGGTGGTATGCCCAAAGGCTTCCATGAGCAGAGGAATGGGAGCGTTTTTTTGGATACGCTGATGATACCCCCACGTTTTGCGAAGCGTGTGGCTTCCGTAATTGCCTTTCAAACCATTGTCATTGCACCAGCCTTTCACCAGGCGGTTAACGGTTGATACCGTCAATACGGAAGCATGTTGACTATAAAATAAAAAGTCCTCTGACTCGTAAGAGTGGGCACTCAATAAATCAGCCACCGCGTTAACAACATTCTTGTTCACCGTCACCCCCCGATATTTATTCACCTTCGATTGCTTGAGTTCCAGCCCATCACCGGCCTGCAAATGAGCCACATCACAGACTCTCACCGACAATAATTCATTGGCGCGATAGGCGGTATTGATACCGAGCGTGAACAGGCAAAAATCACGCGGCTTCTCGCTAAGATAATGTTTAATGCGTTTGATCGCTTTGAGATCCCGAATCGGATCCACCTTGATGCAAGACCCTTTTTTAGGATGATTTTCTGACTGCTTCTGTCCTCGTCTCATTATTACCTCATTCTATCAACTAACTACCACTGGATGGTATTAGTTGATAACTATAGATGAATCAGGTTCAGATGACAAGCAGAAAAATTGAGGATTTTATATTTCATATCAATAGGTTATTGTGATATTCGCGGCCCTTAAAAGTTATCAACTATTACGGCATTGTTGATAACAAAGAAGCATAGTATCTCTCATTAAAGTATAAATTTTCGAATAAATAATAGTGCTTGCTATTGGACATTAATTGGATAAAAATGGATGTAAATGGATAGATCTCATGCTCGATATTAAAAACATTACGATTACACCTAAAATGCTTAACTCAATTAGTGAAATTGATGAGTTCAAGGGAAAATGGACCGCCACTCAGGATTTAGCCCCAGATCGCCTAAGCAGTTTAAAGCGTATCGCAACAATTGAAAGCGTCGGTTCTTCTACGCGTATTGAAGGTGCCCGCCTGACAGATGAAGATGTCGAGAAGCTACTTTCAAAATTGAAACAAAAATCTTTTGCCACACGTGATGAACAGGAAGTTGCTGGTTATGCAGATACGATGGACATGGTATTTGAAAGTTATGCCGTCATAACGTTAACGGATAACCATATTAAACAATTGCACAGTATATTGCTAAAATATAGTGCTAAGGATGAAGATCACAGAGGAAAGTATAAAACGATTACCAACCATGTTGAGGCATTTGATGCGGACGGTAAAAGTGTTGGTGTCGTCTTTCAAACAGCAACACCCTTTGATACACCATTAATGATGAAAGAACTGATTGAATGGTACAACGAACAGATAAACGAAGTAACGCTGCACCCATTGCTGTTAATTGCTATTTTCATCAATGTATTTCTTGCGATTCATCCATTTAAAGATGGTAATGGCAGGCTATCACGAATTCTAACAACCTTACTTCTCTTGCGAGCGAACTATTCCTATGTGCCTTATAGCTCGATGGAAAACATCATTGAAGAAAATAAGGAAAATTATTATCTGGCACTACGCAGAACACAACAGACCATCCATACCGCGAATCAAAATTGGGAACCATGGATAACATTCTTCTTAAAGGTGATGGTGAGACAAAAGGAAAACCTTACCAGAAAAGTCAGTGCAGAACGCTCACTCAAAGCTACGTTGCCTGCACTCTCACGAACAATTATGGAAATGGTTCACTCACGTGGCGAAATTACTGTAAGAGAAATAGAAGAAGCAACTAATGCCAGCCGTAATACAATTAAGTCACATCTGAAAAAGTTAACTGAACAAGAGTACCTGGTCGCAATTGGCAAAGGACGTGGCGTTCGCTACATCATAAAAAACCTCGATGAAATCTAGCGCTATGATATTACTTATAATCTCGTCAACTATGGGTTAAGAGTTGGCGGTGTTCATTTTTGGGTAACACTGGGGGTTTGAAGTCCAACGGTACGAAAAGTCACTCTAAGGACTTTCGATGCAAATTTCGACATTATAATGGCGTGGTAATGATCCATTGTTGATGCTCTAGCGTAATTGAAACCCTATTCATATCATATGATTCTAAATATTGAGATAGAGTGCTATCACAAATCGCTTTTTAATGTATGTGATAGTACTTTTTCATGAACTTGAAGGGTATCAAACGGGTACACGCTATTGATAATCCTTAGAGTGACTTTTCGTACCGTTGGACTTCAAACCCCTTTTAAGGCAGAGGGGGAATATCTCCCAAAAACGAATGTTTCTCGGAGATGCAAGGGCAACACTTAGATCAGTAAAAAAGGTGACAAATCATCCTGAAGTTTTCACACCAATTGAACATGGTAAGAGCGGGTGATGTTTTATTACTCATAAGAGTCAAGCCGTCAAGTTTTCATCAGTGGAACGGGATAAGTTGACGACGATAACCGAAGGCCGAGCCGAAAACAAGGGGGAAAACCTGTATTTTTCGTTTTCGTATCAACGGATTAAATCCTACAAAGGTACGTAACGCGACATAGGAATTTCACCAGCTCTATGTTTATAAACACTTTCAAGCGATTTCCCATCCCCTATTTTTAGAGTTCTGTCTGGCTATGATTTTGGGAGGCTAGCTTTCAGTGTTCTTCAAACGGTCGTTTTAGGAATGCTCGAATTTGAGAACAAAAATAGCTGAAAACCACTGCTTTTCTATTCCGAAACGATGTTCCAAAACAGTGATGTGAAGAATGGAGCGTTAAACCGTTTTAGGAACACAAACATAGGATAGAGAAAAATGAGCGTCCTATGTCCGGGTCTGTACGTAATACGTGTAATTTGTTGTCACATCCCTAGATTCGGGCTCGCCCTTAAATCATATTCAAGAACTGCGGATGTGTTTAACAATATTGCCAACCAAACTACGGCTAGCTTTTCCGTCAATTTCTTTATAAATATCTCGTACGCTCAGCGTAGGCACGTAAATTATCAAATTGTAGATTTGGACTTTGATCTGCTGTCGAGACACGCAGATAAAGGGCAGCTTTGCTTTTATGGGGCATATTTCTGTTATATGTGTGTCTGAGAATGTAAACCTTTTAGGATGGTGATTTATGCCATTTCTTAGACAATAAAAACAAGGGATTATAAGCCCTCATTGGCGACCATTTTCGGACACTGGTATTGTACCCAAATGATGGCTTCTATTGGTAGAACCGCCTATCCCCATTTCAGCAAACGACTCAGCGATAAAGAGCTATCTAACTGTGAGGCGGAGATGTGACAACAAATTACACGTATTACGTACAAGCCCGATGTCGCGTTACGTGTACCTTTGGGGATTTAACCCTTCCTTGCAAAAACATCAAACACCCTATTTGTCAGTAAACTTGTACATCTCATTAATTGCCTGTCATTCAGTGATGTCATTAACCTGCTTGGTGAATACGATTTCTCCGATGACAAGCTCCAAGACTCCTTCGATATCCGCCCCCCCCCCAAATTAGTATCCTCATAGAAGAAGGAAAATGGAAATCGCACAATGCTATAAAACTTATTTAATAAGGAGTTAGCAATTATCCCACGGAACATCAGGTACCTTTATGCAATTTAACCCTACATCAAACTTATATCCGTATTAAATATACATTAAATATTTCTATATATATCATAATGTTATATTGATTACTGATATGGGTATAATAAACTCTAATCATAATTTAAGATAAGACATTTATCGTGTTACCAGCTTATCAAATATGTCAATTAATCTTTTAAAATAGGTGACGTAAAAAAATGCTTAACCCAAAATTAGCTGTTCCAATTTTGTTAATATCTACTTTGTTATGTACGCAGACTTCATTCGGGGCTTCATTTGAAAGTTGTGTTGAAAATAGTTTTGAAAATTTTATTCACGAAAAAATACCTATCAAAAAAGCTATGAAAATTGCAGTATCTGTTTGTGAAAACATGAAAGAAAAACGTGAAGATAAAGATAATTGGCTCGAAAAAATATTGGTGAAGTATGGGACTCAGATATCTGAACGATTTATTAATAGACTTTTGGCGAAACACGGATTAAAGCCGTTAGACGTAGATAGACTAGTTCAATCCGATAACGATTCTTCAGGTCCTTCTTCAGTAGAAGAGCAAGAAGATGGATACTCGGACATTTTTGACCCATTGGATATAATAACGACAACAAAAAAATATGATTATGATTATTTTCAACCAAGAAAAAGATACAGCTCAATCTGTGCTACGCAGTTTGGGGATTGTCATCTTCCAAGGCCTGGTGAGGTAGGACTCAGTTGCTATTGTCGACCATATTACGGTCCTCCTGTTGGCGGTCAAGTTAGGCAGTAATTGGGTTGAGGTACTCCCCATTGTCAACGTATTTATAATGAGGGGTCTGAAGCCCAACGGTACAAACGTACGCTAAGGAAAATTGGACGACTCTAATTTTCCAAAAAATCGATTAATAGACATGAGTGTCTATTAATCTGAATTAAACGATTTAAAAGACAATATTTAGTGCTCAATTTTGGCGTCGACTAACTTTTGATATATTAGACATTTATGGCTTAGCGTACGTTTCCGTACCATTGAGCTTCATACCCCATAATCTGCCACCAAGACACTAAGAAATGGGAATAATACACATCCGAGGTTGCGTGTAACGATGAAAAATGAGACATTTTTAAATTTAAGCGCAGTTGATTGGTCCGCTATTAGCACGGTTGTCACTTTCTTAGTTGTGCTTGTAGCTTTATTTTTACCCCTGTATTTTGAAAAGAAAAAGGAAAAAAATCTTAGCCGGCTAATTGAGTATGAGTTAGCAAGTAATATTAGATCTTTGAAAGAAGCAATTCGTATTAAACAAAGCCAATTAAATGGCATAACTATCTCCAAAATAGATATGATGTGCGCAATTATCGTAAGTAGATTGGATCTGGATATATGGAATGACAATAAACAAACCATCGCAGAAATATCCTCAAAAAAGTTCTTGAAATACTCTGCTGTCGCAAAAATGATGAAAGATATAAAATCCTATGCAAATGATATAAAATCAAAAAAAGGACAAAGTCTATATGTTTCTTCAATCGAGGAAGCGATAGAGAAATGCCTAAAAATATATGACACGTAAATTTTTGAACAATATGAAGCCCGATGACCATTACATTCTGGTGACACCAGAAAGCGGCGCACCTGATAATGTACGTAGTGTTTTAGACAGCAATATTTCCAATGGCAGATTTTTGGTCATTGGAAATATTGATGGTTAATTGCGACGTTGGGTCAAATCCTACAAAGGTACCTAATGTTCCGTGATGTTGAGATTTTTATTGT
>Ga0316206_1002815_pt1 | contig 10866 bp, 8 predicted proteins | sample 6monthpyrite_MG_FD_204942 | JGI IMG/M metagenome (GOLD analysis project Ga0316206, IMG submission 204942) | Microbial mat bacterial communities from mineral coupon in-situ incubated in ocean water Damariscotta River, Maine, United States -... | ecosystem: Environmental > Aquatic > Marine >...
AGTGTCATTATTGGTGCGGCTATCTTTTATTATCAACTGGCTAATTCTTAGTATTTTATAGTGGGGCATGTCTGCTCCTGATAAAATGTCTTAAATACATGGTTTTAATATAAAAAGCCGCGTTTAATTACTTAAACGCGGCTTTTTATATTTGTATATTTCTTATTAAATTGTAGTTTGAGTACTTGTTTTTATAGTGCAGTATGAATAGTTTAAAATTAAGTAATAAATATTATAAATTATACATTTTTAATTTTATCGAGTACTTTTTGAGCGTGACCTTCAGCAGCAACAGCATATTCCGCATCAACTAGTTTACCTGACGAATCAATAATAAAAGTTGAGCGAACAATGCCCATTTTTTTCACGCCATTTTTTTCTTTCTCCTGCCATACGCCATAGGTATTACACAGGCTGCCATCTGTATCCGCTAGTAAATCGATTTTTAAATTAAATTTATCAATAAAAGCTTGATGGCTATCTGCATCGTCTTTACTTACGCCTAAAATAACCGTGTTTAATTTAGTGAATTCATCGGCCAGATCGGTGAACTGGTTTGCCTCAATTGTGCAACCCGGCGTATCATCTTTTGGGTAGAAATAAAGTACAACGCTTTTATTGCCATTAAAATCAGATAAATTGATTGTTTCGTTCTTTTGGTTGGTGCTTGTGAAAGCAGGTGCGATTGTATTTGTCTGTAACATGATGATTCCAGTTAGTTAGTTTTACCTAATTATATAAGTGTTTAATGAATAATATGATTACTTTTAAAAGGGCTGAAGCTATTAAATAGGGAGGATAAGAAAATAATAAAAGGTGAAGTCCCAATAACGATCAGTAATTAAATTGCTAAATTAGCTGTTTAATGTTCTTAATGAAAGTCATTCGCATTTATGTGCAAAAAAACCATTAGCTAAATCTAATATTGCTTGATCGATATCAAAAAAATTAATACGCATAAATCTATTCTATTAGCGCATTGGAAACTTCGATTTAAAACTATCTGATTTTCCTAGTGAAATTCCTTATAAAGGAGTATCTTTACAAGCCAGAAAATAGTCTACGTCTGTGTACAGGCTGGGCGTAGTATAAAAATTAAGAATTAAGAATTTTGAAACGTAATGAACTATTACGTTAACTGATTTAAAAATCAATCTATCCGCTTCGGAGGAATATCAATGACGGATGTAGTCGCAACTAATGAGACTATCCTGGTAGTAGGTGGCGGTGTAAGTGGTATGACCACTGCACTGGAAGCTGCTGAAGCTGGTAAGCAAGTTATACTTGTGGAAAAGCGTGCTTATGTGGGTGGTCGAATCACTCAGCTTTATAAGTATTTCCCTAAACTTTGCTTCCCAACATGTGGCCTGGAAATTAACCAGCGCCGCGCCAAGATGAACCCTAACATCACTATCCTTACCATGTCAGAAGTTGAAACACTGACGGGTGAAGAAGGTAACTACACAGCGACTGTGAAAATCAGCCCTCGCTATGTTAACGATAAGTGCACGGCCTGTGGCGCTTGTGGTGAAGCAGTAGAATCTGAATTTGATGATGATTATAACTATGGAATGAGTAAGCACAAAGGTGCTTACTTACCCTATCGCATGGCATTGCCAGAGCGCTATGTTATTGACCCAGCAATGATCGGTACTGATGATGCTGAAAAAGCAAAAGCAGCTTGCCCGGTTGATGCGATCGATTTAGATATGGTTGAAGAAACGGTTGAGCTTAAGGTTGGAGCTGTTGTTTATGCAACTGGCTGGCGTCCATATGATGCTAACAAGATTCAGCCTTACGGTTACGATCGTTATAAGAATGTAATTACTTCAGTTGAATTTGAACGTATGAATGATCCCAATGGTCCTACCGGCGGTAAAATTTTACGTCCATCTGATGGCGCTGAAGTTAAAGATATTGCTTTTATCCAGTGTGCCGGTTCACGTGACCGTAATCACCTGAAGCATTGTTCACGTATATGTTGCATGGCAAGTTTGAAGCAAACAACTTACGCAAGTGACATAGATGCTAAGTCAACAATTTATTACATAGATATTCGCGCAATTGACCGTTTTGAAGATTTCTACAAAAAAGTCCAGGCCGATGAAAATGTAACATTCATTAAATCTAAAGTAGCCAACATCACTTTAGGCGAGAATGACAACCCGACCCTGCAAGGTGTAGATACTGAAGGTTATAACCGTTATGCAACAGAGCATGAACTGGTTGTATTAGCTGTAGGTATGGAGCCAAGCATTGACGTTTCTACATTACCGGGTGATGTAAGTGTTAATGAGCATGGTTATATAGAAAACGATGGCACCAATGGCGGAATCTTCGCTGCGGGTTGTGCATCTGATGCGCTTGATGTGAACCGTGCGGTTCAAAGTGCAACAGCTTGTGCATTAAAAGCTATTCAGGTTGTTAACCGCGTAGCGAAATCGGAGGCATAACAGTGGCAGACGAACTATTAATGGGTGCCTATGTTTGTAAGGGTTGTGGAATTGGCGATCGTTTAGATTGTGGACAACTAGAGCAAACAGCAACACGCGACGGCAAAGCGAAATTTGCTAAATCACATGATTTCTTATGTAGCGCAGAAGGCGTTGCAATGATTCAGGCGGATATTGATTCCGGTGAAACAAACCATGTCATTATTGGTGCATGTTCACGTCGTGCGAAGGTTGAAGCGTTTAACTTTCAAAACGTCACAGTTTCGCGTGCTAACTTACGCGAAGGTGTAATCTGGGTTCGCCCTGATAACGACGAAGCAAATGAAACAACACAGGAAATGGCAGACGATTACATGCGTATGGCCTGTGCAGAGTCTAAGTTCCAGAAATTACCAGCAGGCTCTAGTGAGCAGGCGCTAAATAAAACCATTCTGGTAGTCGGTGGCGGTATTTCCGGTATGACAGCAGCAATAGAAGCAGCTGATGCAGGTTATCCTGCAGTTATTGTTGAAAAAGCAGCCGAGCTTGGCGGTGTAATGGGGCAGTTACACAAACGTGTAGCAACTACATCACCGTATGCTGAACCTGAAGATACAACCGTTGCTGATTTAATGGCAAAAATTGAAGCGGCTTCAAATATAACAGTTCACCTGAACTCGACTGTTACTAAAACAGCCGGTGCGCCAGGTCGTTTTGATGTAGATATTTCTACTGAAAGCGGTGCAACTTCAAATGTAAGCATTGGCGCAATTGTTCAGGCTTCAGGTATGAAGCAGTTTGATGCTAACAAGCTGACTGAATTTGCCTATGACAAATCTGATAACGTAATTACGCAACTTGAATTAGAAGCCCTGGCAAAAGAAGCTAACGGCGGACCAATCAAGCGTAAAGACGGCAAAGAAGTTTCAAGTGTTGTATTCGTACAATGTGCCGGTCAGCGTAGTGATAAAGAAGGTTACTTACCTTATTGCTCTGGTTTCTGCTGTACAGCCAGTATCAAACAGGCAATGTACTTTAAAGATTCAAACCCGGATGTAGATACCGTCATCATGTATGACGATCTACGTACTCCTGGCGCAGGCGGTGAAGATTTTTACCGTGCAGGTCAGAAAAAAGGCGTTATCTTTACTAAATCTTCAGTGAGCACAATTGATGCAAGCGGCAATGACCTAACGGTTAACTTTAAGGATATGATCCTCAATGAAGAAACATCGATGCCAGCTGATTTAGTTGTATTAGCAACAGGTCAGGAGCCGAACTCGGGTCCGAATCCTTATGCGTTAGATGAAGCCAAGAAAGCTGCTGAAGAAGCCGGTGAAGAAATGCCGTCTGAAGTTGAGATCACAGTTGATTCAATTTTGAACCTTGATTATCGTCAGGGCACAGATTTGCCTCACCTGAAACATGGTTTTACGGATTCACACTTTATCTGTTTCCCATACGAGACACGTCGTACAGGCATCTATTCTGCGGGACCTGTTCGCCGTCCAATGGACAGTTTGCAGTCAACAATCGATGCAACCGGCGCGGCAATGAAAGCCATTCTGGAAGTGGAAAATGCAGCACAAGGTGCAGCAGCTCATCCACGATCTGGTGACTTAAGTTTCCCTCAATTTAGAATTGAAGGTTGTACACAATGTAAGCGTTGTACGGTTGAATGCCCATTTGGTGCAATCAATGAAGATGAGAAAGGTTTCCCATCTTTTAACGAATCACGTTGTCGTCGTTGTGGTACTTGTATGGGTGCATGTCCTGTACGTGTTATCTCTTTCGAGAACTACTCGGTTGATACAGTTGGTCAGCAAATCAAGAATGTTGATATGCCTGACGAATTCGACGAAAAGCCACGTATTCTGGTACTTGCTTGTGAAAACGACGCATACCCGGCACTTGATATGGCAGCTCAAAACAGATTGGAATATAGTGCGTTTACTCGTGTTGTTCCAGTTCGTTGTTTGGGTTCGGTGAACACTATCTGGTTAACAGATGCTCTGAACTCAGGTTATGACGGCATCATCTTAATGGGTTGTCAGAAGGGTGATGATTACCAGTGTCACTTTGTGAAGGGTTCTGAAATTGCACATATGCGTATGAGCAAAATCGCCGATACACTGGAAACATTGAATCTTGAAAAAGAACGTGTTGCCACTTATGAAGTTGCAATTACCGATGTAGCCCGTACAACTGAGTTGATTAACGATATGGCAAAAACCATTGAAGAAATTGGCATGAGTCCATTCAAGTTCTAAGGGGAGATAATTATGAGTGATAATAACCAGATGGTTGAAAAGTATCGCAATAACTTCCTTAAAGAAGTTGAAGCGAATGTAGAAGAAGGTGATTGGGTCAAGATGTGTATGCAGTGCGGTGTTTGTGCCGGCTCATGCCCAATGGGTCCTTACTGGGATCATACTCCACAGGAATTATTCATGATGATTCGCGCCGGTAAGCGTGAAGAAGTTTTAACATCTGAATCTATGTGGATGTGTACCTCCTGTTATAACTGTATCTCTCGTTGTCCACGTGAGTTACCAATTACGCACATTATGCACGGTTTGGCGCATTACGCTAAACGTTTAGGTATTGCACCTAAACAGCAGGCAACCATGCGATTCTCGCAGAAGTTCTGGGATAATCTGATGGTTAATGGTCGTGTAAATGAGCTGAAATTAGGTATCGCTCTTTATTTCCTGGATGGATTTGCGCAGGGTATTAAAAATGCACTGGCTGCATCTGGTTTAGGGTTAGGTATGTATAAAGCCAAACGACTAAATCCGATGGAAATGCTAGGTGGTCACAGTATCAAAGATAAATCAGGCCTTAAGGCTATGATTAAGAAAGCGCAGGAAATTGAAGAAGCGCGCATTTCTGGCAACAACAAATAACAGGAGCATATGATGTCCAAAGAATATTCGTTTTACCCGGGCTGCTCTTCACAGAAAGGCACGTCAGGTTCAAACCTTCAGACTTCAGTTAACGCTATTTGCGATACTTTAGATATTAAACTAAATACGATTCCAGACTGGAATTGTTGTTCAGCATCTATTGGTTATTCTGGTGGTGGTGAACTTCCTCGTTTAGCATTATCGGCACGTAATATTGCATTATCTGAGCAAAATAACCCTGGTCAGGAAATTGTAGCAACCTGTGCAGCTTGCTGGTTGGCAACACGTGAAACTAAAGAACGTATCGAAGGTAGCGAAGAAATTCGTGAAGGCACAGAAGCCGCACTGAAAGAAGCGCATCTGGAAATTTCAACAGAAATGCCTAAAGTTCGTCATTTCACTGAGGTTTTGATTGAAGATGTTGGTTTCGATGCAATGAAAGAAAAAGTGGTTAAACCACTTGAAGGTCTTAAAATTGCTGGTTACGTTGGTTGCCAAACTAATCGTCCTTTCGGTATTGATGGTGAATCATTTGAAAATCCGAAATATCTGGATAATATGGTTGAAGCAATGGGCGCAGAAGCCTGTACTACATACGAGAAAAAAGTCTCTTGTTGTGGTGGTGCATTAGCTTTCTCTGAACCTAAAAAATCGCAGGCACTGGTTAAAGGTATTATTGAAGCAGCTTATGATAATGGCGCTGATATGATCGTAACCCCTTGTCCTGTATGCCAATTAAATGTAGAGGCGTATCAGAAAGATATTAATGCTGACTATGGTACCAAGTTTAATATTCCAGTTACCTATTACTCTACATTAATGGCTGTTGCTTATGGCAAAACATCTAAAGAAGCTGGTTTAGACGGATTGATGATTCAATCTAAGCAGTTGAATGATATTGCCGCTAAATAATAATTAGTTAATTTTCTAATTTAGTTATTTAAAAGACGTAACGTAAGTTACGTCTTTTTTTATGAGCGTCATAAAAATAAAAGTGTGAACTAGTCTTGATTTTAATCAGTTTGTTAAATAGTATATAAAATTCAATTCCCGCATGCAGCACTAGGGGATATATGGATGTATTTTTAGTGGTATGCGCGGCTCATGTTAAATTTTTTTAATATTAAATTTTGAATAAAAAACTTTGTTTATAATCTAGTGTTTTTTACTCGATTAAAATGATTCGCATACATACTCTTATTTAATAGAGGTTATGCTGATGTATGATTTTATAAAACAAAATCTTTCAACCATTGCTCTGTCTGCAATATTTATGGCCATTGGTTTTATGTTGGGTTGTGTCATTGATGCTGATGAAAATGGAGTGTACTTATCTGCGAATTATTCAAATGGAAAACAGGTCTTTATGCTTGGGCAAAATACCACAAGTATTAGAGGTATAAATATTAATGATCTGGATGCAACTGATCGTAGTATTTTAGTGTCCCAATTAGAAATGTTAGAAGCTGATGGATTTATTGGCCTTAAGTTAAGAGAGATGGTTCATAACGGGAGAGGTCCATTTTCTTTGGTTTCGGTAAAATTGAAATTGCATTTAATATCTGATGGAAGTATGGCTGGACCAGTTGCTAGAGCATGTAGTGACTCACTTGTTTTTCAAAAACCGGTTATTGCCATTAATGTAATAGGTAGTAGTGAAGATAATATAAATAGCAGTGAACCTCTAGATATTCATCCCTTGTTAAAGGAAAGTTCCAATTGTAATTCAGCAGAAAATAGTATTATTGATATTTGGGTAAGTAAAGATCATGTTATGAAATGGGGAGCATTGGGCGAGATTGAGAATGATATCGTAGTCGTAAAGGCACAAATAATAGTTTCAAACTTGCTGACTTAAGGTAAATAAAATGAAAAAAATAATAGCTTTAACAATACTGATGTTAGTAAGTAATATTGCAATCGCTGATTGTATGTATAACGGATACCTTTATCCTGTAGGTACTGTAGTCGGTGGATTGACATGTCAAGCAGATGGAACATGGAAATAGTTTTAAATAAAATATGAAGTTATTTTTTTAACCAGTAGAGCTGGATATAATCAATACCAATAAAAAATATTATTCTATTAATTATGCGTACAGGGGTAATTTTATAAAATTGAAAGAGATATTTTTTTATATGGTATGAGAAATTAAAATACTTAATTTAATTATTTTATTTATAACCTGAGAAAATAAAAATTTTTAGCTAAGATGGCTTTGCTCGATGCATAGGTTTAATAGTTAGCTAGATGAGGTGATTTATATTATAAAAGCTTTAAGAAAATTAATATATTGTTTTTATATGGTTAAAGCAGATAATAAATTTTTATAAATCGTATATCTGAATGTTACATGTAGAAAACGAGATAAAAATGACAAAAATAATGGATTCAAAAGGTTACGTTAAATATGATCCCGAAGATACAATTAATGCAGGTTCTTATAAAGTATGTCAGGCAGAGGTTGAGCATCTTAAAAAGAACCGCACTATTGATGAAGACAATCTAAAAGGTATTGCGCTATCAGGCGGTGGCATTAGAGCCGCGAGTTTTTCATTGGGTGTAATCCAGTCATTAGCAAAACATGATAAATTAGAACAGTTCGATTTTTTGTCTACAGTATCAGGTGGCGGTTACCTTGGTGGCGCACTATCCTGGTTATGGTCTGGAAAATGGAGGGAAGGTACAGGTTCTAAGAGAGAGTTTGGGTTTGCAGCTAAGGATTTTCCATTTGGTGTAGATGCCAGACATTCAAATGACGATATTAAAATGGATAAAGATCAGGCATTATTAATGCGTTATTTGCGCCAAAATGGATGTTATTTGAATCCAGGAGATGGTTTAACCGGCTTGTCTCTTTTAGGTGTGGTATTACGTGGCATGCTCATGGGGTTTGTTACCTTAATTGTATTAGCAAGTATGATATTCAGCATATTACATTTAACTATAGAACAGTTGCCCGATAGTTTTAGTACTCTTACTCCCGTTCAAATCAGTCTCACAGCTATAGCTTTTTATGTTTTAAGTTTATTAATTAGTACTCTTATTTCTCCATTTTTTATTAACAATTGTTGTGCAAAGACAGCTTATAAATGGAGGCGCTCATGGGAAATTTATATTAGTACAATAATGCAAATTATACTGGTTGTATTTGTCATATCATCTGTTTTTTTGATTAACGATTATATAACTGAAGAAATTCACGGTATTGGTGGTGTTACTGCTATGTTTGGCGCGGGCCTGGCATGGTTTAGCCAAACAAAAGATAAGTCAAAACTATTTAATTACATACCTAGTTCATTATTGGTGAATGCCGGTGTATTTATTATGTTGTTAGGCTTATTTGTATTATCTGATCGCATTTCACAGTTAATATTACTTCAAACGGTAGAGTCAAAAAGTTTTGAATTTTTGTATTATCAATTATTTACAGCTTTAATAATATTAGTTTTAGCTAAATTTCTTCCAATTAATAAAATTTCTATACACAGATATTATAGAGATAGATTAATGGAAACATTTAATCCTGATGTTTCTGATATTTTATCATCTAAGAAAACTATTTTAGCTAGTAAGGCTAATACAGTCACTCTAAATGATTGTCTTTCCCCAGAAAAAAATACTATGCCTTATCATATTATTAATAGTAATTTGATATTAGTGGGATCAAAAATTTCAAAATTCAAAGGTCGTGGTGGTGATAACTTTATACTGAGTCCTTTGTTTTGCGGTTCTAATGCAACTGGCTGGAGACGTAGTGAGCAGTTTGCGAATAATAGTATTACCCTGCCAACAGCCGTTGCTATCTCAGGTGCTGCGGCGAACTCAGATTCAGGGGTTGCGGGTTCAGGTTTAACCATAAAACCATTAATATCTGCAATAATGACAATTTTTAATTTACGTCTGGGCTACTGGGTCGTTAATCCTGATCCAGAGGTACAAGCAAATCAGGAAACGATGCCTAATTTTTTAAGCCCCGGCTTTTGGGGGGTAACTGGTCGTAGTAAAATTAATGAAAGTTCAAAATTCATACAGCTGTCTGACGGTGGCCACTTTGAAAATTTAGCTATGTACGAATTAATACGTCGACATTGTAAATTGATTATTTGTAGTGATGCTGAGCAGGATAATGAGTTTTCATTTGGTAGTTTGGCCAATATTATAGAAAAAGCACGTGTAGATTTTGGCGTGAATATTAAAGTATCTGCTGCTGAATTAGATTCATTGAAGTATTCAGAAAATGAAATAGGAAATATAGACTTTGCTAATAAGGGATATATTGTTGCTGATATTATTTATCCTGGTAATGACCCTGCAGGTAAATTGATATATATTAAAACGACATTAACTTCTGATATACCGGCCGAATTACTAAGTTATAAACAGTCTCACCCAACATTTCCGGATGAAACAACAGCTGATCAGTTTTTTAACGAGAAGCAATTGGAAGCTTATCGTATGTTAGGGTTACATTTTGCTGATTCATTAATAAACGATGGTGTATTGAATTAACTGCTTATATTGTATTCTTCCTTCCTAGAATTAATGGTTTTATCAAGTAAGGATATTAAGGTTGTTAGGCTTTGTAATTGTGTAAATTACCGTGACTTTAAGCACAGAGAGTTTATAAGGCTGATCAGCTACTGCATGTCCTAACAGGTCTTTAGCTGATATAGTCTTCTTAACAGTAAAATGTGATTAAGCTGCCGCTTGTGCTCCTGCATTAACATAATCTCTATATGCCCTTCAAATCAGATCTACTTGCTCTCAATTTATACTAATCCTTTCGATGTAATCTGTAGAGCATCAAAATTATCCTATATTTCTATTTTGACTTACAGAGCAAAATTAATTAGTACATTAAACCTAATTGAGCTATATATATGTATGTATTTAAGTCATATCACAAGTATTGAGTCTTATTCAAAATAGCCGTTTTATATAAATTGATGCTTTTTTGATCATCTGGATGAGTGAGATATAAGGGTTAAAAAAGTCGATATATTTAATCAGAAAGGTGAACCAGTTGTATAAGCATGCATAGATTTTAGTGTATATGGTGATATACTCAAGTAGCGTGGTATTTTTAAGGATGTTTGATGAGAAAAATAATAATATTAATATGTATGTGTTTTGTTTCAGTTTCGGCTAGTGCCAATGATGATTTTCCAGGTCGTGCTATTTATAAAAGTATTCCAGTTATAGAGCTTGATGAATTATATAAGCAGAAAGATAATGTGGTTATTATTGATGCAAGGTCACAATATGAGTTTAAAACCCTCCGTATAAAAAGTGCAGTATTAGTACCTTTGGTATTATCAAGCAAAAAATTCGAAAAAAGAATGCTTGAATTGCGTGATAATAATCCTAATAAGAAATTTGTGTTCTATTGCAATGGGCATAAGTGCATGAAGTCTTATAAAGCAGCAAAACGCAGTATTACTTATTTAAAAATGAAAAATATATATGCATTTGATGCAGGTGTATTTGACTGGGCATCCAAATATCCCAATGATGCAATTTTATT
>Ga0316206_1002816_pt1 | contig 10865 bp, 8 predicted proteins | sample 6monthpyrite_MG_FD_204942 | JGI IMG/M metagenome (GOLD analysis project Ga0316206, IMG submission 204942) | Microbial mat bacterial communities from mineral coupon in-situ incubated in ocean water Damariscotta River, Maine, United States -... | ecosystem: Environmental > Aquatic > Marine >...
ACAAAAAGGATAAAAGGTGACGGCCGGTCAGGGAGGGTAAGAAAAATTCAAATCTTTCAGATATACTGAAATAAAAAAATATGAATTATAAAAACGTTAATTATCTTATTGCAATAATTTACGAAGCTACCATTGATCCGCTTAAATGGTTTGATTTATTAGCTGCGCTGGCACAATTTGTTGATCATATAGATTCTCAAGTTGCATCCTCTGGTCGTGATGCTGAGTTGCTGTCGGTTATCCCTGGTATCGCCGCAATCGGTGATCATGCCCCTCGTACTTCGATTGTCGAAACACTTAACTCGCTGCTAGATATTAATGGCACTACAGATGATAGTGACTTAAATGATGCAGATGAAGTAAATAATTTACTGATAGATCATTTCGCCCGGGCAATAAAAATTGCAAAGCGCCTGGTCGATATGGATGAGCAGCACGAAATCATACAGTCGATTCTGGACCGGCTGCCGATTGCGTTGGTGCTGGTTGATAAAGAAGCACGAATAATTGAAAGTAATGCACTTGCGGATGAAATTTTATTTTCTGATACGGGTTTAACAAATCATTCCGGTTATCTCGACGCGGGACATGAAAATCAGAAAAAATTATTAAAAGCTGTTGGTGTTATGTCAAAACATGATCCGGTAACAACGCGTGGACAGACCTTGTCGCTTAGTCATGAAACGTCATCAAATAATCTGATGCTGTTTCTGGCGCCGATGAAACATCATGGTCTGAGTCAGGATGCTTCAGTGGCTGTGTTTGTATGTCAAAGAAAATCTCAGCCATTATCGTTACCGGTAGAGTTGACAGAAATATACGGACTGACAGAAAAAGAAATTCAAATTACAGAACAACTGGTCCGTGGTTTGAGTGTTAAGGATATATCCGAAGAAAGTATGGTGTCGCAGCATACCGTTCGTTCACAAGTGAAAGCAATTTTTAGAAAAACCGAAACCTCAAGGCAAGCCGAACTGGTTAGCCTGGTGTTTAATGGAATGGGGTCCTTCATTAATGCTATTCCTGATGTTGATCAGGTTCAGCGTAAAAAATTATTGTCTAAAGCTCGGCCTTTGAATGAAGACTACAAATTCCTGTTGCTGGATGATGGTCGTCATATGGCATTTCAGGAATACGGTGATCCTCTAGGTGAGCCTGTTGTTCATTGCCATAGTGTGCTGGGTTCAAGGCTGGAGCTGCCTTTTGATGCAGATGAAATTTCAAAACAAAAAAAGATTCGATTAATCGTTGTCGACAGACCGGGTTATGGCGCATCTGACCCTGATACCGATGCTCGATTTATCAAGTGGCCACATGATCTGGTTCAGTTACTTGATTCATTGGGGATTGATCAGTGTTCATTGACCGGTTATGCCCTGGGTGGGCAATATGTTCTGGCATGTGCACATGAAATACCGGAGCGCTTAAAACGTGTTGCCGTAATAAGTGCAGGTATGGCACCTGAATCAACGGAAGATTACGATAAAACGGTACCGTTTTATAAAATGAATTATCAGTTAGCGAGACACGTTCCTAAAGTCTATGGTTTGATGAGTTCCGTGCTGGTAAAAGGAGTATTAAATGATCCGGAAAACTTTTTTAACCAGATGAGTGAAAGACAGGGAAAGGCAGACCAAGAAATCATGAGCATGGAGTTATTTAAAACAGAAATGTATGCGTCAATGAAAGAAGGATTTAAACAGGGAGGTAAAGCATCGTCACGTGACATCGTAGAATATATGCATGACTGGGAAATTGACTTTAGTACAATAATGACACCAATAGATGTCTGGCATGGAGAATCTGATCACCATGTGCCGTGTGTTTTATCAGAGCGCTTTAAAGGCATTCTGAAAAACACACAGTATTTTGTTCAGCCTGGCCAGGGGCATTATATGTTCTATACCCACTGGCCGGACGTACTGGAAAAATTAATTGATTGAACTGACGTAAGCCTCAGGAGTAATTAAAGGCATTCTTAATTTATAAACTTTTTTAAGTCTTTCAAAGCTATAGGGTCCAAAGTCAAATTTGGATGATGCAAAAGAATTTTTGGTTTTAGTAAATGTCTTAGCGTTCCAGAGGATAGTGTCGCCATTAATAGAAAGGTCAACGGCTGAACACGAGGCATTTGGATTGCTCTTAGGGCAAACTAACGCTCTGGCATTGTAGTTGTTACTGGCAATATAAGGTGACCAGTTGCTTTCCGAGGGTTTGTTCTTATATTCGACGCCTGCTTCGGAAAGTACTCCCTCATAACGTCTTAAAAGCACAACATTTTTTTCTTTAAAGCTTAATACCAGCTGTTCATTGTCATTTTTGTAAACATAGTTTCCCGTAATGTTAAGAGTCGCCTGTTCACTGTAGGCTGATGCTGAACATAAAACGAAAATACATGCTGTTAGGTATGCTATTTTTTTAGACATGTTAATCACCTCCCCTATTGGTATACCTGATTATTGTAGTCAGGTATTTAACTGTCATCCCCCAAATGGGTGATGAGTAGCTAGTAATTTATTAATTTCATTCGAATCAGCTAGTTAGCTAGAAAATTAAAATGACAATTATCTTCGGGGGGTAAAAAAGTAGCTCGCTTCACCCATTTGAGGGATGTGTTTTTCAGATAATTGTTTTAAGTTACAAGTGTGGTTAATACTTCTTGTACTTAATGACAGAATTGCGTGGTTGAATTGCACAAGGATGTGCGTTTTTAAGTCACTATGTAATAACTATTTGCGAGTGCAGTATTAAGTTTTACTAATGTTGCGTGTTCTGAAATAGTCTTTGTTTTTATAAAACGCTTCGCTTTGTTCCTGATTCCACCAGCCGGGAACACCTAATAAAGGAAATGGTTGTAGATCTTTAGTGGATTGAATTTCATTGTTAATCCAGATATTAGAAATCTGTTCGTCGATTTCTTTTAAGTGTTTTTGATAGTCTTGTTGAAAAAAATTAACTGATTTGGTTAGTAATATAGTGTGTGTCGTCATACCAATATAAGGTGTTAATGCTTTTTCGTGCATGGCATGTCCAAAGACATAACACTTAATGTGTTTGTTCCAGTCATCTTTATTGTCCCAGAAAATTTCTTTCCATTCATGATTTCTAATCAGCTCTAAATATTTTTCATCATCGGCAACTATCACCGCGCCGCATTCATCGAATAATGCGATCGCATTTTCTAATGGGCTTCGGTTAGTGCCGGGCTCCCGGTTGACTGATGTTTCATAATGCAGCGCATTGAGTGCGGATTTGATTTTTGGAAATTGTAACCAGGCTGTGGCGTTGAAATAGTCATGCCAGTTTTCCAGCCGAGTTTGTAGTTCGCCTTTTAAATAAATGCGTGACTCGTAGTGGTCGTCGAATTTTTCTGGGGTGTAACCCTGGGCAACAGGAGTGATGAAGTTGCCCTTATGAGACTGAATATTTCGCTTTTTAAATTCAGCTGAAAACTGATCCAGTGTTGGCCAGTTTTTTAGTTGAGTGAACGGCTGGCTGACTTCACGTATTGAATCAAAGATGGGTGAAAGTGATAAGAACTCAGAGGTCCATGTGTCGATTGTTGTTCTGGCCATAAGTCAAAAGTTTTTACCACAGAGGCACAGAGGGGTTTAGGTAAGTGATCGTAAATTTAAGTAACGACTAAATAGTCAGGTTTTTTAAAAAATTAAGGAGGACTAAGAGAAGGTTTTCTCTGCGCCTCTGTGTCTCTGTGGCAGGTTTTGATTTTAAGCGTTTATCCACCTGTCATTGACATGAATCTTACTAACTTTTCTGGTTTTTCATTAAATTCGTGTTTTTCGGGCTTTAGGTTTATTGCCTCAATAATGGCGGCTTTTAATTCGTCGTCTGAGCAGTTATTACGTAATAACGGGCGCAGTGCTAAATTGTGTTCCTGACCCAGACACGTATATATAGTGCCATCAACCGATAAGCGAACGCGGTTGCAGGTATCGCAGAAATGCTGAGAGATAGGCGTGATAAAACCAATATTGATATCGGTGTCCGCAACGTTCATGTAACGAGCTGGGCCACCGCCGGGCATAACGCCAGGGATCAAATCAAATTTTTCAGCAAGGCGTTGTTTGATGATTTTTAAATCAATGTAATGATCTTGTGCGTTGCGACCGGTATCACCCATCGGCATGGTTTCGATAAAGCGTAAGGTGAAACCGTGTTCGATGCAGAAGCTGAGCATATCTTCAGCATCCATATCGTTTTCGCCTTTCATGACCACCATATTGATTTTGATGGGTTTGAAGCCTGCTTCTTTAGCAGCCATTAATCCGTCGATTACTTTGGAAAGTTTGCCGCCGGTTAAACGTTTGAATTTATCAGGATCTAATGTGTCGAGGCTGACATTGAGCCGTTGAATGCCGCTGGCTTTTAAAGCGTTGGCGTATTTGGTCATGCGCGTTGCATTGGTACTTAGGGATAAATCTTCAAGCCCGGGCAGTGCCGCTAAATTATGGGCTAATTCATCAATGCCTTTACGGATAAGTGGCTCGCCACCGGTTAGACGAATACGCTTGGTGCCTAATTCGGTGAAGGCTTTAACGACGCGTTCAATCTCAGTATTGCTCAGTGAATTCTCAGCATCTTCATAATCATTGAAGTCTTTGGGCATGCAGTAGGTGCAGCGAAGATCGCAACGGTCTGTAACGGATAGTCGCAGATACTCGATGGTGCGTCCGAACTGGTCAATTAGCTTGGGATTGGTGAGCTGATTCATAGTCATCCTGATGATGCTGCATGCCGACAATTGAAGTTAGTATAGACCTATCGACTGCCCAGAGTTTGATTTGGTTCAATTTTAGCGTAGTTTAAGTGAAGTTGTATATTATAAATCACTAAAATTAATAAATTCTTATATGCATAAATACTACTTATCGTTTGATTAAAAATCCTATTTTGATTGTTCCAGGTGTTGCAGGCAGAATGCACGGCTGAATTTTTCAGTTTTGCGGGTGACGCTCGTCTGAAAAATGTTAAAGATTTTTAAAATGACCAGTATTGGCGAGCTGTGAAACGGGTTTTCTGTATAGATTGTCTATACTCAATGTCTCATTTCTAAGTGGCTACTGGTTCTGGTTAGCTTACCTGCTTGGTGAGGTGACTTGTTCGCCCCCCTAATAAAAGACCTGATAGGTATTGATATTATATGAATACGACAACTGCTAATGCTGGTGACAGTCGCACTGAGGTAAAGAATACTACCTGTTATATGTGTGCCTGTCGTTGTGGTATCCGCGTGACGCTGCGTGATAACGAAGTTCGTTATATCCAGGGTAATCCGGATCACCCATTAAACAAAGGTGTAATCTGTGCGAAAGGTGCCTCCGGCATCATGAAGCAATATTCACCAGCTCGCCTGACCAAACCATTAATGCGTAAAGAAGGTGCAGAACGTGGTGCGGCTGATTTTGAAGAAATTAGCTGGGACAAAGCTTTCGAAGTAATGGAAGAGCGTCTAAGACATCTTCGCGCAACTGACCCTAAGAAATTTGCTTTCTTTACGGGTCGTGACCAGATGCAAGCCCTGACTGGTATGTTTGCTAAACAGTATGGTACACCTAACTATGCAGCCCACGGTGGCTTCTGTTCGGTGAATCTGGCATCAGGCATGATCTACACCATTGGTGGTTCATTCTGGGAGTTTGGTGGTCCGGATCTGGAGCGTTCACGTCTGTTCATTATGATGGGTACGGCAGAAGATCATCACTCTAACCCAATGAAAATTGAGTTATCTAAATTCAAACGCAATGGTGGTCGTTTTATTTCTATCAACCCAGTGCGTACGGGTTACTCTGCGATTGCTGATGAGTGGGTTCCGATTAAGCCAGGTACTGATGGCGCGTTAATCTTAGCCATCACTAACGAGCTGATCTCACAAGGTTTGTATGACCGTGAGTTCCTGATTCAATACACCAATGCTGCAGAGCTGGTTAATCAAGATGAAAACAGCAATGACTTCGGCATGTTTGTTCGTAACAAAGATCTTGAAGTTGGCGAAGGCTGTTTCGATCCAGAGAATAAACTGTGGTGGGATCGTAACGAGAACAAGCCGGTTCTTACTCACACTAAAGGCGCAGATCCATTCCTGTTTGGTTCTTACACATTAGACGATGGTACCGCTGTTAAGTCTTCTTTCCAGTTATTGAAAGAGCGTGTTGAAGAATACACTCCTGAATGGGCTGCAAAAATTACTGGTATATCTGCCGACACGATCCGCCGTTTAGCTCATGAAATGGGTATTGTGGCTCGTGATGAGAAAATCGAGCTGCCAATTGCCTGGACTGATGTCTGGGGTAATGACCATGACACGGTTACTGGTAATCCGGTTTCTTTCCATGCAATGCGTGGTCTGGCTGCACACTCAAATGGTTTCCAGACAATCCGTGCGTTATCTATCCTGATGACTATATTGGGTACGATTGACCGCCCGGGCGGTTTCCGTCATAAAGCGCCGTTCCCTCGTCCGATTCCACCTTGTGCGAAAAACCCTAAAGGTCCGGAAGACGTTCAGCCAAACACACCATTAAACGGTATGCCTTTAGGCTGGCCTGCAGATCCTGATGACTTATTTGTTGACGAAAATGCAGAGCCTGTACGTCTGGACAAGGCCTTCTCATGGGAATTCCCATTAGCGGCGCACGGTATGATGCAAAATGCGATCACTAACGCATGGCGCGGCGACCCGTACAAAATTGACACGATGTTTATCTTCATGGCAAACATGGCTTGGAACTCAAGCATGAATACCTCTGAAGTGCGTAACATGCTGAATGACAAAGATGAGAATGGCGAATTTAAGATTCCATTCTTAATCGTAGCGGATGCGTTCCATTCAGAAACAGTGGCGTTTGCTGACCTGGTATTACCAGACACAACTTATCTTGAGCGTCATGATGTTATCTCGATGCTGGATCGTCCTATCTCAGAATTTGAAGGTCCTGTGGATTCTGTACGTATCCCGGTTGTACCTCCAAAAGGTGAGTGTAAGCCTTTCCAGGAAGTAATTATTGAACTGGGTTCACGTTTAGGTTTGCCTGCGTTCGTTAATAAAGATGGTTCACGTAAATACCGTGACTATCCTGACTTCATCGTAAACTTTGAAACAGAGCCAGGTTCTGGTATCGGTTTCTTATCTGGCTGGCGTGGTAAAGGTGGCGAAAAGTTCATGAAAGGTGAGCCGAACCCGAATCAGTGGGAAATGTATGAGAAGAACGATTGTGTTTATCATCATCATTTACCAAAATCTTACCAGTACATGCGTAACTGGAATAAAGGTTATTTAACCTGGGCGCAAGATCATCGTCTGACGCGTTATGCAGAACCCATCAATATTCATATTTATTCTGAAGTACTGCAAAAGTTCCGTTTAGCAGCCGAAGGTAAGCGACCTGGTAAGCAACCACCAGAGCATTTGAAAGCGCGTATCAAAGAACACTTTGATCCGTTACCGTTCTACAGCGAGCCGCTTGAGGCACAATTAACGGATAAACATAAGTATCCATTAAATGCCTTAACACAGCGTCCAATGGCGATGTACCACTCTTGGGATTCGCAGAATGCCTGGTTGCGTCAGATCCATGCACAAAACTACATGCATATTCACCCTTCAACTGCAAAAGCGCAGGGTATTGAAGACGGTGGCTGGATGTGGGCTGAATCAATGCACGGTAAAGTGCGTTGTATGGCGCGATACTCGGAAGCGGTTGAGCCAGGTACGATCTGGACCTGGAATGCGATGGGTAAAGCTAGCGGTGCGTGGAATCTTGGAAAAGACGCTAACGAATCGACCAATGGCTTCCTGTTGAATCACCTGATCTCAGAAGAATTGCCGAAAAATGAGTGTGGCGAGCATATATCAAACTCTGACCCGGTTACTGGTCAGGCAGGTTGGTACGATGTGCGTGTACGTGTTTATAAAGCTGAAGATGACGAAGAGAAAATTACTTTCCCAACGTTCGACACAATGCCGGTATTACCGGGCATGGAACAACGTCGTTCATGGTTAGGTTATTTCGCCGGCAAATTCACAAAAAAGGGAGCTAAATAAATGACACAGTTAGCCCTTGTTATTGATTTAAATGTTTGTGTAGGTTGCCACGCCTGTGTGACTTCTTGTAAAGAATGGAACACGTCGGGTCCTGCCGGTGCGATGTCAGATGACAACCCGTACGACAAAGACCCAACAGGTACTTTCTTTAATCGTGTACAGACATATGAAATCGGTGAGTTCCCTAAAACGGAAACGCTGCACTTTCCTAAATCTTGTCTGCATTGTGAAGATGCACCTTGCGTTCCGGTTTGTCCGACAGGTGCAAGCTTCAAGCGTGAAGATGACGGTATCGTATTAGTAGATTACGACAAATGTATTGGTTGTAAGTACTGCTCATGGGCTTGCCCATACGGTGCGCGTGAATTCGACGAACATCAGAAAGTCATGAAAAAATGTACTTTATGTGTGGATCGTATTTATGACGAATCTTTACCGGAAAATGAGCGTAAACCAGCTTGTGTTATGGCATGCCCAACCAGCGCACGTTTGTTTGGTGATGTGCATGATTCAGAGTCAGATGTATCGGTAGCAATTCGCGAAAATGCGGGTTACCAGCTGATGCCGGAGTGGGGTACAAACCCAGCGAATCATTATCTGCCACGTCGTAAGACAAAACTGCATTACCATGAAGATGAGTTGCAGCGTGCGGATAATCCTCTGAATAAAGAGCATTCAGTAGATCCTGTCGACGCTCCAACACTCGACGACTCTACTTCCTGGTAGTCGAAAAGGATCTTTTGCGCGCTGGGGGTGTTGCGGCACAGTTTTTAAATGCTCACGTACTAACTTGTACGTTCCGCTTTAAAAACTGCACCGCGCCTACCCAGCACACAAAATCTCTCTTTTCTTGACTGAAGGTTTGGATAAGTTTTTACAGGCTGAATATATTTTTTATTTGGCATAATTTTTAATCTCAGGAGTAATGCTATGCATCCTGCGTTTTCAGTAGTATTTTTAACAACGTTGATCGGCACTGGTCAGGGTTTGTTCTTGGCACTTTTTTCGGCTCAGGCTTATACCGAGCTGAATTTATTGCCTTCAATGGCTGACACTAATTTCTTCGGAATCGGTAGTGTTCTGGCATTAATATTTTTAGTGTCTGGTTTGATTGCATCAGTCTTTCACTTAGGTCATCCCGAGCGGGCATGGCGTGCTGCTAGTATGTGGCGTACGTCATGGTTATCACGTGAAGTTATTGCGCTTCCATTTATGATGCTGATGATTTTTATCTACGGCGTTATTCACCTGTTTGGTCTTGATGGTGTAATTTATAGCGATGCCAGTGGTAATCATTTCAGTTATAGCCTGATCGTTTCTGGTAGCCTGGCGATGATTGCTTCATTCATTCTGTTTATTTGCACAGGCATGATCTACGCCTGCATTAAATTTTTGCAAGAATGGGCAACGCCATTAACAGTGATTAACTATGCATTATTTGGTACCGCTTCTGGCTTTACCGCTGCGGCTGCATTTAGTAGTTTTTATAATGCGCCTGAAATGACCAAGTTCTTTGGCATCTGGGCCGTTATTTTAACGGTTGTTGTCTTGTTTACTCGTCTGGCAACTTTATATCGTAACTCGCGTATTAAATATAAGTCTTCTATGAAGTCAGCGCTGGGTGTTCGACATAATAAGATCGAGCAGAAAGCAATGGGTATGCAAGGTGGTTCATATAACACACGTGAATACTTCCACGGTAAAACAGCCAAGTTCTTAAAGTCAGTGAAATACATCTTCCTGGTACTGGTATTCCCTGTACCGGTTCTGTTACTGGTTGCCGGACTTGGTTCTGCTGACACGACTTTATTAATGGCCGCTTTCGTTGTTCAGTTTGCAGGTTTGATTTTTGAGCGCTGGTTCTTCTTTGCGCAGGCTAATCATCCGCAGAACTTGTACTATCAGACTGTATAGTCAAACTGTGTAACTTTTCACAGATTTACTAAGCGGTTCTTCTAACGCCGGATTCTGGGTTATAATTAACCCAGATTCGGCGTTTTTTATGGGCCAAAAAATTTAATATAGGAATTAATATGCGTTTTTTTCTTCGTTTTACATCTGCGATAGTTTTATTGGCTGCAAGTGCTCAGGCGAGTGCAACAGGTTTTGAGTTCAGAGTGGCAGATAAAGCAGCAGAGCTGTTTTATCTTTATAAGTCTTCCACCTTTGGCTATGGCGGTTCAGATGTTGGCTGGGGTGTCATGTTCAATGAGAATGATGATGTAATGCTTTCAGGCTCACTGCTGGTTAGTGGTAACGGTGCTGGTGGTAAGCGCGCACTGCAATTTGGTGTTGGTATAAAAGGTTTTGTTGCTGACTTCAATAATAATGTCGATATTCAGGGCGGTGGATTAGGTATTGGTGGTTTAATTCGATATGTGTTTTCATCAAGCACACCATTTGCGGTTCTGGTCGAAGCTTATACGGTACCAACAATAACTACTTTTGGTGATGCGTCTGATTTTACAGAAGCACGTATCGCTTTTGAACTTGAAGTTTCACCAAGTGCAAAAGCTTATATTGGTTACAGAACAGTAACACTTGAAGATGATGGCAATAATGATTATGAACTGGACGACTCTGCTCATTTTGGAGTGCGTCTTAGTTTTTAATTAAAGGTGTGATTTATTAAATAGAAAAGCGAATCATCTGGTTCGCTTTTTTTATGTCTGAGGTATTGAGGTTAACTATGGATATAAAAGAATTATTAACGGTAATGAAAAAGCTGAGAACTCCAGAGACTGGTTGCCCGTGGGATTTAAAACAAACTTTTTCAACAATCGTTCCCTATACAATAGAAGAA
>Ga0316206_1002817_pt1 | contig 10853 bp, 8 predicted proteins | sample 6monthpyrite_MG_FD_204942 | JGI IMG/M metagenome (GOLD analysis project Ga0316206, IMG submission 204942) | Microbial mat bacterial communities from mineral coupon in-situ incubated in ocean water Damariscotta River, Maine, United States -... | ecosystem: Environmental > Aquatic > Marine >...
ATTTGAATCTATTATTTTGTATCGCTGTTCAACGATAACGAACCTAGTTCGTAGCCAGCTAATCCTAAAATAAGCTATCCAGCTGAGCTACGCGTCCGCATTTGAATCTATTATTTTGTATCGCTGTTCAACGATAACGAACCTAGTTCGTAGCCAGCTAATCCTAAAATAAGCTATCCAGCTGAGCTACGCGTCCGCATTTGAATCTATTATTTTGTATCGCTGTTCAACGATAACGAACCTAGTTCGTAGCCAGCTAATCCTAAAATAAGCTATCCAGCTGAGCTACGCGTCCGCATTTGAACCCATTATTTTATATCGCTGTTCAACGATAACGAACCTAGTTCGTAGCCAGCTAACCCTAAAATAAGCTATCCAGCTGACATACTTAAACAATGGCGGAGAGGGAGGGATTTGAACCCTCGATAGGGTTTAACGCCTATACTCCCTTAGCAGGGGAGCGCCTTCGGCCACTCGGCCACCTCTCCAGTGGGTGCGAATATTAATAGATCTAAAAAATATGTCAAACGATTTTTCAGGTTTTTCGACTGTTTGGTGAGTTTTCCATCAACTACGCCAAGCCCTATTTATACTGAAATAGATTAATCTTAGAAATGTATTCAATTCAAAAATGAGGTATTTGTTTACTGACGAAAAAAAAGCCAGAAATTCTGGCCTTATTTTTTAAAGTTCGTTACCCGGCGATGCCGAATCGTCCTTTTCTGCTTGTATACGCATGTAAATCTCTTCACGATGCACGGATACTTCCTTTGGCGCATTAACCCCAATTCGTACCTGATTACCTTTAACACCTAACACTGTGACTGTAACTTCGTCACCAATCATCAGAGTTTCACCGACTCGACGAGTTAATATGAGCATATTGCCATTCCTTTTATTGAAATTCGAAATCCACTAAAATTAAGCTTGATGGTCAACCTAATACATTATCAATCGTGATTTCAAGCGATTGCATTGTATTTCCTTAGGTTGGCGAACTTAACTGAAACACCTTGTGCAATGCACAAACTGCATTTGTTAAATCTGCTTCGTTGATTATAACAGAAATATTTATTTCTGAGGTAGAAATCAAGTATATGTGAATATTTTCTTTCGCTAAGGCAGAAAAAAAACAACCTGCAACCCCTGCATGAGATTTCATACCAACTCCAATGGCAGAAATTTTAACCACTTGTGCATTGCTTTCAATTGTTAATGTTGTCTGACTCACCTGCAATTGCTGACAATATTTTAGCACTTGGCGATAATCATTGCGGTGTATTGAAAAACTAACATTAAGCTCATTGTTTTGAGTAAACGACTGATTAATTAAATCAATCTCAATACCTAAAGCTCCCAAATCGGTAAACAATTGTCCCATTTGCTCCGCACACGAAAGATGCGCTAATTCAATTAACGCCTCATCGGTGTGATGGCTAATACCTGAAACTGGTTTAGGAAATCCCTGCTCTTCGCTCATATTATCCACTGTGGTCACCAAAGTACCTGTATTCTGACTAAAACTATTTAACACTCGGATCGGTAAACAATGCCGCATGGCATACTCAACCGCTCGGTTTTGTAAAACTTTTGAACCTAAACTAGCCATCACGAGCATTTCTTCAAATGACAGCTGTTCAAGCTTACGTGCATCAGGAACTAAACGAGGATCTGCACTATAAATACCATCAACATCAGTGAATATTTGGCATTCTGCCGCTTGTAGTGCTGCAGCAATTGCCACCGCTGAAGTATCTGAACCACCTCGTCCTAAAGTAGTCACATTTTGTTCATTATCTTGACCTTGAAAACCAGCCACAATTACCACTTGTTCTAATTCAAGCGCTTGTAATAATCGATGATTGTCAACACTGTGAATTCTGGCACGACCAAAATGATTGTTGGTACGCAAACCAATTTGATGAGCGAGCAGTGAGATGGCCGAAAAACCTTGCTTGATCAACGCCATCGCTAACAAAGCAATACTCACTTGCTCACCGGTCGCCAGCAGCATGTCTAACTCACGAGTAGCTGGCTCAGCATCAATTGCTTTAGCCATTGCCAACAATCGATTAGTTTCACCTGCCATAGCAGAAAGCACCACCACTACCTGATGCCCTTCACGCCGAGTAGCTATAATATTGGCAGCAACCGCTTCTATACGTGCTAACGTACCAACCGATGTACCACCATATTTTTGGACAATAATTGCCACGAATTATAACAACAACAAGGTTAAATTAAGCGTTCGCTAAGCCAAGCTGAAGCGCTAGCCAGCGCACTGTCAATATGCGCAGGTTCAGTGCCGCCGGCCATCGCCATATCAGGTCGTCCACCGCCTTTACCACCCACTTGTTGGGCTACCATATTCACTAATTCACCCGCTTTTACTTTACCTGTTAAATCTTTAGTAACTCCAGCGATTAAGTTAACTTTATCGTCATTTACCACTGCCAACAGCACAATACCCGAGCCTAATTTATTTTTAAGTTCATCAACCATACCGCGAAGTCCACCCGTTTCAACACCGACTAAATTTGCGATTAACACTTTGTTACCAGCAATATCAATTAGTTGGTTCAATAAATCGGCGCCTGCTTGAGCAGAAAGCTTTTGCTTTAATTGACTTAATTCTTTTTCTAACTCTTTATTGCGAACAAGTAGTTGTTCAACTTTACCAACTACATTGTGATTGTCAGATTTTACTTTATGAGCAATATCAGTCAGCGTTTGTGTTTGCTGTTCAATAAATAGCATTGCCGCTTCGCCAGTTACTGCCTCAATTCTACGCACACCAGCGGCAATGCCTGCTTCTGAAGTGATTTTGAATAAGCCAATATCGCCACTGCGTTCAACATGCACACCACCACATAATTCGGTAGAGAAATCACCTAGTGTAACGACTCGTACTTCATCATCATATTTCTCACCAAAAAGCGCCATTGCGCCTTTTGCTTTCGCTGCATCGATCGCCATCAATTGAGTTTGACGTTGATGATTTAGGCGAATCTGTTGATTTACCAATCGTTCAACTTGTTGTAATTGCGTTGCGGTAACCGCTTCAAAATGAGCAAAATCGAAACGTAATTTATCAGGATCAACCAATGAACCTTTTTGCGTTACGTGTTCACCGAGCACCTGCCTTAATGCTGCATGTAATAGGTGCGTTGCTGAATGATTTTTAATAATCGCCGAACGACGTTCATTATCAATTTCAGCACTAACTCGTTCATTCAACTCAATAGCCGCTTTGGCCACGCCTTTATGAGCAAAGGCATTACCTAATTTACTAGTGTCTGTTACTTCAAATACACCCTGTGCACCATGGATCAATCCCGTATCACCAACTTGCCCACCCGATTCAGCATAAAACGGTGTAGCATCAAGAATGACCACGCCTTGTTGACCAACATCTAATCTGTTAACAGATTTGCCTTGATGAAATAATTCCACCACAGTGGCAGAAAATTGTGCTTGTTCATAACCTTCAAAAGTTGTGCTATACGCTGATTTCAATTGTTCATTATAATTAGTACCAAATTGGCTAGCTTGTTGTGCTCGCTCGCGCTGAGCCGTCATAGCAATATCAAAACCATTATGATCAATTTTTAGGTCACGTTCACGAGCAATATCAGCCGTTAAATCCGCCGGAAAACCATAAGTGTCATACAATTTAAAAACATCTTCACCACAGACCGTATCGCCAACCAAATTAGCGAGAATATCTTCCAGCATCGCCATGCCACGTTCTAGTGTACGACCGAACTGCTCTTCTTCAATGCGTAATATTTTTTCCACTACCGTTTGCTGTTGTGCTAATTCAGGATAAGCAACCCCCATTTCACCAACTAATGATGCGACTAATTGATGAAAGAAAAGTCCTTGGGCACCTAACTTATGACCGTGACGAATGGCGCGTCGAATAATACGGCGCAACACATATCCGCGCCCTTCATTTGATGGCAAAACACCATCGACAATTAAAAAGCTACAAGAGCGAATATGATCAGCAATCACCCGCAATGATTTATCAGCTAAATCATTACAACCAACGATTTTTGCAGCGTCATTTATTAACGTTTGAAACATATCAATTTCATAATTGCTATGTACGTTTTGCATGATCGCTGAAATTCGCTCTAAGCCCATGCCGGTATCAACTGAGGGTTTAGGTAACGGTTCCATAGTGCCATTCGCTAAACGGTTATATTGCATGAACACTAGATTCCAAATTTCAATATAACGATCACCATCTTCATCTGGCGTACCTGGCGGCCCACCAAATATTTCTTCGCCGTGATCATAAAAAATTTCAGTACACGGCCCACAGGGCCCGGTATCACCCATAGACCAAAAGTTATCTTTGGCACCAATACGTGACAATCTATCCGCTGGCACACCAATTTTTTCTAACCAAATTTGTTCGGCTTCACTATCTTCTTCAAATACCGTCACCCATAATTTTTCTTTGGGTAATTGCAAGACTTCAGTTAAAAATTGCCATGCATAGCTAATCGCATCTTCTTTAAAATAATCACCAAAACTAAAATTACCCAACATTTCGAAAAATGTATGATGACGTGCGGTATAACCAACATTTTCCAGATCATTATGTTTTCCACCAGCACGCACACAACGTTGTGATGAGGTTGCTCGTGAATAGCTACGTTGTTCTGAACCCAAAAATACATCTTTAAATGGCACCATACCTGCGTTAGTGAACAACAAGGTTGGGTCATTACCGGGCACCAATGAACTGCTATTAACAATTTGATGTTGTTTAGAAGCAAAGAAATCGAGAAATGCTTGGCGCACTTGGGCACTTGTTTTGATCATGGTGTATTCCAATTGTCGTTCTAAAATTTAATTAAGGTGATTACTATTCGAATAGCGTAAAAATTTCATCATTCGCGAAACCTCGCGCTTGTAAAAATCGAAGCCGCTTGGCTTTGTCTTTGATATCGATGATCGGACTATCGCCAAAACGTTTATTATAAGCAAGCTGTGCTTGGTTATACCAATCAATTTGTTGATTATTGCGCAATTGTGTAATTTGCTCTGCGTTAATCCCTTTATGTATCAGTTCTTGCTCAATATAACGCCAGCCATAACCGCGATTAACGCGATTGCGAAATACACTCTCAGCACATCGACTATCACTTTGATAATTATTTTTTTTTAACTCAGCCAACACATCAGCTATTGCTTGAGCCTCAAATGCTTTTGCTGTTAGCCGTTGGGTTAATTCCCATTCAGAATACTCTCTACGTGCCAAATATCGAATAGCGGCTTGCAATATTTGATTATTCACTGAAAATAAACCTCTACACCAACAATAATCGCGCTAATTTATACTGATTATTGTACCTAAAAAGTCTAGCAATTTAACTGTTTCTTGCGTTCATTTCGTAAAAGTGCGATTTTATGTGATAAGTTTTTACATTAGCATCATAATCACACAAAATAACAGTTAAATGCTTATGAATAATTTTAAATTGGTTAAACTCCGTATAATTAATCAAAAACAATCAATAACAACAGGGATCGGTATGAACAAACTTTTGATATTTATCACTAAATTAATATCACCATGGTTGTTAATTGCGTTATTACAAGGATGTGGTTCTGGTAATAACACACCGCAACCAATAATATCGGCAAGTGTTAGCAACGTAACTTTTAGTAATGAATTTTTACATACTTCAAACCGAACACTTGAAGTAACAGTTAATTTTCAAGGTAATGGCTTATTAGTTGGCTATGCACCCGATACTCAGCCGGCTAACTGGTTAAATTTTCAGACAATCAATGTCACTAACAATAGTGCCACTCTAGTGATCAAACTAGTTAATGCTGAATTTTTAGCGGCTAATAATTATAATACCACCTTGCGCTTAGCCACTGGCGACCCTTCAATCCCTAATTTAGCACATGTAGATATCAATGTGTCTTTACTGGTCTGGCAGTTGGATGCTAACACCAATTTAGTTAGTTTTGGTGGTATTTATGGCGCCACAAATATTCCTAGTCAAACCGTATCAATAACCAGTATTGATAATCAATGGCTAGCATCAGTTGATGCTAATTGGTTGAGCCTCGACAAAAACTCGGGCACTGGCTCAGGTGATCTTGTTATTACCCCTGACATTAGCCAATTAGACCATGCAGGCTTATATCAAGCTAATTTAACTCTGACCGAAAAAACCAGTGGTGATCAAAAAGTTATACCTATTGAGCTAGGACTAGATAATATTTATTTGTTTGCTAATCAGGCAAATATTGCTTTTGTAGCTACTGCCAATAAGCAACAACTCAGTAAAACCATCAAAATTAATAGCAATAGTTTAACGCCAGTTAGCTGGACGGCAACAACCGATGCAACTTGGCTTAGTTTGGCACCATCAGCTAATGGTAATGAACTAACCATTACCGCTGATCCTGCAAGCATTCCAATAAATAGCGAAGCAAGCGCTAACATTATCATTAGTGATAGTGCCAACAGTACAACTAAGAGTGAAACGGTAAAAGTGAATTTATACCGCAGTGATCAACTGACTAGCACTCATCAAATTACCAATATAGTTATTAATAACAATGCGATGGCGGCTTCACCATTACACCCATTGGTCTATGTTGGAGTAAATAATGAATTACGTGTTTATCAACAATACACTGGCGAGTTAATTAAAAAAATTAGCGTGTCACCGCAAAATAGTTTGCTTGAACAATTTGTTATTCATCCTGATGGACATTTGTTATTAGCACAAGCGTCAGTAACAACAACGGATGCCCAAGGGGTTGACACCACAACCGTGCATCGATATCAAATTGATTTAACTAAGCTCACGTCAACCGAATTAACTAACGCTAGTATTAGCTATGATCCAGTTAAATTTGTTCGTTTCTCAGGTCGTTATTTTGTAGTTACCCATGCGCTAGAATATGCCGATGAAAATTTACAACTTATTGCATGGCAACAAACTAGCGCATATTATGCACGTGCAATTGATCAAGCAATTGATACTGGAGTGTTATTTGCAATTGATGGCAGCACAGAAGAATTTAAACGCTATACCAGCACTGTAAATGATTTTACCAGCAGTAAATTAACGACAGCATTAGTCAATAGTTATCACCCAGAATCTATGGCAAGTGGTGATCATATTTTTGAATTTATGGTAGATAGTACAGGTGCTAATTTGTATTTGTATAGCCCAACTAGTGAGTGGGTAAGTTTTGATGGTAGCAACTATGTTGATCACGGTTTATTAGAAACTAATGCAAATATTGTTACTTTAGCTTTAGCTAAAAACAACTTTGGCCAAACCGATTTTGTCCGTTTTGATCCTAGTGTAGGTTTTAAAATTGATGTCTATGATCAACACCAAACACGTATTGCTAGTGTCGTTACTGGTACTTTACAACCAAGTAATACAGTAATTTCAGCCGACCAACAACGAGTATTCAGTTATTCAACTAACAGTCAAACCTTGTCGCTACTCGATTTTAATTAGTAATGGCTTGAAATGAGTTAAACAAGATTGTATTTGTGAATTTTACTCGGTAGTCGGTGCCAGTTAGCTGAACGATATTAAGCTGGAAATTGTTCAGCTAAACACTAGCCAGTACTAGTGCGTAGAGAGATAAAGCAAGTTAGCTATTTAACTTGCTTTATACTTTGCTAATATCAACTATATCAAAGCGCATTAACTTTGTAGATGTCAGGCACCGTATAAGTTATCACTATCGTTAGGGTTTTAAATCATCAATTAAAGTTTGCAACCATTTTTTCTCGTTCACAAAACTCCACGACCATTGTTGATATTGTTTACCAATACCCTGTTGCATAATTTGCTGTTCGGTTAACCCCGCGGCTAATTCTCGTTCAACAAGCTTGATGCTGTAATCAATCATATTCGCAAATTCTATATAACGTTTTTTATTGGTCAATTTGCCATGACCAGGAATAATCATCACATCATCTGGAGTATTTGCGATCAAATAACGCACATCGGCTAAATAGCCTTTAACACTTCCGCCATGTTTTAAATCAACAAACGGAAATCCTATTTCAAAAAATAAATCGCCCGTATGCAACACATTTGCGTGTTTAAAATAAACGGCAGTATCACCATCAGTATGGCCATGAGCTAAATGCATCAACTCAACATCTTCAGCTCCTAAATAAATATCCATACCGCTGTCATAGGTTAAAATAGGCAATGCGACTTGCTTATCGGCAGGATTTGCCATCAGCCGAGTACGCACATTTGCCTGGGCAATAATTGGGGCCTGCTTAGCAAAAAAACTATTACTTCCTGTATGATCTCCGTGAAAATGGGTATTTATAATATATTTAATTGGTTTATCACTAATGCCGCGCATTGCAACCTGAATACGAGGAGCTAAAGGAGCAAATTCATCATCAATCATGATCAGTCCGTCGTTGGTTGCTAATACTCCAATATTGCCACCAGCACCTTGTAGCATGTAGACATTGCCTCGAACTGACGTAACTTTAATAGCCACATCTTTCATCTCGTCGGCAACACTATTAACTGACCAAGCCATTAGTAGTATCAGTATCATTTTCATCTTTAGTAGTCCTTTTCTGCTTGCCACTTCAGCGTAGCAACAACTTACCAACAAAGAAAGGTATCCCATAGTATCACTTAGAGATAACACCGCGATGATCACTAAAATATTATTTTAACGGTAAATTAAGTTGCTGTTCCTTAAGTGTATTAACATACGGCTGTATGCCTAGCATAATACCAATTAATCGAACTTTTCGATGGTTTGCTCGGGTTAATGCTTTTTTCAGTAAATCAAAAAATAATGCATCGTTAATAGCGGTAACACTCATTTCTACTGTGGTTTGATTAAAATCAGCAAATTTTAGTTTTATACCTTGTTTAATCACTTTGCTTTTACTAATTTTACCAAGACGACGATATAATGTAGCTAATAAATCTGTGAGCACTGAAGCGCATTGTTGATATGACACAATATCTTGCGCTAATGTTGTCTCTGCCGCTACCGATTTTCGCTGACGATCGACAATCACTGGCCGCGTATCTCGACCAAAGCTACGCTCAATCAATGTATAGCTTGCATTACCCATAATAACGTGCAGTTTATCAGCACTAAATTGTTGCACATCAGCACAACTTAACAAGCCTTGCTTGGCTAATTTAGCTGCCGTTTTAGGGCCAATACCAGGGATTTTTTTTAATGGTAATTGTTGGATAAATTGTGCTACTTGCTCAGGCGGTAATACAAACTGACCATTCGGTTTTTGTTCATCACTCGCTATTTTCGCTAAAAATTTATTTGGCGCCACCCCTGCCGATGCCGTTAGTTGCAATTCATCAAATATTGCTTGGCGAATGTGTTGCGCAATTAATGTTGCACTACCATTACACATATTACTATCAGTAACATCTAAATAAGCTTCGTCTAATGACAACGGCTCAATCTGTAGCGTATAACGCTTAAAAATTTCCATCAACTGCTTTGATACTGCTTTATATACCTCCATCCGTACTGGCACAACGCATAGCTGTGGGCATAATTTTTTTGCTTGAATTACTGGCATAGCAGAACGTACACCAAATTGTCTAGCGAGATAATTACAAGTACATAACACGCTACGTGGTCCATCAAAACCAACTGCAATGGGTTGATCACGATATTTATGATGATCTCGCATTTCTACTGCAGCATAAAAGCAATCCATGTCGATATGAATAATTTTTCTCATACCCAACACTAAAATTTCAGTTTTTTATTTAACATCACGCGCACCAATGCACTGTAAATAATAACAGTATATTGGTGCGTAAAAATATTTCAAGTAAAATATAATCTAGCGCACATTATTGTAATAGTTACCCTATAATTGAAAAAAATACCAACACGCTAGATCCACGCTTGGTAGCGTGAATACTGCGCCTATCAAGCCCACACCAACCATAGCCACAGCTAACCTTGGTGCTAAATTACTAATCATTGCTAGTACACCAGCAGTTACCATAGGTGGCATTGCAGATTCAAACACTACGACCGCTTTAATTAACTCATTAACGGGTAGCCAAAACACACTGATAAATATCAATATCGGTGTCAGCAACATTTTAACGCTAATACCAATGATTAACGGTAGTCGCTCACCTTGCGGTATGTTCAATTGAAACTGTAAACCTACCACCAACATAGTCAGGGGGATCAATAGTAGTGTCACTAGATGTAAAAAGTTAATTAACATAATTGGTAAATATTCTGCGGGTAAAGCCAAAGCCAATAATAATGCTAAAAACGGTGGAAACTTAATTATTTTTAAGATCACCGCCCAACTGGTTAATGGTGTTTGATGTTCACCATAAATCGCTAAAATAATGCTGCCATAGATTGCCAGCGCTAAAAAAGTACCAATTTGATCATAAATAATTGCCAGCGGTAGCGCTGATTCGCCCAGCATCAACTTCACCATAGGAAAGCCTAAATATGAAGTATTGCCTAGCACTGCGGTCATTAATAACGCCCCAGTTATTGATTTTGACCAACGCATTTTTTTAGCAAAGAGTATAATTAACAATGCACTAATGGTTACAGCAAGCCATGACATAACAATAATAATAGATAATTCAGGCACAAGGTGAATACTAGGCACCCGCAGTAAAATCAGTGCTGGGATAATACAACTAATAATGAATTGATTAAGCCGTTGCGGCACGATGGAAGGTAAGGTGACATTGCGCTGAATAACGATACCCAACAACACAAAGCCAAGCATCATAAAAATAGTCAACGCATATCACCTTTCATTAATCAAACACACTGGCTTGATCAAC
>Ga0316206_1002819_pt1 | contig 10852 bp, 13 predicted proteins | sample 6monthpyrite_MG_FD_204942 | JGI IMG/M metagenome (GOLD analysis project Ga0316206, IMG submission 204942) | Microbial mat bacterial communities from mineral coupon in-situ incubated in ocean water Damariscotta River, Maine, United States -... | ecosystem: Environmental > Aquatic > Marine >...
CTTGTTTACGCCATCGTAATTACAGGTGATTGTACCTGCACCGATGTTTACGTTTGAACCTAACTCTGAATCTCCAATGTAACTCAGGTGACTTATTTTTGTACCTTCACCAATGATGGCTTTTTTAGTTTCTACAAAATTTCCTACTTTTGAACCGGATGCCATTACTGTGCCGGGACGGATTCTTGCGAAGGGGCCAATTTCTACCTGTGAACTTATCGTTGCATTTTCAATTACTGAATACGCCTTTATGATGGTGCCTGCACCAATGGTTGAATCAGAAATTACACAGCCTTGTCCTATTTGCACGAAGTCTTCAATCGCAACATCACCACTTAAGGTTACATTAGTGTCTATAAAAATATCCTGTCCAACTGAAATATTGCCTCGTATATCAATGCGATCTGGATCAGCTAATGTGACACCACTTTCCATTAATTTTGTGGCGTGTTCTTGCTGATAAATCCTTTCAAGTTCTGCAAGTTGAACCCGGCTATTAACACCGGCCACTTCATGTTCATTCGCAGCGAAGCAGGCTTCTATTTTTTTACCGTCTTCAACAGCCAGCCCGATGACATCGGTTAAATAATATTCTCCTTGTGCATTTTCATTATTAATTTTTGCCAACATGTCTCGCAACAAGTCTGCTTTAAGTGCCATGATGCCCGTGTTCACTTCTGTGATATGCAGTTGTTCAGGTGACGCATCTTTTTGTTCAACAATACTGGTTACATTTTCATTTTCGTCACGAACGATTCTGCCGTAACCCATCGGGTCATCCAGCTTTACTGTTAACAACGCAATCGTTTCATCATTTACTTTATCGACGAGATTTTTTAATGTTGCCTCTGAGGTTAATGGCACATCACCATATAGAATTAATACCGTGTCGCCCATAGAGACATAGGGCAGAGCATGGTCTACCGCATGACCAGTACCCAGTTGTTCTTTTTGTTCAGCAAAATGGCATTTGAAATCTTTGCAGTTGTGCAAAAGCATTTCACCCTCGTGGCCATATACAACACAAACGTTTTCAGCGCCGATACTCATCGCGGTATCGTAGACATGATTAACAAGGGGTTTACCTGCCAACTGATGCAAAACTTTTGGAAAGGCTGATTTCATACGCGTGCCTTTTCCGGCAGCGAGGATGATGACACTTAGAGGGGATAAAATATTAGCCATGTTACGTAAACTCTCAATATTAAATTTTTAATAAGTTTAACGCAAAAGCCCTATAAACCACAGTGTTGCTGGTTTTAACTGTAAAGATATTTAACACTGATCACTTTATTACAGGCAAAAAAAAGCCGGTTCAAGATTGCTCTTGTTCCGGCTTTTTCGAAGAGTGTAAACGTTTCTTACGAGCGGTTTTTCATCTTTCTGATCGTTTCGATTCGAGCTGCTGCTTCTGCAAGTTCTGCACGAGCACCGGCTAAGTCGAAGTCACCTTGTTGATTGGCAATGGCATCTTCAGCGCGTTTCTTCGCTTCAATTGCTGCTGCTTCATCAATGTCGGCTGCACGAACAGCTGTATCAGCTAAGACTGTTACAACATGTGGTTGAATCTCGAGGATTCCACCTGATACGAAGAAAGCATCTTCAGTACCATTGTCATGTTGTAAACGAACCTCTCCCGCTTTTAAGCGAGAGATTAGCGGAGTGTGGCGAGGTGCAATACCTAGCTCACCCATTTCACCTGGAGCGAAGACCATAGTCGCCGTTCCAGAGAAAATTTCAGCTTCTGCACTGACGATATCAACATGTATTGTCATAGACATAGCTTTATCCGCCTTTTAAGATTGTAACTTCTTAGCTTTCTCAACAGCTTCTTCAATACCACCACACATGTAGAAAGCCTGCTCTGGAAGGTGATCATACTCACCTGCAAGAATGCCTTTAAATGCTGCGATTGTATCGCTCAGAGAAACGTATTTACCAGGAGCACCAGTAAAGATTTCTGCTACGAAGAATGGCTGAGATAAGAAACGCTGAATCTTACGTGCACGGTTAACTGCCTGTTTATCTTCATCAGACAGCTCATCCATACCCAGGATCGCGATAATATCTTTAAGCTCTTTGTAACGCTGCAATATACCCTGTACACCGCGAGCCGTATCATAATGCTCGTTACCGATAACTTGTGGATCAAGCTGACGTGAGCTTGAATCCAATGGATCAACCGCAGGGTAGATACCAAGTTCTGCAACTTGACGAGACAATACTAAAGTCGCATCTAAGTGAGCAAATGTAGTTGCTGGAGATGGATCGGTTAAATCATCCGCAGGTACATATACAGCCTGGAAAGAAGTGATCGAACCCTTCTTAGTAGACGTGATACGTTCCTGTAAAGCACCCATTTCTTCAGCAAGTGTAGGCTGGTAACCAACCGCAGATGGCATACGACCTAGCAATGCAGATACTTCAGTTCCCGCAAGTGTATAACGGTAGATGTTATCTACGAAGAACAGTACATCACGACCTTCGTCACGGAAGTACTCAGCCATTGTTAAACCAGTCAAAGCAACACGTAAACGGTTACCTGGAGGCTCATTCATCTGACCGTAAACCATCGCCACTTTAGAATCTTCAAGCTTATCTAAACGGATAACTTTAGCATCTGACATTTCGTGGTAGAAATCGTTACCTTCACGAGTACGCTCACCAACACCGGCGAATACTGATAAACCAGAATGCTGTGTTGCGATGTTATTGATTAGCTCAAGCATGTTTACGGTTTTACCTACACCCGCACCGCCGAACAAACCAATTTTACCACCCTTAGCGATTGGCATAACCAGGTCGATTACTTTGATACCTGTTTCCAGGATCTCAGAACTTGCTGCTTGCTCATCGTAAGCTGGCGCTGCACGGTGAATTGGCATATGCGCTTCCGCATCAACCGGACCCACTTCGTCTATTGGCTCACCCAAAACGTTCATGATACGGCCAAGTGTAGCCTTACCAACTGGAACTGAGATTGGAGCGCCTGTAGATGTCACTTCTAGACCACGTTTAAGACCATCTGAACTACCCATAGCGATAGTTCGCACGATACCGTCACCTAACTGCTGCTGAACTTCTAAAGTCAGACCAGTTGCTGTAACTGTTAACGCTTCATAGACCTTTGGTACGTTGTCTCGTGGAAACTCTACGTCGATTACCGCACCGATAATTTCGACAATATTTCCTGAACTCATATTACCGTCCTCTAAATTTTAAATTCTGTTAACTAACTGCCGACGCACCAGCAACGATCTCGGAAATTTCCTGAGTAATCGACGCTTGACGAGCCTTGTTGTAAATCGTTTGGAGCTCACTGATGATGTCACCGGCATTATCGGTAGCACTTTTCATAGCAACCATTCGGGCTGACATTTCGCAGGCAATGTTTTCAACAAGGCCGCGGAACACTTGTGATTCGACATAGCGCATCAACAAGCTGTCCAGAATCTCTTTCGAGTCTGGCTCATAAATGTAATCCCAATGGTGCTTAAGCTCTTTATCCGCGCTTGCTTCAATCGGCAGCAGTTGCAGAACATTCGGCGCTTGCGTCATCGTGTTAACGAATTCGTTGTGCACCAAAAATAGTTTATCAATCTTGCCTTCTGAAAAAGCATCCAGCATAACTTTTACCGGGCCGATCAGGTCTTCAAGTCGAGGTTTGTCTCCTAATTGAGACGCTTCTGCAACTTGAGTGGCATTAAAACGTTTGAAAAAATCAACCGCTTTACGACCAACCGAACAGACATCAATTTCGATGTTGTCGTCCGAGAAACCAATCATTTCTTTCACAGTACGTTTGAACAAGTTAATGTTCAAACCACCACAAAGACCGCGATCTGACGTCACAACAATAAAACCAACTCGTTTTACGTCGCGCTCCATCATGAATGTATGTTTATATTCAGGATGAGCATTCGCCAGATGGCCGATAACATTGCGCATTTTGTTAGCGTATGGACGTGTTTGATCCATACGTTCTTGCGCTTTACGCATTTTAGAAGCCGCCACCATTTCCATGGCTTTAGTTATCTTCTGCGTATTCTGGATACTCTTGATCTGGGTACGTATTTCTTTACCACCAGCCATGATTTATCCCCTGTTACCAGACGCCATTTGCTTTAAACGCTTCAAGAGCTGCTTTCATGCTTGCAGCAATGTCGTCGTTGTAGTCAGCTGTGTCATTAATTTTCGCTACGATATCAGCACTGTTGCTGTTGATGTAAGCGTGCATTGCACCCTCAAAAGCAACAACTTTAGAAGCGTCAACGTCGTTCAGGAAACCTTCGTTAGCAGCGAATAGCGAGAACGCCATTTCAGCAGTACTTAATGGAGAATACTGTGCCTGCTTCATCAGTTCCGTTACACGAACACCCAGCTCTAGCTGTGCGCGCGTTGCGTCATCTAAATCAGATGCGAACTGTGCGAAAGCGGCTAACTCACGATACTGTGCCAGTACTAAACGAACACCACCACCAAGTTTCTTGATGATTTTAGTCTGTGCAGCACCACCAACACGAGATACTGATAAACCAGCATTGATCGCAGGACGGATACCTGAGTTAAACAGATCAGATTCTAAGAAGATCTGGCCATCAGTGATCGAGATTACGTTGGTTGGTACGAATGCAGATACGTCACCAGCCTGAGTTTCGATAATTGGTAATGCAGTTAATGAACCTGTTTTACCTTTAACTTCACCGTTAGTGAACTTCTCAACGTAGTCTGCGTTTACACGAGCCGCACGTTCTAATAAACGAGAGTGCAAGTAGAAAACGTCACCTGGGTATGCTTCACGACCTGGCGGACGACGTAACAATAGAGATACCTGACGGTAAGCCCATGCTTGTTTTGTTAAATCATCATATACGATAAGTGCGTCTTCGCCGCGGTCACGGTAGTACTCACCCATTGTGCAACCAGCGTATGGCGCGATGTACTGCATTGCTGCAGAATCAGAAGCGTTAGCCGCAACAACAGTGGTGTATTCCATTGCGCCGTGCTCTTCTAATTTACGTACAACACCAGAAACTGTAGAAGCCTTCTGACCAATTGCTACGTATACACATTTGATGCCTGAACCTTTCTGGTTAAGGATTGCATCGATAGCAACCGCTGTTTTACCAGTTTGACGGTCACCGATGATCAACTCACGCTGACCACGACCAACAGGTACCATTGCGTCGATTGCTTTCAAACCAGTTTCAACTGGCTGGTCAACAGACTGACGATCGATTACGCCCGGTGCAATGATTTCAATCGGTGCCTGTAACTTAGCTTCGATTGGACCTTTACCGTCGATAGGCTGACCCAGAGAGTCAACAACACGGCCTTGCATTTCTGGACCGATTGGCACTTCTACGATACGGCCAGTACATTTAGCAATATCGCCTTCTGAAAGGTGCTTGTAATCACCCAGTACAACCGCACCAACCGAGTCACGCTCAAGGTTAAGTGCCATGGCAAATACATTACCTGGTAGTTCGATCATCTCGCCCTGCATTACATCTGCAAGACCGTGGATTCGAACGATACCGTCTGTCAGAGCTACAATCGTACCGACTGTAGTATCTTCTGACGACGCATCAAAACCTTCGATGCGTTTTTTGATCAGATCGCTGATTTCTGATGGATTAAGCTGCATTCTATTATCCCCTTAACGGTTCAATGCGTTGGATAACGCTGTAATTTGTGAGCGGATAGAACCATCGATAACCATATCACCCGCTTGCACAATTACACCGCCGATTAGTGATTCATCAACAGATGTTGTTAATGACACATCACTACCCAGTTTTTTCTTCAAAGACTCTTTAAGAGCAGATTCCTGATCGCTGTCTAATGGCAATGCAGAAGTCACTTGTGCTTCAACAATACCTTCGTCAGCAGAACGGAGCGTTTCAAATTGCTCAGCAATTTCTGGTAACTCTAATAAACGACCATTTTCAGCAAGAAGCGTTAATAAATTCTTACCGTTGTCGTCAATCTTGTCACCGCAAACACTGGCAAATAATTCGCCTTTCTGCAATTTAGTTATCTTCGGATTATCCAACACATCATTCATAGTTGGATCGTTAGCGACTAAAGTCATTAACGCTAAAGACTCAGACCACTGTGTTTGTGACGCTTTTTCACGAGCCGATTCGAAAACCGCGCGTGCATAAGGTCTAGCTGTAGTAGATATATCAGACATGATTTATTCCTCTATATCTGGCTAGCCAGTTCCTTTAAAGCGTCATTATGAGCAGCTTGATCGACTTCACGCTTAAGAATTTTCTCAGCGCCTTGTATCGCAATAGCGACAACCTGTTCTCTCATCTGCTCTTTAGCGCGATTGACTTCCTGATCAATCTCAGCCTGAGCCGCTACAACCAGACGATCACCTTCCGTCTTAGCTGAAGCTTTCGCTTCGTCTACAATTTCGTTAGAACGTTTTTGTGCTTGAGCAAGAATTTCTTGTGCCTGAGTTTTCGCTTCTGCAATTGTTTGCGTCGCTTTTTTCTCAGCTAATTCTTTCTCATGAGCACCACGTTCCGCTGCAGCCATACCATCAGCAATTTTCTTTGTACGCTCTTCAAGAGCGCCCATGATTGGTGGCCATACAAATTTCAGGCAGAACCACACAAAAAGGAAGAAAGTGATCGATTGGCCAATGAGCGTTAAATTAATGTTCATGGCAGTACCTTTCGTTAATTGTTAGTCGTAAAGTCTAACGTTACGCTGCAACAGCGAACAAAATGTACATAGAGATACCAACAGCAATCATTGGAACCGCGTCAACAAGACCCATAACGATGAAGAACTGTGTACGTAACATTGGAATTAACTCTGGCTGACGTGCAGCACCTTCCAAGAAACGGCCACCTAAAACGCCGATACCGATAGCTGCACCCAGTGCACCTAAACCCATCATTAAAGCGCCCGCTATGTAAAGCATTGCTTGTACTTCAGTCATTTTCTTCTCCTAATATCTATAAAAGATTTAATTTAAATTGAAACTTGTTTTACAAAATTGATCTAGTGTTCGCTATGCGCCATATCCATATATACGATGGTCAGCGTCATAAAGATGAACGCCTGCAAAGTAACGATAAGGATATGGAAAATTGCCCAACCCAGTTGCAACACGCCACCAAACATAGCCATGGTTGCACCGGCGCTGAACATCAACGCGATCAATATGAAAATCATCTCACCAGCGTACATGTTACCGAACAGACGCAGTGCTAATGAAATTGGTTTAGCGATTAAAGATACAAATTCCAGCAGGAAGTTAACCGGAACAAATGCAGCCTGAACCACTTTGTTATTTGACTGGAAAGGCATCATTGTTAATTCAGCCGTGAAACCACCAACGCCTTTGTTTTTTAAGCCATACCAGATTGTCAGTAAGAACACACAGATAGCCAATGCAAATGTTGCATTTGGATCAGTCGATGGAACCACTTTCATGTAAACGTGATGTGGGTCGGCACCAAAGAAGGTTGAACCAATCCAGGCCGAAGCGCTAGGCAACCAGTCAACTGGTATTAAGTCCATGAAGTTCCAGAGGAAGATCCAGACAAATACCGTTAACGCCAGTGGCGCTACCAAATCGTTTTTAGCTGTGAACGAACCACGAACACTGGTATCGATGAATTCAATGATCATCTCTACAAAGTTCTGAGCACCTTTTGGAACACCAGAGCTGGCTTTTTTAGCCACACTGTAAAATAACCAAAGGAAGGCAACACCCAACAAAGTAGACCAAAGCATAGTATCCACATGGATAGCCATGAAGCCCATTGCTTTAGCTTCCGCAGCACTGTGTGCGAATTCCCAAGAACCAGTTTCCGGGTTTTGCCCATATGTCCAGTTGGTAAGGTGATGCTTAATATAAGCAGCTGAAGTTAATTGTTCTGACATGTCAGTTCAACACCATTAAGTAAAATTAAAATTCGGTCTTACCCGCGCTGCGCTGGCTTGCGCCGTGCTGCATATCCGCGAGTAAACAAAAAACTCATTTGAGCGATGACGAATCCGGTAACAATCGCCAAAGGCTCCAACTTGATAACAGCCATTCCTATGACAAATAACGCGATGACAGTAATGAATTTAAGCACTGAACCTTTTATCAGTTCAGAAGAATCAATACCCAACCCGTCACTCGCGGCTTCCGTACCAATATGCACTCGCCAGGCATGAACCCAGGTACCTGCTAAGGAAATCAGGCCACCAAATATAAGCGCTAACGCAAATCCACTGTCCTTCTGTAAGTATGAAACTATAGCTGCGATTGCTACAAATGCCAGCTGGGTCATACTCAAGCTTTTTATCGTCGCCTGAAAACTCGAATTCCGGCTACGAACGCCATTGGAATCTGACATTTTAGTAATCTCAGTCTGTAATTACAGATGGAACTGCCTGTATCAAGGGCGCGTAGTATATTTCCTCGGTGCATTAGGGTCAAGTGAAATAGGCCTACACCAAAGGGCTGACCGTCCTTAATTATGGGTTTAGATGGGCGGAATATTCCCTCATTTATTAGTGGTAAACAGGCCTTCATCTCTCCCATCTGTCGGAGAGCGTGTCACATAGATGTCTACTTCACTCTCATAATGTAACAAATGTTACATATAACTATTAAAAACCAAAATAATGTCTATACTGTAATACATTAGTATTATCTAATAATTTAATACAGGTGTGATCGCATTCGGCCTGTTTCCCTAACCGCTAATATAATAGGAGACATAAATGTCTTTGAAAGACTGGTTATTAAGAAAACTTGCTGGCGACACCTCTGCAAAACTTGAATTAAGCGCTGAAGAAGAAACTTTGTCAGGATTAAACCTGAAAGATGTTATCGATGCACATCTGGCATGGAAAGTTAAGCTCAACACCACACTTGATGGCACTAGCACTGAAAAGTACGAAGTCCAAACCGTTTCACAGGACAATCTGTGCATCCTGGGTAAATGGTTATATGGCCCAGGCAAACAACTCTATTCAAAACTACCAGAATATGAAGCACTAAGAAAAGTACATGCAGAATTCCATGTTTGTGCCGGCGGTATTTTAAGTGACCACAATAATGGCAATACCAGCACAGCTGCCAATAACCTTGGTGGTGAGTTCAAAGACCTGTCTAATCAAATTCAACTGGATTTAGTTCGCTTGTTCACAACAGCAAAATCGTAATTTATCAACAAAACAAATTAATGAAAGGGATTTCATTTTTTTTTAAAAACTCTCACCTGGAACTTTTCTTAACCCCTTACTTCCTCATTCATAAAGCTAGTCATTAAATCCAAGCATTAAAAAATATCTCAGGTTACGAATTGTTACATCCTTATTATCTTTAGCTTCCCCTGCGAACAACTCAAGCACCAGCCTGACCTTAAAGCCTCCCCGCTGACTAACTTTGGTTAACTTCAACTTATCTGAATTCTTTTTAGTAATCGAATAAATTTTATTATTTTTTAAGCCTTACATCTCACAGTTGTTATATCACCATCAGAATACTTCAGTCATCAAATGCCATATCCCCGAAACAACCAGACCCAATACACCAATCGGCATAACCCCGATAGACAGATAGGCGGCGGTAGAATTTGCTGCGTTGTCAGCTGCAGCAAATAATATTAATGTCAGCACAATAGGAGTAAAAATAACAAACAAACTAGCAATAGCTAATTTTAATGGCGTTAAACCCATCGCTTCAATAAACACCCATGAAGCACCTTTCCAAAGCCCGTATAAAATAAGCACCAACATCACCGCACCAACAATCATTTGAGGTATAGATACATTTTCTTCCATGAAAAATATTCCTTTTAATTTAAAGCACTCGACCTTCGACCAGAATATTGTTCATAGCATTTTTTACACGCTGATTAACTCTATGCATTAATCGTTGAAAACATAACGTAAAAAACCAATTGTTAAGTCTTCTTTTTCTACTTTAGTATTACCACCGATAATTTTAAGTATTTTTCTTATCAGATACACTACCCACATAGAAACGTCGCCTACTACTTCAATGCCTTTACGCAACATATAGGAAATCTTATCTAGTAAAGTAAATGTTGTACTGAACGAATTTGAGAGCACTAGTAACGCGCCTTTAAATGCTTTCTCAAGCACAAACTGAATGGCACTTTCTAACCAGTCAAGGGCCGATATTTTTATATCCGCCCGGACCATCTCCAGTCAGCCAACGTTTGATACTTTCTTCATCTTTCGCAACTTGAGGCTGGAAGTTAATCCGGCACATCCAGAGAACTCACTCACAGACTTTACATAATTTTTCATTTTATGATATTCACCCTCTGAAATAATACCCGGTGAATGATATACCCTGAAGATATTCTTCTCGCTCACTACCGATGTACAAGAACCTGAAAACTCGAATTCCGGCTACGAACACCATAAGAATCTGACATTTAGTTCACTCAGCTCAGTATTTACAGATGGAACTGCCTGTATCAATGCTCGCGGTATATTTCTTCACTCCATTAGGGTCAAGGGCCCGTGACGGCGCCTGAAAGTAACTTATATGTGAATATAGGCCGGAAGAAAACATGCCTATTTAGTAGGGTTAGTCACCATCAGAATGAACAATGGCTACCTGACAGGGTAATTGAGTCATCGCTTGTTAGGTATCAAGCCGTGCCACCACATCTTATCAACCAAATAATGTTTGTAGCTTGTTGATTAATGTTTCAGGTTCATAGGGTTTAATCAGAAAATCATTCATTCCTGCATTATTGCATTTTTCCTGGTTTTCTCTGGTTACATCTGCAGTAAGCGCAATAATTGGAATCGATTGCCTGCCTTCCTCTGCTTCAAATGCCCTGATTCTACGGGT
>Ga0316206_1002820_pt1 | contig 10835 bp, 12 predicted proteins | sample 6monthpyrite_MG_FD_204942 | JGI IMG/M metagenome (GOLD analysis project Ga0316206, IMG submission 204942) | Microbial mat bacterial communities from mineral coupon in-situ incubated in ocean water Damariscotta River, Maine, United States -... | ecosystem: Environmental > Aquatic > Marine >...
AGTTACTTCCATAATGGAAAGGCATTTCATAAAGCCACCCAACTGAAGCTACCCATAGTAAATAAAAAAATAGTTAAACATGTTGTTATTGAGAAAAAACAAAAACAACCCATACAACAATCGCCCGTTAAGCCAGTCACTGCTAGTAAAAAGATGCCAGCACATCCTACTGAAAAAAATGATGGCAAGGCTAAATCAAAGGCCTCTCCCGGCCCTGCTGAAGAGGAATCCGGATCATTTAACTGGATACTGGTTTTTATTATTGTTTTGGTCGTTAATGGCGCTATCATTGCGGCGGGATATTACATCTATCGATACTTTAAAAAATCAGGCTCTGATAGTATGACTCTGGATGAATCAGAAGTTATCTCAACACCTGCGCAAAATCTGGATAATGACGATAGCAACCTGGATGAGATCTCGGGATTGGAAGACATAGATACTAATATAACAAATAGTGAGGAATCTGTTATCGAAGATATCGATGGACTGGAAGATATTAATGAAGATGAAACAATGACTGACGATCAAAACAAACCTGACGTCAAGTCCGGAGAGAAATAATGGATGAATTTTTTACTAGCCTGTTAGTACTAGGGACACAGTTTGGCATATTTGTGGGTGTCATTTTATTTGTGATAGTTTTTTTGGCATTTAGAAAGCGTAACAGGGATAAAAATATAACCAAAAAATTTATATCAGATTATAAAGAACTCTCAAATGAACGTAAAAGTAATCTCGAAAGTGTCATTACAGATGTTTTTCAAATGAATAATAGTGTCAGTGAAGAATACGCAACATTGATCCTCAAAAAGGAAAAGGAAATTTGTAATAACGTCCTGCAGATATTCAGCGGAAAGGATAAAAAATTATTATTACAATTACAGGATGACCTTAACAACCTGACTAAAACGTATCATGATCTTGCTATGGTAGGAAAAACAGCGACAACATCATCTGACGAGGGAACTGACAGTAAGGATGTGGAGCGCTTACGCTCAGAGAATAAAATAATAAAAGAGGACAATGAGCGGCTGAAAGAAGATCTTAAGAAAGCACTTGAGAGCATTGACTACTTACAAGTTCAATACACAGACTTGTTTGAAAAGAACCAAAACTAAACACTCTGACCTGAACTGAAAAATAGTACTAGTCTTCCCCGCTCATTAATCAGGTATATTACAGGCAGTCTGATTAAATTAACTACAATTTATAATTGTTACAAATTATAGGGTATAAGAATTGCTATTGCATCAGTCAGTTCTTCATCCAGACCATCATAGATCTGAGACTTTTGCTCATCAGATAAGTCAATATAATCCCATATAGCTTCATCCGGATTGTTCTTTGCTTCCGGAATCTGTTCCAGATAAGTGCCCAATATATAACAATTAGCCAGAGAATTGGCGAGATGGATAATGCAGGCATCCAGTGATGGACATTCACCAGAACAAGGCTCATGATGAAACTGAATTGCCTGGGTTAACGTGGCGGGTAACCCCCACTCATTTAAAAGAGCTGCACCAATATCACTGTGAGTAAACCCGAGTTTATCTTTTTCCAGATGATAATGTTTCTCTTCATCTCCATCAGAGATATTAATAATTTCTTCTGAAATTTCAGGGTAACTCGAATAAAGCAACAAGCTGCCAATGTCATGTAACAGTCCAATTACATACAATCTTTCAGTATGCAAAACATTACAATGACGCGCTATTTTTTTAGCCAGAATTGCAGTACAAAAACTATGACGCCAAAATGTTGCTGGTTTCACCAGAGAGGTAGAAATTTTCGAAAATGAATTAACGGCAACAATCGATGTAACGATACCATACAGGTCATCCAGACCAATTATTGTGATTGCTCTTGAGATAGTATCTACCTGGTTCCTTATTCCATAAAATGCACTATTGACTACTTTTAGCACACTGGCTACCAGGCTGGGGTCAGTTTTAACAATATCCGCGATATCGTCTATTGTAGTATCGGGAGTACTGACTGCTTCATTAAATCTAAACCAGACATCTGGAGGTGATACCAGTGTCTGTGTTTCTGCTACAATTTTCTGAACTGCGTCCATTTCAAGCTATTCTTTTATCCAGTTTTCCAGCGCATCAATTATTTTTTGTGCCTGATCAGCACTTGAAATATTAAATTTTGATTTTTGCTGGTATTCTCCATTTCGTTTTTGATAACGTCGAATACTGAACTTTACGGGTCCGTATTCATCTTTAGTTCTGTTCCATTCCTGTAACTTGAAAATAATAGTAGACCAGGCACCTTTTGTAAGAACAATTTTATCCAGTTCCTTGGTAACTTCAACACCGTCTTCTGTATAACTAATTGATATTTCTTCTACTGTAGATGCCATTTAATATAACTCCAGGTTATCGATTTCGTCAGTTGATAAGGGAGGGATCTGTATATAAAACCCTTTTTCATTAATCATATTAATAACTTTTTCAGGGTCAGATTGGGCCAGTGTTGAGGTGGGTGATAGATCTAATGACATAACAAGTTCCAGCTCACCAAACATTTGTCTGATTTCACTCGGCACCTGTTCCAGCGAGCTATCATTGGGGATAAACAGATAATAGTCCTGTTTACGCTTCCCTTTGTATATTTTACATTCCATTATTCAAGGCTGGCTTTGTTTATAATATCATTTTCTGAAAGTAGTTATTTTGATGATTATACGCATAAGCTTACCCAGTGTTAAAGCTATTTTATGACTAAAACCACGTCTACTCTTATCCATGGCTGAAAGTGAACTTTCACGTTGACGTAATGCTTTCAAGCGTTCTCGAATTGCCTGAGTTTCAGAAACTCTTTGAGTATCTTCATATTCCTGGTTTTGCTCTTCTTCTAATGCCTTATCCCGTGCAATATCAACAGCTCGTTTTCTGGCTTGTTCAATCTCAAGTTTAAACTCAGCCGGGGTGCTTCCTGATTCAACAGCGGCATTATCTTGCGGTATGGCTGGTAATGCATCAGGTGTGTCACCAAAGTCAATTTCAAGCTTCATATCTTCATATGAGTCTTGCTTTTCTTCTGTCACATTGAAAGTGTCAGCGGGTTCTGATGTGATGGTATCTACAGCTGGTTCATCAGGCATTGAGAAATCAATTTCATCAACTTCGTCATAACTATTTGTTAAATCTTGTCCATGATCCATGAAATCTTCATTAACCGTAAAATCAAAATCCAGTGATGCCAGACTGGAATCACTGGTATTCTCTACTTCAGTATTACCGATATGCTGCTCTGGCTCTATAGTTTCAGCATTAGTATCAAGCGAATCAAATCCAAGAATGTCTGCGAAATCGCTTTCAGATGATAAACTCGTAGCCAATGGCTCATCTTCTGTTTCTGCTTCAGAATCAATTGAAATATATTTTTCTATACATTGGGTGATTTCATTCGTATTAAATGGCTTGGTAATCAGGGCATCTCCACCATGTTCTGACACCTTCTTCGAAAAACCAGGGTCGTCGTCATTTCCTGTAATAATAATAAAGGGTAAATTTGCTATTTTTGACCGCGATGACTGACGTACACGATCTAAAAGCCCAAATCCATCGAGGTTTGGCATAGACACATCAGAAAATATGGCAGATATTTCATTTTCGCCTGAAAGTTTATCCCAGGCGTCTTCACCATCATTAGCCTGAATGACATTAAAATCATTTCGCAGAATTTTATTTAACGCTAAGCGTATAACCTTCGAGTCATCGACTATTAGTACTGTCACATCCTTGTCAACATGCTGATTTGACACTTTTTGAGATACTGACTTCATTAAAATACCTTAGTTAACAGTTTGTTATGCATAATTTGGACTGCTCATTAAATAAAAATCACAGAATTACATCTAATATATCGACAAAAAATGGAAATTCTTGAATGTAGTTTACCCACTTTTCCGGGGGGTTCTTGTCATGAAGGTAATACATGGAATAGAATCAGTCTTAATGCTTACAATCAGGATATCCATACAAAATGTCAGTAAAAGAACAAATTGAACAAAAAATTCAACAGGGTCTCTCATTAACTTACATTGATGTCGTTAATGAAAGTGATATGCATAATGTCCCTCCTGGTTCGGAATCACATTTTAAACTCACACTTGTCAGCGCCGAATTTACTGGAAAAAATCTATTAGCTCAACATCGCATGATTAATGCATTACTGGAAGATGAATTTAAAATTATTCATGCACTTGCTCTGCATACCTATACGCCTGAAGAATGGGTGCGAAAATCAGGTGTCAGTCCTGATTCACCTCAGTGCATGGGTGGTGGGAAGTAAAATCGAGCCCCGCATCCAGATCAGGGTAGTCCAGTTTAATCTTTAACTCAGCAAGCATTCGTCTGTTATCTATCTTCTTTGATTCAAGTAAGTAACTGAGCATGTTTTTACTAAAAATCTTGCTGCATTCTTCCAGGCTGATCTGCGCTGGTATGGGTAGTCCCAGCACCTTGGCGACCTTTAAAAAATAATCACTCATACTGCTTGGATGGCCATCACTGATATTAAAATAAACACGTGATCCTTCGTAGTCTTTCGCTCTCAGGCATGCTTTAACCAGATCATCAATATGAATACGATTACTCCATGGAGATTGATCCAGACGCAAGACAGGTTTGCCTGCTTTAAGCCGCTCTACAGGCAATTTGTCAAAACCATAAATACCTGCAACCCGAAATATAATAACTTTTACCTGATGCAACCTTCCCCATTCCACTATGGCTGATTCCGCATCGAGTCGTCTCCTGCCCCTGTCAGTATCAGGTGATGGTGTGCGATTTTCATCAACCCAATCTCCTTCACAGTGGCCATAAACACCGGTTGTACTAATCAGTACTATCCGTTCTGGTAAAGCTGATGGATTAATTGTACTTAAAAAGGACCGGATTCTTGAATCTGTAACGCCAGCTGATGGAGGTGGGATCAAATAATAGACACATGTTCCCTGAAGGTCTAAAGAAAGATGATCAGAAATACTATCGAGATCTACCTGATGATGCTCTATTCTTTTATCGCCAGTCTCGTGCCTTGATAAAGTCGAGATAGTTGAGATTTTCTGAGAATATAACTGCTTTAGTAATCTATTCCCGACATAACCTGGACCACAGATAAAAACAGTTGCGTGTATTACTGCCATATTTCGATAAAATAAGGAGCCCAGACAAGCAAGATTATCAATGCAAGCGCAAGATCAACTTTGATAATGTTTCTATATTTTGAACTGTTATCGGAATCCGCATCTATCAGCCAGACACGATTCATTAATGCGTCCAGAAGCATCACCATAAATATTAATGGTGTAATGGCAGGAATAACCAATGTTGTAACAGCAGCAAAGCCTTCATAGACAGCTTGAGTCCCTGCTCCTGGTGCCAGAATAACTACCATGCATGCGCCTAAGGCTAATGTAACCCTTAAAGGTTTCATTTGTTTGAGTAATTTGTTGAATTTTTCAATTATCATATTTTTTATCACACTCAGTAACCAATTGTAGAAAATTATTTTGCTTTAATGTGTCTTCGACTGCCACATCCATTACCCCGAAGAGCCGTGCTATTTCCGGGTTATTATGTTCGATTCTTTCGTTAGTATGAAACTCGTCACCATCATTTTTGACATGCTGCAATAAGTCATACAAATTAATTTTATCCAGTGGCTTTGCAGGGTAATAACGAACCGGTGCTTCACAGGTATGGATGACAAATTGACCACTCTCCAGACTGGCAATAACTTTATCCAGAATAATTGAGGGAACGTTAGTCAGTTTAGCCAGCTCATCAAATGTCACTTCCTCTTTCAGATAATAATAACGTTTACAAATCTCAAGAAGAATCTGGGTTGTCAGATACTCCTTAGCTCTGGTGCTAATATGATAAGTGATTTTTTTTGCTCTGATATGCTCGGGGTTTTGAAAATAAAAAGCGATGCTGGCACCTATAAGTAAAATTATCCAGCTTACATATAACCAGATTAGAAAAAGCATCAATGTCGCGAATGCCGAATAAATAGCTGTATATTTAGTGGAATGAACCAGAAAAGACGCAAAAAACCAGCCGGTAGTTTCCCATAGTATGCCTGCGATGATCGCGCCGATTAATGCTGATTTGAATTTAACACGGGTATTAGGAATAAATATATATATAAAAGTAAATGCTGCAATAACCAGTAAATAAGGTATTGCCTTACCTGCATAGGTAATGATATCACCAACAACACTAATCGTTTGAAGTTCCTGAACTATCGACGCACTGGAAACACTTGCGGTGATACCGATGGCGGTAAATATTAAAACAGGACCTACAAAAATAACACTTAAATAATCACTGAATCGCTGGGCAAATGGACGAGTTTGAGAGACATGCCAGGTAAAGTTAAAAGCACGTTCGATTTTCTGAATAAGTGAAATAACTGTATAAAGTAATAAAAACAAGCCCAGTGAGCCTAACACACCCACTTTCACGTTATTTACAAATTCGATAATTCTCTGACTGATTTCAACACCTTGCTCTCCCAAAGGTAACAAAACATTTTTAAGCAAGGGTTCTATCTGATTATGTACGCCAAACCCTTTCAATACCGAAAAGCTCAATGCTAACAATGGAACCAGTGACAAAAGTGTCGTGTAAACCAGGCTCATGGCCCTTAAGGTTAGCTGACCATCAGCAAGGTCTCTTACAACCACATATAAAAGACGGGTAATTTTTCTGACTTTAACTAAAAAACCAGACCCATCATTCAGTGGTTGTTCCCACAAAAAGGAATTAAACTTATTATATATGTTAATCAATTAGTTACCATTTATTGTGAACTCCGTAACATTTTGACAAAAGTGACAATTTAGGTCACTTTTATAAAAAAGTGTGTACTACAGCACAATGTAAACACAATACCCTGTCTATATTTATTCCTGAGCCGTTATATATAGTAAACCATATCAGGATGTTTCAATATGCCATTAGATCAGATCAAAGTCGACATAGATGATCTTGCCCTCGGAATGTACGTATCACGACTGGATCGTCCGTGGATTGAAACACCATTTCCACTTCAAGGCTATTATATCAAGGAAACGCAGGATATCAGCAACCTTCGTACCTATTGTAATTATGTTTATATCGATATAAGGCGTGGCAAAAGTCCAATAGACCCGGTTTTTCTGGAAAACCTCGATTCATCAGTGACCAGCAGTAATAAAATAAGAGCGAAGAAGCGCCCCGTCACTGTAAAAAAATTGAAAGCTCGAAAAGGAATATACAAATATACTTCTTCACCAGCTAAAGAAGTTAAAAATGCTCGCAAGATACATCAAATGGCAATTCTGGCATCTTCTTATATCGAACATGCACTCAAGAATCACACCATGATACCCATTGCTGAAACAAAAAAAGTGGTTTGCCAATTGGTAGATAATGTCATAAAAAACCCGGATGCTTATCTGTGGTTGACAAAAATCAAGAATAAAGATTCACATCTCTATGGTCAGAGTGTCAGAATTACTATTTGGGCTATCTCATTAGGCCGTCACCTGGGGATTTCACGTGAAGCACTCAATAATCTGGCCATGGGTATCATGTTATCCGGGGTAGGCAAAGCAGAATTACCCAAAAATCTACTCAAGAAAGATCCAACAGAAATGACTCCGGATGAATTAGAGGGGTTTCAGGATCATGTTAAGCATGCTGTTAAATTGTTAAAAGATAATTCCAACCTGGAAGATCAGGCACTAGGCATTGTTATGAACATGCATGAGAGGAATGATGGAACAGGTTATCCTCGTGGTTTGTTGGGAGATGAGATTCCCTATCTGGCTAAACTTGCGGGTATTGCCAGCGCATATGACGAATTAACATTCCCGATTAATGCTGAATTCGGTCTCAGCCCCAGTGATGCCATAGCCAAATTATATCGCACCATTAATCAGACATTCCAGAAAGATCTGGTAGAAGAATTTATTCAGGCAATTGGAATTTATCCTGCGGGTACTCTGGTTGAACTAAGTACATCTGAAACAGCGATGGTTCTGGAACAGAATTCTGAAAGAAGATTAAGGCCCAGGATTCTATTATTACTCGATAGTGAAAAAAAGATGTATAGCAAATTCAAAACAATTGATTTGATGAAAAAAGAAAACACTTCTGATGGCTTACGTCTGGAGATAACCTATAGTTTGCCGATAGGCTCGTATGGTGCAGATCCGGAAATGATATATGAAAAGGCATTTACATCACGCTGGTCTTTTTCAAGAGCGTCATAAGCAACTGCCTTCATTACCGTTATAAATTCAGCCTGATGCTCCTGCGCTAAAATAATCATCAATATATGAATCAAATGATTTATCATCAGATAATTCTATCTCCTGCTGTCGAAGAACCGAATCATTAACTTCTTGTTCCAGAAAACGCTTTTTTTCAATGGAAAGAAAGCATTGTTTAAAATAATTATTATGCTGATATGACATACGTTTAGCGAAAGTGTGAAACGCTTCATTTTTATGCTTCATTTCATTTAACATTCTGGCTGAAGGTGTTTTTTCAGGGTTATCAACCAACTCACTGAGGCTGTCCAGTGAAGAAGTATACAGTTGGCTGTCTTTAGTTTTGTCCAATAATTCACATACAGGCCGCATAGCTGAAAATATTTTCTGTGACCATTCAAAAAGCGAAATGACATCACCGTTTTTAGACAACTTTAACCCGGGCGTTCTACCTTTTAATGCAACCTGCATCTCATTGTTGTCTATTTCATTTCTTTCCTGCATATCAATTTCAGGACTTTTGGTTAACAGGCAAAATAACATTAAGGCTTCAAGAAAATGTAACTGTGTTTCATTAATGCCGATAGGATCAAATGCATTTATATCAATAGAACGAAGCTCTATATATTGAATTCCCCTTTCTTTTAATGCATTTACCGGCATTTCATTTGGACGGGTTATCTGCTTGGGCCTGACAGTACTATAGTATTCATTTTCTATTTGAAGAATATTGGCATTTAATTGTTTATATTCACCATTGACCTTTACACCTATTTTCTCATATTCACGACAAGGAGTTTCAGTTGCCCATTTAATATTGGCGATATATTCATCCAGATTGTCATAACAAGCTTTAAAGCCTTTTTCATTTTCTTTATTATTTTGATATCCAATATCACTCATTCGCAGGGATGTTGCAAAAGGCTCATAGTAGGTATTTTCATCAAACAGGCTCAGATCTGTTTTCATGCCACTAAAAAATGACTTGCAGACTGCGGGGGAAGCACCAAAAAGATAAGGAATAATCCAGCCCACCCTTAACAGGTTACGAATGAGTGAAAAATAACTCTGATTAATATATTCCTGTAATGGTTCATTGTAACCAGAAGATTGATATAAAAGCTGCCAGAATTTTTTAGAAAACGAAAAATTAAAATGCACACCTGAAATGATCTGCATATTTTTTCCATAACGGTAGCCCAGTCCTTCTCTATATACTGTTTTCATTTTAGCCAGGTTTGAAAGTCCATATTGAGCAACGGGTATTGTAGACTCTCCCTTTACGACACATGGCATACTCGTCGACCACAATATTTCATTATCGAGTCTTTTATAAACAAACATATGCAAATCTTCAAGAAATTCCAGTGCTGATTTTATTGATTGCTCAGGTGGAGTAACAAACTCTATCAATGCTTCAGAATAATCTGTTGTAATAAAGCGATGAGTCAAGGCAGATCCAAGCATGACAGGATGCACCGTCTGGGCGATGCTGCCATCTTCATCCATGCGCAAGCTTTCTTTTTCAATACCGATCTGATTGTACTGCAACTGAGATGCAGCATCTGTATTGAGTAGTTCCTTTATTCTGGATTGTATATCTGAATACAAGAGATAATTCCCTGAAGGTTCTGAAGTTTAGTGTGTATTTCAATCGAATTGGGCAGTGATGTTATAGGCTTGCATAGGGTCTTGCAAGCATCAGAAGAAAAATAATTGTTAGTCTGTTTTAAGAATTTCAACACCTGGACGAGACACGCTAAGATGATCTGTATCAATGTTCACAGGTTCAATTTTTCTATTTTCGACCAGTGCCTCACCTGTGTCGGACAATTCAAATAAAGTACCTTTAGAATGATATTCTGGCCTGGGTTCTGGTTCCACAATCGTTTCCCCGACCTGAGCAAGGTCAAGACCGGAAATATCGATGTGTGGTTCGGAAATCTTCTCTGACGGGATAATAATTTCGCCAGGCTTAGCCACACTCATTTCAACTTCAGTCTTGTCAGCGTGTGATGGATGGCTGTGTGATACAGAATCATTTGCATCAACCGGGTCTGTTGCCGATTCATCTATCAGACATGTAAATGCACCCGCCTTCATGATAGCAGCCTGATACTTCTTTGCTATTTCATGTTCCAGCTGGCGTTTAATAATGACCTTTTTTCCGCTTAAAAGTTTTTCTACGAATGCCTGGTCCTTTTTAAACAAGCCCATTAATTTTTCAACCACATCTGCTTTATCAGAATTGGGATTAATATCGCCTGTAAATACAACTGAAAATGTCATTTGAGAATTATTTCCTGCCTGGAAAAATAATATTTGTAATTATAATAGCTATGCAAAGCTGAGAAATCAAGCTATGTGTCTGATTTATATGTTTTTAATCGGTTACATGTGATACGCTGCTCAACATAATGACAGAAGAATCAGAAAAACGCATATTTCCCCGGCTTGAGGCACGCTGCCCTGTCCTGTATCAAATAGACAAACAAAAATCCTGGAAAGTAGGGAAAATGCAAAATTTATCAGCAACAGGACTGCAGTTACTTTG
>Ga0316206_1002821_pt1 | contig 10831 bp, 9 predicted proteins | sample 6monthpyrite_MG_FD_204942 | JGI IMG/M metagenome (GOLD analysis project Ga0316206, IMG submission 204942) | Microbial mat bacterial communities from mineral coupon in-situ incubated in ocean water Damariscotta River, Maine, United States -... | ecosystem: Environmental > Aquatic > Marine >...
GTGATAGCAACTGATATATAAAACTATAAACAGAAATCACATAGTAGCTGCTTGCAGCGAGGTGTTAGTGAAAGTATTGTCTGGTTATTATGCTTTGTATGTTGGAAGAGTCCGTCTACTCGACCATCAGTAACTATCCCCCTTATCGCAATTTAAAGCAGACATTTACTCACATTGAGCGTTTTATATGATGATCTGGCCGGTCAGTACTTTCTATTATTGATAATGAGACAGTATTCGAGTAATCTCAATTAGAAACAATAACTTACACCTAAATATTAGAAGTTACCGATAGCTGATATACAAACACGAGAACAAAAATGACTACAAACGAAGATGTTGAGAATGTGGCGGAAGAGCCAAAATTCGAAACTGTTACAGGATTCCTGGAAAGTACACCGCCCAATAGGGTGTCGAACATATCTGATCTTTCAGAATACAAGGTCGTTGGTAGCTATTATCGCAATGTAATGCAAACTCCAGAAATTCAACTTCATTGCCCAAGTGACTCATGTAACGGCATCAGATTTTTTAGGTGTGTTTCAGGAAGTGATGCATTACTAAAAACAGATTATAAGTATATATATCTTACATACCAGTGCTCAAACTGCCAGGAGCATCAAAAAACATTCTCTCTAGCCGTTCGGATAGATGAAGATCAACAACCCACTGGCGAACTTTACAAGTTTGGTGAGTTACCCACGTATGGGCCTCCAACCCCACCTAGACTGGTTAAATTGATCGGCCCTGACAGGGATACATTTCTTAAAGGTCGCAGGTGTGAAAATCAGGGGCTAGGAATCGGCGCGTTCATCTATTACAGAAGGGTAGTAGAGAATCAAAAAGATCGAATTCTAGGCGAGATCATTAAGGTATCTGAAAAATTAGGTGCGTCAGAAAATAATATAAAAATATTGAAGCAAGCTGTTGCTGAAACACAATTCAGTAAAGCATTAGATATGGCCAAAGATGTTATTCCTGAGAGCTTATTAATAAACGGCCATAGTCCAATATTGCTGTTACATAGCGCACTCAGTGAGGGTGTTCATGCGCTTAGTGATGAAGAGTGTTTAGGGCTTGCTAGTAGTGTGCGAATAGTACTTGGTGAACTATCCGATAGATTATCGCAGGCGCTAAAGGATGAAGCGGAACTTACCAAGGCGTTATCGAACTTAATGAACCGAAACAAGGGCTAACAATAGGGTCAACATCACGCTCCTTACGTCGCGCCTGTTACCCAAAACGTTAGTTTTAAAATCACAGCCAACACAAATGGATTCAGATATAGATTTTCAGCCACATTTTCCTGATAAAAAAATATTTTTAGCTTTTAAAGTTGCTGATAAGCCTCGTCTTGAAGAAATGCGAAAAGGGCTGATATACATGAATAGCTTGGCATATTTTTCTTCATTAGAGGAAAATACATCTGAGTCTGTAAGGCATGACCCACTAGAAAAAGCCTATTCTCGAGCATCTGCCGGAAAGACTGAAAAAGGTGATTCGAAGCTGATCCTTAATATTAGTAATAAAGATGAAAATAGAGTTATTGATTTAGGAGATGACGCAGTAGTTACAATGGAATTTGGTGAGCCTAATAACGTAATGATATTTTGTATGTCTGCTTTTGCTGACGATGGCACTGGAATAATACCAGGTGAAGTAAATGGAACTATACCGTTGGATAAGAGGTTTTTGGAATTTGGTAGCCATATTCTTGTTATTCGTAATATTGGCGAATTTGCTAATCGTTTAAATAATTCCATTAGTTCAAATCCAGATGTATATTGGGCAGAATATTTTCATGAAATGTATGGCTTAGTTGAGTATAAAACACTCAATAATTATTCAGGGCATATAGGCTTATATCGTAAAGATATTAAGTATGAATGGCAGCGCGAATTTCGCATTTGCTTCGGCGTCCATAGCAAAGGATTAAATAAAAAAGGTGCTTTTGAGTTAGATATCGGTGACATATCGGATATAACCGAGATCATATCAGTACAATCGTTGCTTGATAAGCCTTTAACATTCAAACGAACATTGGTAAAAAAAGTTGGGGATAAATATGTTGAAGTTCCACATAAAAACTAACAAGTCTTTTGTTCGGGGGGACATCAGCTACGCAAAAAACTCTCCGCCCGCACAACTCTGACGTTAAGTTCTATAAATTATGGAAGAATTCACTAAATTAAATGAAATTTTTGAGCCTGATGATCGAAATTTACATTATGTAATCACCAATCAAGAAACTGGCGAAACTCGATATCTCACTTTTAAAGATACATACGAAAAAATAAAAGGCATAGAGCTAGATTATGTCGTACCCGATAAAATAAAAAGTCAATTTAACATCGCCAAAAATTTGGCCGTCTATTCATGGTACGAATATTCATTTCATCAAATTTCTGAAATGAAAGCATTTTCAACCACAGAAGATGCATTAAAATGTGTTCTTGGAAAAAATAGTAAGGGCTTCTGCAGTCTATTAAAAAAAGCCGTAAACATGGGTTTAATAAAAGATAGCGGCTTTTATCATATACTTGAACCAGACGACCCTGAATCAATCGAATATAGTCAAAAATTACCTAAACTTATATCTAATTTCCGAAACAACCTTGCCCACGGAGGTACCACGCTATACCCTAGTGCTATTCATAACCTGTTAATATGCCGTGACGTTATTAATCAATTATACTTAAACAGAACTTAACATGGCGTTCAATGTCTGCTTTTTTATGTGATGAGCAGCTTACGACAGTCAGCTAATGATTGTAATGCGACCACCTCAAAGCAGACCTTTCCAAGAGGGTATATGTGCAGCGGATAATACCACATAACTGACACTCGTTTGTGTTGAGTCAATGAGTAATATTGATAATTAAAAAGCGGTATGACAAATTCTGTTAAAAGGTATAGATCTCTCGTATGCAGAGATTGGATTTAGTAAGCTATGACATAAATCGAATGTTTAAGCTCTAGGCAAATAAAAACAGAAGGCCTCGGCCTATTAATCTTAAAATCGGAATGCTTTTTATGACGGATGAATTAACTAAAGAAAACAAAGACCTTAGAGCACAAATAATATCTCTTATAAGGAGAGCAAGAGATAACGAACAAAAACAAAATGTTTATCAAAAAAAAGAATTAAAATTCATTAAGCTGGAAAGTCTATCAAGTTTAGTAGAAGAGGCTACCATACGTTTTGAAAAAGATCTAAATTTGCAGTTTGTCACATTAGGGGTCATCAATGACAATAACGAGTTAGAGAGATTTTTAGAGCTTGATGGGTTGCTCATAAGTCATCTGGATAGGTTGATATCTTTTGATGACCCATCGGCATACAACGATTTATTTAAAAAAAATAGAGAACCGATTCTTGGGGAATTCATTCCAAAGAAGCATTCTTGGTTATTTCCAGACCACCAAGATACTATTAATTCACTTGCCATAGTTCCGCTTATACGTCGAGGGAAAATAATTGGTAGTATTAATATGGGAAGCGAAAGACCAGATAGATATAAAGATATTCAGTCCAGTCATCTACTGGAACACATGGCCTCGGTCCTTTCAGTTTGCCTAGAGAACATATTGTTTTTTTCGAGGGTGGAAGAAAGTTCATTAAAAGACCCATTAACTGGATTATGGAACCGTAGATTCTTTGATGAAAGATCAAAAAATGCTCTCGAAAAATGTATAGGAGCAAAACCGTTTTCCTATATGATCATAGATATCGACAACTTTAAATCAATAAATGATAACTACGGTCATGATATAGGAGACTATGTTTTAAAAGAGGTTGCTGATATAGCAAGAAAAAGCTTATATGACTATGGTGCTTTATGTCGGTTTGGTGGTGAAGAGTTTGTGATCTGGCTAGAAGAAAGTGATTCGACTAATGCTTATGCTATTGCAGAGCAGGTTAGAAAGAAAATTGAATCACACATGTTTTCACTGGATAAAAACGCTTCTACCTTTAATGTCACAGTATCAATAGGAGTTTCAACTCTACTTCCAACTTCTCATATTGAGGAAAATGAAATTATCGAAAAAATTATGAAACAAGCTGATGAATGTTTGTACCAAGCAAAAAATACTGGGCGAAATAAAGTTGTAAATATTGAGATGCAATAAAATTAAAGGTGTCGGAGGGATTAAAAATTGATCAGTTCTCAATGCCTGCTTCTGATTGGATTGAGACTAATGGCACAGCAGACATTGCCAGGTTAGACATTGTGCATCGGCATCCACCGCATTGCAGACAGTCAATCTATCTACCTTTAAGTTTCTGAGCTTCTGATAGTGTGTGTTTGTAGTACTTACCTAGCGCTTTATCACTTGATCGACGTTCAGAGAGAGAGGCTGAATTAAATGCTTCTTCTCGCAGTAACTTGAGATAGTTATTTAAACGTCTCTGGTCTAAGTCTCCAGAGACAATAGCTTGTTGAACCGCACAGCCAGGTTCAGTTTGATGTTGGCAGTCACTAAATTTACATTGTTCTGCATACGCTTCAATATCCGAAAATGTAGTTGCAATGCCTTCCTTGCAATTAGCTATTTGAATTTCTCGCATACCGGGTGTATCTAAAATCACCCCCCGTTCACCTAAAGAAATAAGCGAACGTCGTGTTGTAGTATGTCGGCCTTTGTCATCATCTTCTCTTATGCCTCCTGTGCTTTGCCGTTTTTCACCGAGGAGTGTATTAATCAGTGTTGATTTTCCCACGCCTGAAGAGCCCAAGACAGCTATAGTGGTTCCCTCTTTTATCCAAGGAGATAATTTGTTGACACTTTCTTCATCTAAACAATTAATGGCTTCAACCATCAAAAATGGATCTAGCGCTTGAATCTGCTCGACAAAGCTTTGAGGCGCTTCTGATTGATCACTTTTGCTTAACAGTACGACCGGTTCTGCACCTGACTCATTCACCAAAGAAAGAAAACGTTCTATCCTATTAAGATTAAAGTCATCATTCATTGAAGATACAATGAAAGCAGTATCAACATTGGCAGATATTAGTTGCCTCTTCAATTTACTGCCAGCAGCTTTTCTGGAAAAACAGGCTTTACGATCAAGTAGACGTATTATATGTTGCTGACTATCTAATAATAGCCAATCACCCACTGCCATTTCAGGCATAGTCGTTAATAAAGGAATGTTAAAAACGTCTGACCCTGTGGCTACAGTTATTTCAGATTTATACTGCTCAACAACTCTTGCAGGAATAGCATCATCCCACTCATCTAATGAGAGCTGCTGCTGAAAAAAGGTTTGCCAACCTAAATTAACAAGTGAACTAAAAGGTTTCGGGCGTTGTGAAATATCATAAATAGAATCATACATATTATTAATCCTTTGAAGCCTATAAGGCTTTCAAATATCAAATAAATAAATTTGGGATTAGTGCGAGCAAAAAAGACACCGCCTGGGCTCCTTGATAGGAGCAGGATTGAGTTGGTGAAGCCCGCAGATGTTGATTACTGATTCATAATATACAATGTATACTAAATTTATCATTTTGGCTATTCAAATGAATCTACCAAGTTGTGACCTCCGTTTCGCTGCGCTGTGGCCACTGAAAATATCTGGATGCTAACGAATGGTTAGGTTTATATAATTTGGTATATGAATTAATGATGAAAGTCGTCACACATAAGTTGCTTCAGTGGACTTTTCTAAACTGTCACCTTTGTTGCAAAAAGCCGCAAAAAAACCGCCATTTCACCAAAGCCGCTGAGCAATGCGTTGAATGACTGCTTTTTGATGTGATTACCAGGTTCTCGACTGTCTGCTTATGACAAAGCAGAAGTTTGAATTATTAATTTTGAGTATCCGCACCACAAAACAGACATTCAGGAGTTAATAGAATATTATAAGAATTAAGGGTAGATAAATGCGAGATGAGGGATAAAATTTGTAATGAAAAATATATTTCATTTGGGACTTATTCTTTGCTATCTCTTAATCGCCGGGTGTTCTACGACATCAAATGCAACTGATTTGGTTAGAGAACAACGTATTGTAGAAAGCCCGCAATGGAATGGGGAAAGCTTCCAAAATCTTGAAAAGGTTCCTGATGTAGATTGGTGGCCAAGTTTAAAGATGCTCTGGAATTATTTCTTTAACAAATCAGAAGGATATATATCTGACCCACCTTTACCGGCAGAGCCATTTGATATTTCCCAATGGACTGAGCATCAAGATATACAATTCGCCTGGTTAGGACACACAACGTTTCTAATTAAAATTGATAATAAAGTAATTCTGACTGATCCGATCTTCTCGCAACGAGCTGGTTCCTATGGATGGCTGAGTCCTAAGCGATACTCCAAAACCATTTCGTCAACGGCTAATCTGCCTTTTATAGATGTTGTATTAATTACTCATAATCATTCTGATCACCTTGATGAAGATTCAATTAAGGCACTAATTCCAAAAACTACAAATTTCGTTGTACCTTTAGCGGTAGGAAAGCTACTTGAAGAATGGGGTGTGCCAAATAAAAAAATATTTGAGCTTGACTGGTGGCAAAATAAATCTTTTGATGGAATAACAATTACCGCGGCGCCAGCAAAGCATACTTCCGAGCGTGGTGTTTTTGATAAAAACATGACCCTTTGGAGTTCCTATAGTTTAAGAGGAAAGAAGCAAAACCTTTACATCAGTGGAGACTCTGGTTGGTTTCAAGGCCTTTATGAAATAGGCGAGCGACTTGGACCTTTCGATATTACTTTCTTTGAAATTGGGGCCTACAGTAATTTGAAAGGTCAGATGGAGATCCATTACACACCAGAACAAGCAGTAAAAGCGCATCAGGCTGTAAGAGGTAAGCTAATAGTGCCCAGTGGCTGGTGTACCTTTGATCTCGGTCTGTTTCCTTGGTATGAACCAATTGAACGTTTTGTGATTGCGACTGAACAAGCTGGTGTTGATTTTCTTACACCTAAAATTGGTAAAATAATAAATCCTAAGAATGCAGGTATTTATGATGAGTGGTGGAAACCATTTATAAACAAAACCAATTAGACATACATGCCTGATAGTTGGTGAAAATTCACTTTAGATTTTGATAATGAATAAACAAGCTCAACTACAAAATGATATTAAGTTATGGCTGCGACTTGGTGTGCGAATGACTTTATTTGCTGTTGCGTTGATGTGGCCGGCGGGTACGTGGCGTTGGATGGATGCATGGATTTTAGTTGGTCTTTGGACTGTTTTTGGGGTTGTTATGACCAGTTATTTATTGCGTCATGATCCCACATTACTTGCTGAGCGGATGAAGCTTGTACCGCTACACAAAGAACAAAAAACTTGGGATAAGGTATTAATGCTGCTGTTTTTTATTGCGGGCATTGGACTCTATCTCATTCCCGGATTTGATGTAATACGTTATGAGTGGAGCGAACCCTTGCCAGTATGAATGAAAATTATCGCGATGCTTGTGCATTTGCCTTGCTTTCTGTTTCTTGGTTGGGTGATGCGTGAGAATACTTTTTTATCGCAGGTAGTCAAAATAGATAAGGGGCGTGATCATCAGGTGGTTACTACCGGGCCATACGCACTGGTGCGCCACCCTATGTACACTGTAGTGATCGTTTTGCTGTTCGCGGTACCTGTGGCACTCGGGTCGCGTTTTGCGTTAATTCTTGCAGTGTTTCTGACATTGCTGCTTATTATACGAACTTACTTAGAGGACCGTACACTTCACGCGGAGCTAGAGGGTTATCCTGAGTACGCAAAACAAACCCAATATCGATTGATTCCCGGCATCTGGTGAATTGAAAAAAATACCTTATCTCAAGTGCTTAAGAAGAGATACTTATGAAAGCAATTGTATTAACAAAATACCGATCACCAGATTTTTTTGAACTCAAAGAAATAGAAAAACCTAAACCTAAGGACAATGAAGTTCTAGTAAAAGTTTTTGCAGTAGCGATAAATTCATGGGACTGGGAAATTTTAATAGCCAAGCCATTCGTAAATCGTTTAATGGCTGGGCTTCTAAAACCAAAAAGAATAAAGATACTCGGATGCGACATAGCTGGGCGGGTTGAATTGGTTGGTAAAAACGTAAAACAGTTTCAACCGGGTGATGAGGTATTTGGAGACTTATCCAGATGCGGCTGGGGCGGCTTTGCTGAGTATGTATGTGCTCATGATAATGCATTAGCATTGAAACCAGTCAGTATGTCATTCGAACAAGCAGCAGCTATTCCTCAGGCGGGACTCCTTGCGCTGCAAGCCCTTCGCTATAAAGGACCAATTAAGCCAGGACAAAAAGTTTTGTTCAATGGCGCAGGAGGTGGAGTAGGCACACTAGGTATGCAAATTGCTAAATCATTCGGAGCTGAAGTGACTGGTGTAGATAGCACGGAAAAATTGGACATAATGCGTTCGACAGGCGCAGACCATGTTATTGATTACACGCAAGAAGACTTCACAAAAAATGGTCAGCATTATGATCGGATTATTGATGTTGCGGCAACTCGCTCAGTTTTTGATTACAAGCGCGCATTAAGTCCAGATGGGATTTTTGTAATGGTCGGAGGTTCTTCGTCTCTAGTAAATAAACTACTGATTCTGGGGCCATGGGTTTCAATGATTGAGAGTAAGAAAATGGGGCTCCTATTGCATAAAGCTAACAAGGGTTTGTCCTTTATGAAAGAGCTATTTGAAGCAGGTAAAGTTGTACCAGTTATAGATAGGTGCTACCCGTTAAATGAGGTTGCTGAAGCGTTCCGGTATTATGGAGATGGACAGGTCAAAGGAAAAGTAGTTATCACTTTAGATGAAAACAATACTGCAGGTTAGAGAGGGGCCTGTCTCCAAATGTCCGCTGTTGATTGGGTACCGAAGTAACGTAATAAATTGTGTGCGTCAGCTATTTTTCATTGCAGACGCACACAAAATAAACGTATCAGACAGGCACCACCACATAGCAGACAGTTAAAATATCCCTTATCAATCTTCAAAAATCATACATATTGCGTAGTATGTCGTACCCTTGCTCTACGTCCTCTTTACAAGACTCTTTACCCATGACATACACGTCTCAATAGCCCAATTAGTTTGTTCCGCACTTAGTTCAATTATCTCATCTGAACCGGAGCCATGCCCTACAGGATTTCTAATTTCAGTGAAAAAAGCCTTTAATGAATTCCGCTCCCATGAAGTTATAAAATTACCATTTGACTTACTACCTAAATTATCAATAAAGCTATGAGCTCCTTTTTCTTTACCATTAGTCCACCCCTTATTTTCTGAGATAATTTTAATAGTGCTTTCAAGTGCTCGTGCAGCATAAAATACAGGATCTTTTTGGTTACCATCCCTACGATCAATAGCTTCCTTCATATCAGTATCAACATTTTTCCACATTACATCACTAACAATATGCCAAAATTCCCGCTCAATCTGCTCTTCCACAAGCGGATCATCTGAAATCTGTATAAAACCATTGTGATAATTTAAATTTGTACCAGCTTGTCTTAAACGCTCATTAAGCTCATCCACTGAGCTTATAAAATTATCATTTACTTCTTTATTACCAGCTCTCAATCGAGAGCCAATACTTGAAGCATTTGTAGCACTACTAACACCAATTCTCTTACCTCCTGAAATAGAACGCTTTCTACTTAACCGTATATCGTCTTCAATTATTCGTGTCGATAGACTTGAGTTAATATCAAATAACTCTTCTTCTCTTGCTCTGAATGCAAGCTCAATAAAGCTAAGCCGCTCTTTCATAAAACGATCTGGAGTAACTGCACCTTCATATTTTTCACATACAAAATTCTCACCTATTTTTTCAATTGAATATGAGCTGTAATGATTATTTGTGACCCCGTTGTATGTTGTCGGGTAAAAAAAACCTCTTTCAGATAACTCCTTAAGACCTAGCTCCATACTCAATTTATCGTGGGTTTTCTCCCAGTTTATATTCTTCTCATTAGGAAATAACTGCTCCTTAATAATTCGAAAACATTGAATCATTAATCTACGTTCAGGCTCGTCATAACTGACCCAGACTACTGATGAATATCTATTTGCAAAAATATCTGTCAACATTTGATAAATAACCCTGAATTATAAGAAACTATGTCAATCTACCAAATTTTTGACAAAACATCAGTAAATTTAAATTTCATAGAGTCATTACTTCTGATAATGCCTCATAGATAATACATGTACCTGTTTTTTCCGTTTTACAAATCAACAAAACAAGAAAGTTACAAATGTGCACATTACCAAAGATTGATCGAACATTAATGTCATGAGTTAACCATACAGAATGTATAAATAATTAAGTTTGCTGGCAAAGCAGACATTTATCCATTTTGGTAGCACTGGCTAATGTTATTGACTGAAATATCTATCTCAATTTTTAAACATAAAGAAAATAATCACCTAATGAAGTATCATTTATACATTCGATTGGTATTTGATATATGAGTAAACTAATACAAGTCATGATATGGATTAGCGGCTTCATAGTCGCAGGGTGGACTTTTAGTCCTAATTGGTAACTGATGAATATTCGTTTTTCTGTAGGCTCATATGTCGAAGTAATAATTAGAAATTTTCTATAAATAGTTAATCGTCAAAGACTGCTCTTGATTGGGTCCAGAAGTAACGTAACAAATTGTGCATGTCAGCTGTTTTTTATAGCAGACGAACACAAAATGGACGGAGTAGACTGTAAACACCACAAAGCTGACAACCGTAACTATCCCTTTTCGTAATTTAACGCAGACATTTACTCGCATTGAGCGTTTTATATAATGACCTGACCGGTCAGCACTTGCTGTTATTGATAATGAGACAACAATC
>Ga0316206_1002822_pt1 | contig 10831 bp, 9 predicted proteins | sample 6monthpyrite_MG_FD_204942 | JGI IMG/M metagenome (GOLD analysis project Ga0316206, IMG submission 204942) | Microbial mat bacterial communities from mineral coupon in-situ incubated in ocean water Damariscotta River, Maine, United States -... | ecosystem: Environmental > Aquatic > Marine >...
TTTTCTTGGTTTTTTGTCAACATCACCCTAAAGGAAAAAAATTGCCGGACGCTAGTGTTGTTGGGAGCGGTAAATACATTATTTAAATGTATATCCGCTGAAAGTCAGTACTCTGATAGTGATGAATATTTTTTACTATCGCGAGTAATAAGTTAAGGAGAGTGCGTCATGCCTCAAGTCATTAACACAAATATCATGTCGCTGAATTCACAGCGTAACTTGAATAAATCGCAAGAAGCTTTGCAAGTATCTTTACAACGTTTATCGTCAGGAACACGTATTAATAGCGCAAAGGATGACGCAGCGGGTTTAGCTATTTCAGAGCGTTTCACTTCTCAGATTCGAGGTTTGGATCAAGCGGTACGAAATGCCAATGACGGTATTTCATTATCGCAAACTGCTGAAGGTGCTTTATCAGAATCAGGTAACATCTTACAACGTATTCGTGAGTTGTCTGTACAGTCTGCTAATGCAACTAACTCAGCGTCAGATCGTCAAGCATTACAATCTGAAGTAAGTCAACTTGTATCAGAACTGGATCGTATTGCCTCAGCAACGGAGTTTAATGGACAAAAACTTCTTGATGGTACATTTGGTACAGCAATTTTTCAGGTCGGTGCAAATGCTAACCAAACTATTCAAACTACTACGGCTAATTTCCGTACCAATAACTTCGGTAATTATCGTGTTGAAGGTGCTGGTGCTTCAGCTTCAAACACAGCTCGTTTAAATGGAGAAGCTTTAACGGTTACGGGCTCATTAGGTACAGAAACACTTAATATCGAAGCGGGCTCCAGCGCACGCGATGTCGCAGAAACTGTTGCCAGTAAGAGCAACAATACGGGTGTTACTGCTTTTGCTTTAACAGAGCAATTAACCACGTTTGATAAAGCAGGCGCTTATGTTGTTAATCTTAAATCTGATAATGCCGAATCAACCAAAGTGGCTTTCACCATAAGTGGAACCGAAGGTAGTGATGGTTTATCTGGCGCAATTACTGCATTTAATGATTTATCATCAAAAACAGGCGTTACTGCACGTGTAAGTGACGATGGTGAAGGCATTATCTTGCGTAATTCTACAGGTAATAATATTTCACTTAGTGAATTATCAGGCAACACAAACGCAGGTACCTTAACTATTGGTAATGCAGCCATTCGTTCTGGTGCAGACACTGCGGCTGCCGGTGATAATGCTGACGCAGAATTATCAAGTGTTGTGGTTACAGGTCAAGTTGTTTTTGATTCTGATAAATCATTCAGTGTTGTGGGTGATATGGGTGAAACGATTGTTAATCAAACCGAAGCCTCTGCGTTAAATTCTGTTGCCAACATGGATGTAAGTTCAGTTGCTGGTGCTAACCTCGCATTAGCTACAGTAGATGCCGCGTTAAATACAGTAAGTAACCAACGGGCAAAGTTTGGTGCGATTCAAAGTCGCTTTGGTTCAACCATTGCTAACTTATCTACCAACTCTGAAAACTTATCGGCTGCACGTTCACGTATTCGTGATACAGATTTCGCTAAGGAAACAGCAGAATTAACACGTAATCAAATTCTGCAGCAGGCGGGTACAGCCATGTTGGCACAAGCCAATGTCGCTCCTCAAAACGTACTGACTTTACTTCAGTAAGTTTGATGTAATTGAAGACGACTCGTGAGAGTCTATTCTTTAAAAACTGAAACGAGGTGACATTATGGCGACTCAGTCTATTACCAGTGTGGCACTGCTGGCTAGCTCGGTCGATAATAATCGCTCCAGCAACTCACCGGAAAAGGTAGCCGCCGTGCAGCGGAAAACCTTTGCCGTAGAGGTTGCTGAAGTCGAGGACAAGGAGATTGATCTCGAGCTATCAGAGGAGGCCCTAGAGAAAGTAGTCAGCCAAATAAATGCTTATGTTCAAGATACACAACGTGATATGGATTTCAGCGTCGATGGTTCAACCGGACGTGTTGTGGTGAGAGTAATTGATTCAGTGACGGAAGAGGTAATACGCCAGATACCATCGGAGGAAATGCTGGCAATCTCGAGACACTTTTTAGAAAGTTTGGAATCGGAACAAACCAAAGGATTTCTAATAGAATTGAAGGCATAATTGGTATTGAACTTGCATTCTTCAATAACAAAGATCGGTTATGGAAACATAGCCGGTCTCTTATTGGTTTTCGTAATGTGTTTACGGATGTTGAAGAATGAGGTAGGTAATGCCCACAATAACGGCAACAAATTCAGGTTCGGGGTTAGATGTCCGCAATCTTGTTGATCAACTTGTTGCAGCAGAAGGCACACCTGTAAGTTCCCGACTCGATCAAAAAGAAGTAAAGGTTCAGGAAGGTTTAACTGCAATGGGCACTTTTAAAGGCGCCTTGCTAGACTTTCAATCCTCTCTTGCTCCGTTACGTAAAACGGATGCGTTTAAAGCAATCAGTGCCACCTCATCGGATGATGAAATATTTACGGTCAGCGCAACAGATAATGCTGCAATCGGTTCATACGAGCTTGAAATATCACAACTGGCTCAGTCTCAAAAATTAAAATCAGCAGCCTATGGGTCGGAGATCGAAAATATTGGTTCAGGCACTATCACGATTGAATTTGGTGAAGTCAATCGCACCTCAAATACTTTTGATTTAAATACCTCTATTCCCTCAACAAAAATTGAAATAGAAGAAGGCAATGGTTCTTTACGGGATATTCAACTCGCGATTAATGCGGCAGATCTTGGTGCTAAGGCAAGCATTATTAATGATGGCACCGGTTATCGTCTTATACTTAACGCTGAGAAAACAGGAACTGAAAATAGTTTACGTATTTCGGTCGATGACCATGATAAAGAAAACAGAGATTTATTGGGTTTGTCTTTTTTAGCCTATAACCCGGTTGCGATAGCTGACGAAGAAAGTGGCATTGCAGCAGGAAAAAATCTTGAAATAATTACCGATGCAAAGAATGCCGTATTTAGTATTGATGGCATTAGTATTTCAAATGCAACAAATACGGTTAGCGATAATATTCCTGGCGTCACTTTAGAACTTAATAAAACGACAAAGGAAGGCTTTGAGTCATTTAACATAGAAAAAGATATTTCGGGTGTCAAACAATCAATAGAAGGTTTTGTTGCTAACTACAACGAGTTAATAGGTATAGCTAATTCTTTAACGGGTTATAATGCTGAAACTCAACAAGCCGGGCCACTTTCCGGTGATGCCTCAATTCGAGGGATTGTTAATCAAACCCGACGATTACTTTCAAGCTCATTTAATGATATTAATCAACACTTAACCTCTCTTTCGGCAATTGGTATTGATAGCAATTTAGACGGAGCATTAAGAGTGGATAAGGCAAAGCTTGAGAGATCCCTTACCGACTACCCTGATGAAATTGCGCACCTGTTTTCCGCTGCGGTATCAAGCTCTGATCCGCGGTTGAAAGTTATTAGCGACAAAGTGCCGGCTATAAATGGTATCTACGACATGTCGATAGAAGATTTACCGCGTAGTGGCTTCTATATTGGTGAAACTTTGAGCAGTTATCCTGACGAAATCACAGGATTTGCTCGAACCTTTTCTATGATTATTGATGGTACAACAACATCTGAATTACAGATGCAGCCACAGGAATTTGCCTCAGGAGAAGAGTTCGCAACTGCTCTGGAAGGCGTGATTAATCGCGATGTTCATCTCCAGCGTGAGGGAAAGTCGGTTACGGTTGATTATATTAACAATACATTAAAAATAACGTCAAACAGTGTGGGCTCACAATCTAATGTTGCGGTTAAGTCAATGAGCCGTTACTTATATTTTCTTACCGGCATGCCAATGGGGCAGGGCCAGCCAGGTAGTGATTTAACTGCAAGCATAGGTAGCTCCATTATCACGGGCGTGGGCAATAAACTTAATTTGGAAGGCGAGCTGAGCGGGATAGTGCTTGAAGTCAGTGGTACTAATACAGGTAAGCGAGGCAATCTTACTGTGACAAATGGTATTGCTTCAACCTTAGATAATTTAATGGAAAGCTTTTTAGAAAATGATGGTTTAGTTGATGCAAGAATTGACGGCTTTAACGCAAATATAAAGTCAATTAATAAACAAAGGGATGATTTAGTGAGAAAACTTGAAGTTTCTGAGCAAAGATACCTAAAGCAATTTTCAAATCTGGACGCTATGTTGGGTAAGATGCGTTCAACAAGTAGTTTCCTGTCAGAAAAATTGTCGGCTCTACCAGGGGCTGCAGGGAACAAATAACTTATTGTAGTGCATATTAACTGCATAATTAAATGATGTGCGAGAGCGCAGGAGTGAAAGTATGAATATGGCCAAAATGCACAAAGCAGTACAACAATATAATCGCGTAGGTATTTCGTCTAGCGTAGAAGCAGCAAGCCCGCACCGTTTAATTGAAATGTTGATGGACGGAGCTCTGGAAAAAATAGCCTTTGCGAAGGGTTTTATGGAGCGTGGTAATATCTCTGAAAAAGGGGGGCATATTAGCTGGGCTATATCAATAGTTGATGGTTTACGTGCAAGCTTAGACCTGGAAAAAGGCGGTGAAATTGCGCAAAATCTCGATGATCTTTATGATTATATGACCCGCCGGCTTGCACGAGCTAATGTAGAAAACAACCCCGATATATTAGATGAAGTTTCGTCTTTAATGGCATCAGTTAAAAATTCATGGCAGCAGGTTCCTTCGAATCTTGATGAAAAAACATGGAATGGTATGCAAAATAAAAATTAAGCTTTATGAAAAACATTAAATACATATTGCCACAACATTATGCTGAGGTTGTTTTACGTCTGAGCAAAAAAATTGCAGAATTAGCTCAGCAGCATGAATGGCAAGCTGCACAAGATCTTGAGGTGAAACGTCATAAAACCATGCAAGAGTTATTTTCTCACCCGGATATTGATGATGCCTTGCCGGCAATGACATCTATCTTACAAGAGGTGATGCAGCTGGATGCTGAAGTTATCATCAAAGGTGAGTTAGAATTACAGGGCATGGCATCTCAAATTAATGATCTGGGTAAAGGGAAGCGAGCAGTTAATGCTTATCTAAAAACATAATTTCATATTATTATTGTTTAGTAATAAAGTGGATGTGCATTTTATATTAAAATGCGCCGATAATTTTCTTTCTTTTTGATTCAATTGTTACATCTTCGTAAATTTTAACAAAATCCTTCTTTAATCGCTGCCAATATTTTGACATGAGATAAAGCGATGTCTAATATCTTGATTTATAAAGTCGTTTGCATATATCATCTATGAGTTGTATTTAGAGAGGTTTTTTATGGATTTGGGCGCGGTTAAAGATAAAAATATTTTGGTGATAGAGCAAAACATCGATTCTCGCGTTAAAATAAAAGCTATTTTTGATTTTATAGAATATGGTTCAATTATCTTCTCTGATTCAATAGATGATGAAACTATTAATGAAGAACCTTATTTTATTGTTCTTGGGCAAAATAGTAACGAAAATAAAACACGTACTCACTTAGAACAAGTCCATGAAAAATACAATAAGCGAGTTCCCGTTCTTTTATTTTCTGACAGTGAATTAAGCCCTGATTTAGATTCACTTGTTACAGACACCCTATGTTTTCCTCCTACCCTTAAGAAACTGAGTATTGCATTACAAAATATAAAAATGTTTTATTTAGAGTGTAGTTCAGGTGAGTCACGCTCTTCTATTTTATTTCGTAGTCTCATCGGTATTAGTCAACCCATTGCGAAAGTAAGGCAGTTGATTGAGCAGGTTGCTGATAGCGACGCAAATGTGCTTGTTTTAGGTGACTCTGGAACAGGCAAAGAAGTGGTTGCACGTAATCTGCATTATCACTCTGATCGCAGAGACAAACCTTTTGTGCCGATAAATTGTGGTGCGATTCCTGCCGAGCTGCTTGAGAGTGAGCTCTTTGGTCATGAAAAAGGGGCTTTTACCGGCGCTATTAGTGCCCGACAGGGTCGTTTTGAGCTGGCCAATGGCGGAACGTTATTTTTAGACGAAATTGGTGACATTCCTCTTGCTATGCAGGTGAAATTATTACGCGTTATTCAGGAACGTGTATTTGAACGTGTTGGAAGTAATAAAAGTATTGATTCAAATGTGCGTATTATTGCCGCAACGCACCGTAATTTAGAGTATGAAATTGCAGAGGGGCGTTTTCGGGAAGATTTATTTTATCGTTTAAATGTTTTTCCGATTGAAATGCCTTCACTTGCTGAGCGCGTAGAAGATATTCCTTTGTTGCTCGAAGAGCTGATTGTGCGAATGGAAAATAATAAGCGGGGTTCAGTACGATTAACACCTGCAGCGGTTGCCTCTTTACAGCAATACCACTGGCCAGGAAATGTGCGTGAACTTTCTAATTTAGCTGAACGTTTATTAATCATGTTCCCTAATGATGTGGTAGATGTTCAGGATTTACCCGAAAAATATCGAAAGGGTATTGATGTTGAGATAAATACATCGTCGCCTGCTACAAAAGATACCACCTTAGAAGAGATTCAGGTTGGAGGTATCAACTCACATATCGTAGAAAAATCTAATGATGTGCTTCCTGAAGAGGGTATTGATCTTAAGGCACATTTATTGAATTTAGAATCAAGTTTGATAAAACAGGCATTAAGTGAAGCTAATGGCGTTGTTGCACATGCGGCAAAACGTTTAAATATGCGTCGCACTACTTTAGTCGAAAAAATGCGTAAATATGGTTTACAGCGTATTGCTAATGCGTCTTAACTCAAAATAACGTTTACCCCTCCTTTTTTCTGCTCTAACTATTCAAAAGTTTAACGCGCAATGCGTACCTGATTATTTCAGAGTGACGGCAATTTGACTGTGTAAAATCATTATGCTTGTAACTCATTGATAATAAAGAATTTCGTTTTTTGGCGCAGTTCTTGCTCTTAATTCTCACAGTCTTCATAGCATTTCATGATATTGAATTAGTGAGTATTAATGATGAAACAATCACCACAAACTGTTTATCAAACCGAACATGATAACGTGCCATTTCCAATGCAAGCTCAAGAGCTACAAGATGCTTTTGGTGCTTTTAATCAGCTCTCGGCACAACTCACAGAATCATATAAACAATTAGAAGTGCGTGTTGCTGGCTTAACAACAGCATTAGAAGCAGAGCAGGATGAGCGGATAAAAGAATTAACAGAAAAAGAACGTGTTGCAAGTCGTTTAGCCAGTCTGTTGCATGCCTTACCAGGTGGCGTAGTCGTTATCGATAGCGAAGGTAAAGTACAGGAGCATAATCCTGCGGCAGAACGCTTGCTGGGGCAACCTTTACTTGGCTTACCCTGGGGGAGCATTATTCAGCGTGCCTTTTTACCGCGTAGTGACGATGGCCATGATATTTCATTAGTGGATGGACGTAAGGTCAATATATCAACCTGTCCGCTTGGTTCTGAACCAGGGCAAATATTATTGATTACGGATGTTACCGAGATACGTTACTTACAGGATCGTATGGGGCAACAACAGCGACTTGCGGCAATGGGAAAAATGGCGGCTTCGTTAGCTCACCAAATTAGAACACCTTTATCATCAGCCTTACTCTATGTTGCAAAATTAAAACGTCAAATTCTGTCAGATGTTGAGCGTTTTGATTTAACAGAAAAAATGACCTCACGTTTACGCCATTTAGAACAGCTCATTGAAGATATGCTGATGTATTCACGAGAAGGTACCGTAGGAGAAGAGTTTTTTAGTTCCAAAACATTATTGGATGAGTTGCATCAGGGTTTAGAGGCTCAGCTTGAAATAACACATACGCGTTTTGTTCAAAAAGATATCAATACAGATTTGATTATCTATGGTAACAGGCAAATGCTGTTAAGCGCACTATCAAATTTGGCTATGAACGCGATACAAGCGATGAAAGAAAGTAGTCGCGCTGACAGTGAATATGCAACTATTGAAGTTAGTATTGATAAAGATGATAGTCATATTTTTATTTCATTAAAAGATAATGGTCCGGGTATTCCTGCTGAGTTAGAGCAGCAAATTTTTGATCCTTTTTATACCACCAGAACGCAAGGGACAGGTCTTGGCCTGTCAGTCGTTAAGGCTGTTGCGAAAGCACATGGTGGTGATGTGGTGTATGAATCAGTTAAAAATAAAGGCTGCACTTTTAAAGTTGTTTTGCCGCTTGAAAATCAACAAGGTACACAAGCTGAAAATAATGCAGATTTAAATGAATTGAATATAGCAAATAGCTAAGAGGAGAAAGTTATGAATGGTTCAACGATTTTAGTGGTTGAAGATGATCAAGCATTAGCTGAAGCATTACAAGATACTTTAATAACAGCAGGTTACAAGGTTATATCGGCTGACAATGGGCGTACGGCATTAGCCGAACTTGAAGAGCATAGCGTTAGCTTAATTGTTAGCGATATTAATATGCCTCAAATGAAAGGTGATGTTTTATTAAAAAGAGCTAAGGCGCTTTACCCGGATATCCCCGTAATTTTAATGACAGCATATGGAACAATAGAACAAGCCGTTGATGCAATGCGTGATGGTGCGGTTGACTACATGGTAAAACCTTTTGAGGCTGAAGTCTTAATTAATATGGTATCGCGTTATGTAGGTGTTGCGAATAATGACACGGATATGGTTTCTGTAGACGCCGCCTCAAGTGAATTAGCTGTGATGGCAAAACGTGTAGCAGATAGTGATGCTTCTATCATGATTACGGGTGAAAGCGGGACAGGCAAGGAAGTATTAGCAAGTTTTATTCATAAAAATTCATCACGTTCATTGCAGCCTTTTGTCGCCATTAATTGTGCTGCTATCCCCGAGAATATGCTTGAAGCGACATTATTTGGCTATGAAAAAGGCGCGTATACAGGTGCATATAAAGCCAGCCCGGGTAAGTTTGAACAGGCACAGGGTGGTACGATTTTGCTGGATGAGATATCTGAAATGGATATTTCACTACAGGCAAAATTATTACGCGTATTACAGGAAAAAGAAGTTGAACGCTTGGGTGGTAATAAAATTGTTGAACTTGATGTCAGAGTTTTGGCAACGTCTAACAGAGATATGAAAGAAGTTGTTGCTGAAGGCAAATTTCGTGAAGATCTGTATTACCGTTTAAATGTATTTCCGCTGCATTTATTGCCATTGAGTGAACGTATTGGCGATATTCTTCCATTAGCAAAAAAATTGCTGGAAAAACACGCCCTAAATTCTCATCGTGCAATTCCCCTTATTGGGCAAGAAGCAGAAGGAAAATTAATAACATATAACTGGCCAGGCAATGTACGTGAATTAGAAAATGTAATGCAGCGAGCACTTATTCTTCAATCGGGCGAAGAAATATTAGCGGATGATATTCATTTTGAAGCAGCAAGAGTTGCTACTGCCAGAGTGAGAGTAGAAAAAGATGAGCTGAGTGAAGTTAGCCCTGATATTAATAAAGCGTCATCTAATGAAAATACAGAATCACTAAATGGTGATCTTAAACAACGAGAATGGAATTTGATTTTAGGTGCCATTAAAGCAGCGAAAGGCAGCCGTAAGATGACGGCAGAAAAATTAGGGATCAGTCAGCGTACTTTACGCTATAAATTGGCACGTATGCGCGATGCAGGCATAGTCGTTCCTGATTCAGGAAGTCAGAAATCATCAGTATGCTAAAAATTTGATTAGATAAAGTGAAATAAAAGGTATTCATAAATGAGCAATACAATTAATCCTGATACGTTATTGATGCAAATGCGTGCAATGGCTGCACAAGCTCAGGGAAAATCTGCCGAAACAAGTCCTGCGGAAGGTGGTGCAGATTTCTCCGCTATGCTGAAACAATCTATTGATAAGGTAAACGACACTCAGGTGAATTCTGCGAAATTAGCTGATGCTTTTCAAGCAGGAGATCCCAATGTTGAAGTGTCGGAGCTTATGGTGGCATTGCAAAAATCTAATGTATCTTTTCAAGCGATGTTACAGGTGAGAAATAAACTGGTGAATGCATATCAGGAAATTATGAATATGCAGGTTTAACAATAACAATACGATAACGTGAGAATAATATGGATTTAGTAAAGGCTGAAACAGTCAGTGTCCCTTTTCAGGGAATGACAACATTGCCTATTGTCAGACAGCTTGGATTATTAATTGGTTTATCTGCCAGTATTGCGTTAGCAATAGCCGTCGTTTTGTGGATGAATACACCAAACTATACGATGCTGCCGGGCCAACATTCCGGGCAAACATTAACCGATGTTCTTTCTGTTTTAGACAGAAATAATATTCGATATAACGTTGATGCCAGCAATGGCTCGGTAATGGTCGAATCAAGTAAATTAAATGAAGCTAAGTTAAAACTCGCCGCTGAAAACTTAAATCTCAATGTGGGTCATGGCTTTGAAGTTGTTAATAAAGATGAGGGTTTTGGTACAAGTTCTTTTTTACAAAAAGCACGTTATCAACGTGCATTAGAGGGTGAATTGGCGAGAACGATAGCTTCCATGCGTTCTATTAAATCTGCTCGTGTACATTTAGCGTTGCCAAAAGAATCGGCTTTTATTCGTAATAAACGAGAAGCATCAGCTTCTGTTTTTGTCAGTATGGTACCCGGCCACAATATTGAAAAAAGCCAAATATCTGCAATTACTAATCTTGTCGCATCAAGTATTGCGAGTCTTAAAGCGAGCCAGGTAACAATAGTTGATGATCAAGGAGGCTTATTATCCAACTCAAAATCATCTGAAATGATGGGGTTGTCGACCTCGCAACTTGATTACACCCGCAATATTGAAGAAACATTTGTACGTCGAATTGAGCGCATGTTGAACCCCATAGTTGGTTT
>Ga0316206_1002823_pt1 | contig 10825 bp, 14 predicted proteins | sample 6monthpyrite_MG_FD_204942 | JGI IMG/M metagenome (GOLD analysis project Ga0316206, IMG submission 204942) | Microbial mat bacterial communities from mineral coupon in-situ incubated in ocean water Damariscotta River, Maine, United States -... | ecosystem: Environmental > Aquatic > Marine >...
CCGACAAATTCAAACAGACAATTAAAGATAAAGGACCAACTGCTGTCGGCATGTTTGGTTCTGGTCAGTGGACTGTTTGGGAAGGTTATGCGGCATCTAAATTATTTAAAGCCGGTTTCCGTTCAAATAACCTAGACCCTAATGCACGTCACTGTATGGCTTCAGCCGTTGGTGCATTCATGCGCGGCTTCGGTGCCGATGAACCGATGGGTTGTTACGATGATTTAGAACATGCGGACGTATTTGTTTTATGGGGCGCGAACATGGCAGAAATGCACCCTATACTCTGGTCACGTATGAGCGACACACGACTCACTAAAGAAGGTTGTGAAGTGCATGTGCTGTCAACCTATAAACATCGTTGTTTTGATCTGGCTGATAACGGCATGGTCTTTACACCGCAAACTGATTTAGCCATTGCCAACTACATTGCAAATTACATTATTCAGACTAAATCCTATAATAAAGAGTTTGTTAACAAGCATACAAACTTTAAGAAAACACCAACTGATATTGGTTATGGTCTTCGCCCTGAACATCCGTTAGAAAAAGCCAAGACAGGTAAAGGCGGAAAACTTAGCGGTATCAGTTTTGATGAATATAAAAAATCAATCGAAGAATACACACTGGAGTACACTTCAAAACTAAGCGGTGTTCCTGAGAAGAATTTATTAGCCCTGGCAAAAGTCTATGCTGATCCATCTAAAAAAGTTTCTTCTTACTGGACCATGGGTTTCAATCAGCACACACGTGGTGTCTGGGTAAACGGCCTGGTTTACAATATTCATCTATTAATGGGTAAAATTTCTGAACCTGGCAATAGCCCATTCTCTTTAACCGGGCAACCTTCTGCCTGCGGTACTGCTCGTGAAGTGGGCACCTTTGCTCATCGCTTACCGGCTGATCTTGTTGTTAAAAAGAAACCACATCGCGACTTTGCAGAAAAGATCTGGAAATTACCTGAAGGCACTATTCCACCTAAGCCAGGTTACCACGCTGTATTGCAGAACCGTATGTTGAAAGATGGCAAGCTCAATGCGTACTGGGTTATGTGTAATAACAACATGCAAGCAGCCGCAAACATGAACGAAGAAACGCTACCCGGCTATCGCAATCCAGACAACTTCATTGTTGTTTCGGATCCTTACCCTACTGTTACTGCACAAGCGGCTGATCTTATTTTACCGACGGCTATGTGGACGGAAAAAGAAGGCGCATACGGTAATGCAGAGCGACGTACACAATTCTGGCGCCAACAAGTTTCTGCTCCTGGCGAATCCAAGTCAGACTTGTGGCAATTAGTAGAGTTTTCAAAACGCTTTAAAGTTGAAGAGGTTTGGCCTAAAGAATTAATTGCTAAAAGACCTGAATACAAAGGTAAAACTTTATATGACATTTTGTTTAAAAATGGCCAAGTTAACAAATATCCAAAACAAAAAATTACTGACGATAAAGACAATGTTTATCAAAATGATGAAATGGAAGCATTTGGATTCTATGTGCAAAAAGGTCTGTTTGAAGAATACCGTCGTTTTGGTATAGAAGGCCCTAAAAAAGGTCACGATCTCGGAGAGTTTGACACTTACCACAAAGCACGTGGCTTACGCTGGCCTGTTGTTAATGGCAAAGAAACGCTCTGGCGTTACCGCGAAGGTTACGATCCTTTTGTTAAGAAGGGAAAAGACGTGCAGTTTTATGGATTCAAAGATGGTCGTGCAAACATTATTACTGCACCTTATGAAGCCCCAGCTGAGAGTCCAGATAAAGAATACGATTTATGGTTATCTACCGGTCGAGTACTGGAACACTGGCATTCAGGTTCAATGACCCGTCGTGTACCTGAACTTTATCGCGCATTCCCTGATGCTGTGATGTTTATGCATCCTAACGACGCTAAAAAACGTGGTTTACGTCGCGGCATGCTTGCCAAAGTAGCAAGCCGTCGAGGTGACATTGAACTACGGGTTGAAACGCGAGGCCGAAACCGTCCGCCAGAAGGACTGATCTTTGTTCCCTGGTTCGATGCCGGTCGGTTAATCAACAAACTAACACTTGATGCTACCGATCCGCTTTCCAAAGAAACGGATTATAAGAAATGCGCTGTTAAAGTTGCAAAGGCATAAGGTTACTTAGTGAAGGCCACAACACCACAAACCAATATTGCTCGCAGACGTTTCTTATCGGAAACGGCTCGAACGGTTTGTGGTGTCTCATTTGTTGGTCTTGGTCTGGGCTTTTACACGCAAAAAGCACTGTCTTTACCGGCCACATCTCTGCGCCCTCCTGGCGCACTGAATGAAAAAGATTTTCAGGCCGCTTGTGTGCGCTGTGGTTTGTGTGTACGCGATTGTCCTTACAATATACTTAAACTTGCGGACATTATTGATCAGGCAGCAACTGGCACACCGTATTTTGAAGCTCGAAAAATACCCTGTGAAATGTGTGAAGATATTCCGTGTGTTGTCGCATGTCCAACCAATGCACTGGATAAATCTTTAACTAATATTGATGATGCACGCATGGGCCTCGCAGTATTAATTGACCAGGAAACCTGTCTTAATTTTCAGGGTTTACGCTGTGATGTTTGTCACCGCGTATGCCCTTTATTAAATGAGGCGATTACACTTGAACCACAACATAACACTCGTAGTGGAAAACATGCACTGTTTATTCCAGTGGTTCATTCAGACAAATGTACTGGCTGTGGAAAATGTGAACGTGCCTGCGTACTTGAAGAGGCCGCAATAAAAGTTTTACCCATCAGTCTTGCTAAAGGTGAGCTAGGACATCACTACCGATGGGGCTGGAAAGAAAAAGAAAAAGCAGGCGAAAGCCTGGTTACTCCTGATGTTAAACATCAATACAACCTGCCAGAGGGTCTTAAATACGACCATGCTGGTGAAGGTTTACAAAAGGAGTAGACATGCATACAGTTATAAAACAAAATTTATTTGAAAGAAAAAGAAGCTGGCTTCAAAACTATAAATGGTTAATTTTCCGTCGACTTAGCCAGATTACAATCTTTAGCTTGTTTATGCTCGGGCCCTGGTTTGATATCTGGATTATTAAAGGTAATTTAAGTTCAAGTCTAACTCTTGATGTACTGCCTTTAACTGATCCTTTTATCGCCATCCAGTCACTTTTTGCCGGACAATCATTAACTACTGTTGCTTTAACCGGTGTTTTAATCATCTCACTATTTTATATTCTGGTGGGTGGTCGTGTTTATTGCTCCTGGGTCTGCCCTATTAATATAGCCACTGACTGCGCCAGCTGGTTACGCAAAAAATTTAATATAAAAAGCAGCTCTTTGTTTCCACGCAATACACGCTACTGGTTGCTAGCAATGACTTTTATAATGGCCTTAATTACCGGGACACTTTCGTGGGAGCTAATCAATCCCGTTACACTGGTTCAGCGCGGCATTATCTCTGGCCTCTGGATATCTGTAGCCATTATGTTAATGATCTTCCTGTTTGATCTTCTAATAAGCCGTGATGCCTGGTGTGGACATATTTGCCCTGTAGGTGCTTTTTACAGTTTATTTGGACGTATAGGTTTGATCCGTGTCAGCGCCTATCACCGGGATAATTGTAATGACTGCATGGACTGTTTTGTAGTCTGCCCTGAAGAACAGGTTATCAAATCCGCTCTTCGTGGCGCAAAGAACAATATTAGCCCTGTCATACTCGAAATTAACTGTACCAATTGCGGTCGGTGTATCGATGTTTGTGACAAAAATGTTTTTAAATTTACCCATAGATTCAATCATTCCACAACTTCATTTAATTTTCTTAATCAGGAGCCACCTCAATGAAAAAAGAAAAACTGATTACAATACTGTTTACTTTAACTATCGGATTTAGCACTACACTCATTTTCGCTGAACAGGTTAAATCATTACGAGGTACTGCACCTTTAGATGAACTCGCTAAGGCAGCACAGATTAATAAAGTGCAAAATGATCGCGAACCCATAGAAAGAGATTATGTGCAGCAACCACCTTTGGTTCCTCATAAGATTTCCGGGTATAAAATTAATAAGAAATTCAATAAATGTCTCACCTGTCATAGTTGGGCTAATTACAAAGAGTCGGGTGCAACTAAAATTAGTCAGAGTCATTTCAGTGATCGAGAAAATAATGTTCTGGCTAACATTGCTGCCAGACGTTATTTCTGTACACAGTGCCATGTGTCGCAAGTCAATTCTAGCCCTTTGGTAGAGAATACATTTACACCTATTAAAACTATCAAACACTAAAGATATTAATTAACCCGCGAACAACAGGCCGGCATTATGAATAAATTAAAATCAATAATAGTAACTGTGTGGGAAGTTCTTAAAAAACCGACTGCAAAATATTCATTAGGAACTCTACTGGTTGGTGGATTTATAGCAGGCATCATTTTCTGGGGCGGATTCAATACCGCTATGGAAATGACCAATACTGAAGAGTTCTGTATTTCATGCCATGAAATGCGAGTAAATGTTTATGAGGAATATAAAGATACCGTTCATTATTCCAACAGAACAGGTGTTCGAGCGACCTGTCCAGATTGCCACGTGCCCAAAGAATGGATACATAAAGTCGTCAGAAAAATTAAAGCAACTAACGAGCTATATCATAAAGCGCTTGGCACAATCGACACACCTGAAAAATTTGAGGCTAAACGCCTTAAACTGGCTCGTAATGTCTGGAAAACCATGAAAGAAACAGATTCACGAGAATGCAGAAACTGCCATGATTTTGAATCAATGGATTACACTGAACAAGGAAGAAGAGGAATGAAGCAACATCAGAAAGGCCTTGATTCAGGTATGACATGTATAGACTGTCATAAAGGAATTGCACACTCATTACCAGCTATGTACGAAGTAGACCCTAGTACAGCAGTAAGAAGCGAATAAATAAACTGGAAACAAAAAAGCCGACCCAGAATTAACTGGGCCGGCTTTTTTAATCAGTTAAATAAAATTAATTATTCAGCTGATGATTCTTCTGTACCACGCTCAACCAGCTCAATGAATGCCATTGGAGCAGCATCACCAGAACGGAAACCACATTTAAGAATGCGAGTGTAACCACCTGGACGTGTAGTGAAACGAGGACCAACATCTGAGAATAATTTAGCAACCATATCTTTGTCACGTAAACGTGAGAAAGCAAGACGACGGTTAGCAACACTATCAGTTTTTGCTAGTGTGATTAAAGGCTCAACGATACGACGTAACTCTTTTGCTTTTGGCAAAGTAGTTTTAATTACTTCATGTTCGAATAATGAAGAAGCCATATTACGGAACATAGCAATACGGTGACTGCTGTTACGATTTAGTTGACGACCCGATTTACGATGACGCATGATTCAAATTCCTAAAACTATGTTAGCTTGCTTTATCTTTAATTGATGCTGGCGGCCAGTTTTCCAGACGCACACCCAGAGATAAACCGTGAGAAGCAAGTACATCTTTGATCTCAGTTAACGATTTCTTACCCAGATTAGGTGTTTTCAGCAGTTCTACTTCGGTCCGATGTATCAGGTCACCAATGTAGTAAATATTTTCAGCTTTCAGACAATTAGCTGAACGAACTGTTAACTCTAAATCATCAACAGGACGTAACAGTAATGGATCAACTTCAGCTTCTTCTGGCTCCTGAGACTGTTCTTCAGCACTTTGTAAATCTACAAATACTGATAACTGCTCTTGCAGGATACCGGCAGCACGTCGAACCGCATTTTCAGGATCAACTGTACCGTTAGTTTCTAAATCAATGATTAACTTGTCCATATCCGTGCGTTGTTCAACACGTGCATTTTCAACATTGTAAGAAACTTTACGAATCGGGCTATAAGAAGCATCCAGTTTCAGACCACCAATGTTAGACACTTCATCAGCACCTTTTGCATTAGCAGCAACATAACCACGACCTTTTGTAATCTTAAGCGACATAGAAAGATTAATATCTTTATTTAATGTGCAGATAACATGTTCAGGGTTAGTAACCTCAATATCGTGATCTAGTGTAATGTCAGCAGCTGTAACAATACCTGTTTTGTTAGCAGATAAAGAAAGTACCGCTTCATCTTTAGAATGCATAATCAGAGCTACACCCTTAAGGTTCATTAAAACCTCAAGAACATCTTCCTGAACACCATCTATTGTACTGTATTCGTGTAATACACCATCAATCGCTACTTCAGAAATGGCTGCACCTTCTAATGAAGAAAGCAGGATTCTGCGTAACGCGTTACCGAGTGTATGACCGAAACCGCGCTCAAGTGGTTCCAAAGTAACTTTAGTGTGCGTGTCGCTGAATGACTGAACATCAATGACACGAGGCTTGAGCAAATTTTTACTATTGCCTGACATTTACAAAAGTCTCCCTTATTTGGAGTATAATTCCACAACGAGTGATTCGTTATAGTCAGCTGGTAAATCAGAACGTTCAGGAACAGAAGTGAATGTAGCTTCCATTTTATCTGAATCCAGATTTATCCACTCATCAATACCGCGAGCAGTTGCAAGAGCAATAGAGTCTTTAATACGAATCTGTTTTTTAGCTTTTTCGCGAACTGATACAACATCGCTAGCACTAACTTTGTACGATGCAACGTTAACAATAGTACCGTTAACCAGAATAGCTTTATGACTCACTAACTGACGCGCTTCTGAACGAGTTGAACCAAAACCAGCTCTGTAAACAACGTTATCTAAACGCGTTTCAAGTAATTTCAGCAAGTTCTCACCTGTTGAACCTTTTGTAGAAGCTGCTTTTTTGTAGTAATTACGGAATTGTTTTTCTAACACACCATAAATACGACGTAGTTTTTGTTTTTCACGTAACTGTGTACCGTACTCAGTTACTCGTGCACGGCGACCACCATGCTGACCAGGGACTTTTTCAAAGTTACACTTTGAGTCAATCGGGCGTACGCCTGACTTATGACCTAAATCGACACCTTCGCGACGACTTAATTTAAGTTTTGGACCTATATATCTTGCCACTTTATACTTCCTCTGCCTTAAACACGACGTTTCTTAGGTGGACGACAACCGTTATGTGGAATCGGTGTCACATCACTGATGTTAGTAATCTTGTAACCAACTGCATTTAGAGCTCGTACAGCAGATTCACGACCAGGACCAGGACCTTTAACATTAACGTCTAGATTCTTCAGGCCATATACTTTTGCTGCTTCACCAGCACGCTCTGCAGCAACCTGTGCAGCAAAAGGTGTACTTTTACGTGAACCACGGAAACCAGAACCACCAGCAGTAGCCCAAGACAGTGTATTACCCTGACGATCAGAGATAGTAACGATCGTATTATTAAATGACGCAAAGATATGGGCAACGCCATCTACAACTGTGCGTTTTACCTTTTTCTTGGTCTGAGTAGCTTTCGCCATAGGAGTTTTTCCTCAGGAATACCGGTGATTATTTACGAACTGCGCGACGTGGACCTTTACGTGTGCGCGCATTAGTTTTCGTGCGTTGACCTCTAAGAGGCAAACCACGACGATGACGGATACCACGGAATGAACCCAGATCCATCAAACGTTTAATATTCATTGAAACTTCACGGCGTAAGTCACCTTCTACTGTGAACTTACCAACTTCAGTACGTAAAGATTCTACTTGATCTTCCGTCAGATCACTGATTTTTGCATTTTCTGCAATGCCAGTAGTTGCGCAAATAGATTGTGCACGTGTCTGACCTATGCCGTAGACATAAGTTAAAGCAATAACAGTATGCTTATTTGTAGGTACGTTAATACCAGCTATACGAGCCATTCAATACATCCCCATGATGTTGACGGAAAACGCGGCAGTTTACCGGTTTTATCGGTAAAATACAACACATTAACCTTGACGTTGTTTATGACGAGGATCTTTACAAATAATCCGAACAACGCCATTACGTTTAATAACTTTGCAGTTTCTGCACAATTTTTTAACAGAAGCGCGAACTTTCATGATATTACTCCAAAGTATATCGAGTTAACGAATTAGACCACTGCTGCCAGTAGACTTAAGATTCGCTTTTTTCATCAGACCTTCGTACTGATGAGACATTAAATGCGTTTGCACCTGTGCCATGAAATCCATGACTACGACCACGATGATCAGTAATGAAGTACCACCAAAGTAGAATGGGACATTCAGGTACAGAATCAGGAATTCAGGTAATAAACACACTGAAGTCATATAGAGAGCACCAATAAGTGTCAATCTAGTCATAACTCCATCAATAAATTTTGCTGTCTGGTCACCTGGACGTATACCAGGAATAAAAGCACCATTCTTCTTCAGGTTGTCAGCTGTATCACGTGAGCTGAATACCAAAGCTGTATAGAAGAAGCAGAAGAAGATAATCGCTGCTGCATACAACATTACATAAATAGGCTGACCCGGAGAAAGCGTCTGACTAACAGTTGATAACCATTCTAAACCAGATGACTGACTGAACCAGTCACCCATTGTCGCAGGGAATAAAATAATACTTGATGCGAAAATTGGCGGAATAACACCTGCCATATTAAGCTTTAATGGCAAATGACTACTCTGTGCAGCATACATCTTTCGACCTTGCTGACGTTTAGCGTAGTTAACAGTAATACGACGCTGACCACGCTCAACAAATATAACAAACGCTGTAACCAGAATAGCAACTGCAAATAACACAATGACAGTTAGTGCATGAAGCTCACCAGTACGCGCTAATTCTAACGTTCCACCGATAGCAGAAGGTAAACCAGCCACGATTCCTACGAAAATCAGAACCGAAATACCGTTACCAATGCCGCGCTCAGTAATTTGTTCACCCAGCCACATCAGGAACATAGTACCTGTGACTAAAGTAACTGTGGCTGTCATTACAAAGGTAAAACCAGGATTCAGTACTAACTGACTGCTACCTAATTGTTGACCTTGCAATGCCATTGAAACACCAATTGACTGGAAAGTCGCTAATACTAAAGTAAAGTAACGCGTGTAACTGGTTAACTTACGTCGACCGCTTTCACCTTCTTTACGCAAAACTTCCAGACTAGGAACAGTATGGCTTAACAGCTGAATAATAATAGATGCAGAAATATAAGGCATTACACCTAAAGCAAACAATGACATCCTTTCAAGCGCACCACCGGAAAACATATTAAATACATCCAGAATGCCGCCTTTTTGTTGTTCAAACAACTGAGACATGACAACTGGGTCTATACCTGGAACAGGTATAAAAGTACCAATACGATAAACGATCAACGCACCTATAACAAAGAAGATGCGTTGACGTAATTCGTGAAGTTTTCCGTTACTGAGTGCACTATTCATAGAGGCTATTATTCTTCTATTTTTCCGCCAGCTGCTTCGATCGCAGCTTTAGCACCTTTAGTTACTGACAAACCTTTAATGTTTACCGCTTTACCAATTTCACCAGATAAAATAACCTTAGCTTTTTTAGTAAAAACAGGAACAATGTTTGCAGCAATCAGAGCATCTAATGTAATGATGTCTTCATTAATTAAAGCAAGTTCGTGAAGTCTAACTTCAGCACGTGTTTTTGCCATACGTGAGTTGAAACCCACTTTTGGTAAACGACGCTGTAAAGGCATCTGACCGCCTTCAAAACCAACTTTAGTGAAACCACCAGAACGTGATTTTTGACCTTTGTGACCACGGCCACAAGTCTTACCAGTACCACTACCGATACCACGACCAACACGTTTTGCAGCTTTCTTACTACCCGTATCAGGTTTGAGTGTATTTAAATGCATTTTAAGCTTCCTCAACCTTTAACATATATTGAACTTTGTTAATCATGCCGCGGTTTTCAGGAGTATCAATTACCTCAACTGAATGATGCATGCGACGTAAACCCAGACCACGAACACAATCTTGATGTGATTTTAAGCGGCCGTTTTTACTTTTAACTAAAGTAACTTTAACTTTTTTTGTATTAGCCATGGTTATTAACCCAGAATTTCTTCAACTTTTTTGCCACGTTTTGCAGCAACATATTCAGGTGAGTTGATTTGTGCTAAACCGTTAATTGTTGCGCGAACAACGTTAACAGGATTACGACTACCAACACATTTTGCTAAAACGTTCTTAACACCAACCGCTTCAAGAACAGCACGCATTGCGCCACCGGCGATTACACCAGTACCTTCTGAAGCAGGCTTCATGAATACTTCAGCAGCACCATGACCTGCAACAATTTCGTACTGCAGTGTGTCACCTTTAAGATGTACATCTTGCATAGACTTACGAGCTTTATCCATGGCTTTCTGAATTGCAATGGGTACTTCTTTCGCTTTTCCGTAACCAAACCCTACTCGTCCATTACCATCACCAACTACCGTCAGTGCTGCAAAACCAAATTGACGACCACCTTTAACTACTTTTGAAACACGGTTAACAGTAACCAGTTTTTCAATAAAGCCATCGTCAGGACCTTTGTTTTCGAACTTTGCCATAATATTTAGCCTTAAAACTCTAAACCATTTTCACGTGCAGAATCAGCTAATGCTTTTACACGACCATGATATTTGAAACCTGAACGATCAAAAGCAACACCTGTAATACCGGCAGCTTTTGCTTTTTCTGCGATGGCTTTACCAACCGCTGCAGCAGCATCAATATTGCCTGTAGTTTTCAGATCACCTTTAACATCAGCCTGAATAGTTGAAGCAGAAGTAAGTACTTCAGAACCATTCGCTGCAATAATTTGAGCATAAATGTGACGTGGAGTACGATGAATACTTAAACGACATTTACCCTGTTCACGAATCCGCATGCGAGATTTTTTTGCACGACGAAGTCT
>Ga0316206_1002824_pt1 | contig 10824 bp, 13 predicted proteins | sample 6monthpyrite_MG_FD_204942 | JGI IMG/M metagenome (GOLD analysis project Ga0316206, IMG submission 204942) | Microbial mat bacterial communities from mineral coupon in-situ incubated in ocean water Damariscotta River, Maine, United States -... | ecosystem: Environmental > Aquatic > Marine >...
GGGCCATAGTCTTGCAAAGGCGTTTCATACTCAGCAATCATCGCAAGACTAAAACAGCCATCGCTGGCGATATCCTGAAAACAGGAAATCTGCCGGCTAGCTTCCTGTGCATCCCTTTCAAGCAAACAATACAGCGCTAAATGTTCCGGGCAACCTTCTGCTCGCTGCCACTCATCTACCTGCGTGAAGGCAGACTTCAGACTGTTCAGCTGCGCAGGATCACGCACCAGAATATAGAGCCCTGCAGGCAGGTCATCGACTCGATGCACAAACAACGCTAAATGAATCATCGGCATCCATGGCAGTACATTTAAAGGCGGGCTTGCTAACGCCGGTGCAAGGATTATTTTTTAATCACTCCGCCGCCTTTAACTTTAACCTCTTCCGATTCACGTAAGCCAATCTCAAAGCCGTGATGATAGGCTTTATGCCATTCCATTATCTGTTCACCATGATATAAATCTGCAGCATCCAGGTTTTGGTGATTGATCATATCTACATAGCCCTCTGTTCTTAAAAATGCCACGATACCGTTTGCATAACCACGGTTATACCAAAGCTGAGCATCTGATGGATTTTCGGCATAACTTTCAGACTCCTGATACAGACGTTCTACCAGGCTAACTAATTTTTCGATAACACTCATACTGCTTAACCTAATAACTCATATATTAAAAGAAAATATAGACACCCTTCAATCTTCACTAAACTGCGTAACACCTGCCAGGCTATGAAGTGAAGTATGCGCGTAATAAGCAAATCAAGACACCCATCATTTATCTCAATAATATCATTGAAAGAATTCAGATAACTCAGGCTATATAATATTATAATTATTATGGGTATAAAGCCATCGCAAGGATGGCTTCACATATAACGGAGAGGCAATTCACCACTTTATTATTACTATACGTAGTGTATGTTATATAGTAGTTATAGTGAAATACTTCCATTGATTACATCTGTAATCCTTTTTTGTTATTCAGCTAAATACCGGGTAATAATGGTTGTCGGAGAGCCTATGATTAAAATTACATACCTTCTTAAATCTGACAAAAATCCAAAGATTCTTGAAATCAGTAATAGCGACTATTTTGACCCGCTCGAAGATGAAAATGAATCATACGCATCAAATGGCTGTGCTAAATATCATGATCCACATAAATATTTGCATGTGAATGAAGGGGACGTAAGTTGGGTAATTGTCGAAGAGCCCTATGAGCAGGGTACAGTTATATGCAGACATCAATATTTACAAGGCACCAAGGTATGTATGATTCACACATCTTTCCCTAATGGCGATGAAGAGATTATTCATCAGGCTGGAATTGATGATGTATATATAACTTTTAGAACCCTGAAGCCTGCGGGGAAAAATTGGTCTACTGTAACAAGTAGTCTAATCGACAATAAAGGCATATCTACTGAATTAGCGCGTGACTTGAGCTGGGAAGATAGATTAGATTTCTGTAATGAGGATATTGGAGATAATGGAGTGAGCATGGAAGACAGTGTTCTTGTGCCACCTCAATTTGTAAATATATCTTTGCCCACCACTCAATTGTTAGATTCTTATTTGATTAAAGTTGGAGATATAGTAGCAGACGACGAACCTCTTTTTAACGTACTTGACCCTCTCAAGAAGAGTCAATCACTTTTCCTTTCAAGTCATAACGGCAAAATAACTGATATATTTGTAGAACAAGGAAGCATAATTCCGGCCAACACTGATATATTGAGAATTATGTTGATGCAGAGGTCGGTGCTTGATCAGTACAAGAAGTAGGCGTAAATTACAATTTTATGCCGGACTGTTAAATTGCACCCAAATGTTAAACCAGCACCTAAACCCTTAGTTATCGAAACCGGATTACGCGTTGTTAAACCTAAATAACGTGCGACCGCCTGCTTCGTAGATGATTTAGAATCAAATAAGTTATAGAATTTATTAATCTTAATCGGGTCGCTCTTTGCACATATTCAATAACTTAGCATAACGGAGCACAACTGATCCCGACAAAAATCCGGCAGTGGGAATTGATGGATGTGCAAGTGTACTGAGAAAGCTGGGCTCTGACCCCACTTTTGTATTCATAGTATAATGTGACCAAAGTAGTAAAAAAATTAAGCGGATTTTGCCTGGCACGTAACCTGCGCTTTACCCTGCTGGTATACCACAACATGTGAATACGTGGCTATAATTGAGAAAAACTGTACTCTGACCCCATTTATTAATCAATGATACTCTATAAACTTATACTCTCCTGCCTGATCTTCAGCTTCTCGACCAGCCTGTGTGCTGAGCCATTGTTTGACGTCCATCTACACTACAACGCTTCAGATGCCCGGCAGTTCAGCCTGCAGCAAATCATTGATAAGCTGGAACGAAACGGCATCAAACGAGCTGTTGTTACCGGCACCCCTAACTTACACACACAAGAGTTATATCAGTATGCGCCCGAACATATCATACCGCTGCTTGGTGTTTACCGCAGTCATGAGGACAAACTTTCCTGGTCAAATGACGTATCCTTACCTAGTCGCATAGAGTCTGAATTGAAAAATGGAGTATGGCGCGGCATTGGTGAATTGCATATTTTTGCAAAAGATCGTCACAACCCTGTGTTCAGGCGTATCGTGAAGATAGCCGCACACCACAAACTGTATTTGCATATTCATGGTGATCCAGCAGTTATCGATAGCGTTTATGATATCAACCCTTCGCAGCCTGTCATCTGGGCACATGCAGGCACCTACCCCTACCCCGACCTACTCGCAGACTACCTGCATCGCTACCCATCACTGTATATCGATCTTTCTGTTCGCGATACGAACATAGCTCACAATGGACAAATTAATGATGACTGGTACGAACTATTTATAAAGTTTCCTGACCGTTTCATGATCGGGGTCGACACCTATAGTCTTTCACGCTGGAAGAAATTCGACGCTGCGGTAGCCACTATCCGTAACTGGCTTTCACAACTGCCAGATGATGTCGCCAAGCAACTGGCCACCGATAATGCCACAACATTTTTTGGACCAACTACAAGATCACGCAAAAACCGTAAATGAAGCCAAATACCAGTTAACAACTATTACGCAATTAATTTATCTATCTCAATGAATGTGATTTGTCACCGATCCCTTTTTTCAGAGTAAGCTTAAGAGATTGCTTCGTCCATTTACAGGCTTTGGTAACGTGATTATGATGCATAAAGCGAGTATTTGTAGTAGATTATGTCATCTGTTCATAAGGTAAACATAGCAAAACCAATTACTATATCAAGGAAGAGGCTAGTCATATTTCAGGATAGAGCCCAATGAAATTATCAGCACTGCATAAATGTACTACCGGATTTTTCCCGAAAGCATTTATGCCACTTTATTGACTATAGTCAATAGGCATCCAGACTAAGTTAAATAAAATTAATTTCTTATCGATATTAAAGGCCATTAACAATATCGAGCCTATGAACAATTGTTTACAATATTGAGCCACATAATTGTTTAAACTCATATATTGTTTATTATATTTGGATATGACAACAGGAGCTAAATATGCGCAATCTAGATTCGGTATTATTGGGTATCGGTTTATTTATCCTTGGTAGTACACAAACCATATCTGCTGAGGGTGAGACTGCACCATTTATAAGCGCCCGTTTTCTTACTGCACCCATTGCAGTGAAGATTGCATCAGCATCGGAATCGGCATGCAGAAAAAAAGGTTACCAGGTGTCTGTAGCAGTAGTTGACCGTTATGGTAATTTACTGGCCTTTGCACGTGATCCACTAGCTGGTGCACATACGATTACTATTTCCAAATACAAAGCCAATACAGCAGCTACTTTTCAGGGTGCGACGATTGATCTGACCAAACGCCTTGCTTTTTTGAAAGGAACACCGAAATTGTCTTTGGTTGGTGGAGGCGTGCCGGTCAAGCTGGGAGGGTATATGTATGGCGCTGTAGGTGTATCAGGTGCACCGGGCAAAAAAATTCCAGGTGATGTAGATCATGCATGTGCGCTGGCGGGTATAGAGGCAGTACGAGAAGCCATTGAATTTGGAGCGGACTGATTCTTGCTATGAAAAATCCATGCAATAGATGGATTGGACTGGGCCAGTGAACCATTGCTTCTAAAATAAAAGGGGGGTTCATGAAGAACTTACTAAACTTGTGTGGAATTCTTCTTCTGCTAATTTCGTCTGTTAACTTTGTTTATGCTCAAACAGATGAAGAAATTATTGCCTTGGTAAAGAAAACTAAAGCAGACATAGAGCGCAATGCAGAAGAGACATTCGAAAGCATCCTTTTCGGCGACCACCCCTATTTAAATAAAAAGAACCCCTCTTTATATGTGTTCGTTCTGGATACGAATCTAACGGTAGCCGCTCATCCCGTAAGGACTTATCTGGCAGGTAAAAACCTGAAAGGTAAACCAGATGTAAAGGGTAAAATGTTTCGCGAAGAAATGCTCAAGAAGGCGCTGGAAAATGGCAAGGGATGGGTTAAATACCATTATTTCAACTCAAAAACCCAGAAAACGACACTCAAACTTAGTTATTTTGAATTAGCAAAAGGTAGTGATGGTAAAAAATATATCGTCGGAAGCGGGAGATACATTGATGAGTGACTTTAGGAAATTCAGGTCAGAGCATATTTAATTCTAATATTAGCGCAGACTTTGTTCTGACACCGGTTTTCCAGGGCATCTATTTCTCGAAGCCCTACAAAACTAATTAATGTGAGTTCCTCGTTTAGTAATCAAAAGTGATGAAGGGACGTATAGAAACGAAAACGGAAAATTCATAAATGAATATAGAAGAAAAACTGGTCGATAACCTGAAAGACAATGAGCATGCACTACAAATATAGATCAATGGGGTCAGACTCTCTACTGTCCCATTAATACTAAATTAACTGCAAGTGCTTTTTATAGCAATATAGTGTTTACACTCATAAACGCATATGTTAAAAAGATCTTATCAAGGAATATTCTGAAGAGACTGTAAAACAAGGAGATGTTACATGGCTATTCCAGTCAAATATATCGGCAATAAATACGCAAAAAATAACACACAACAAAACAAAAACCATGGTGCAAATCCCCGGGAAATACCTGATGGTAATCTAAAGGCATATCAGCCTTTTAACACAAGTACCATTCTTAAGATTAATTATTTTGTATGGATAAATACACCCGTTGTTGCAGGGCGTGTATTCACCACAACTCAGGGCCGAAGGCTTGTTCTGGAAGCTAATAATAATAGAGTTATTTATATACTGAATACACAAGGAAGAGATAATAATAAATTATATATCCAACCCGCAAGTGGATTTATTGCAGATGTTGTTCATTTTCCATATGAAGATGCGGGGCGAAAATTACAACCAATAAAAAAATTGGCTGAATATGAAGTACAACTTTTAATTGGTATTTTATCAACTACAAGCTGGAGTGCATTTAGTCTGGTTCTTGGTGTTGATATTCTTGAGTTTTCAGTAAAAAACAAAGACAATTTCCCTCGATGGAATCGCATTATTCAAGCCTGCTTATCCACTCGAAAAGATCTTATAAAGTATGCCCCAACACTTTACGATAAACTGGTTTATTCAACATTACTGATTGCCTGGGAGGGTACAACTTACGCAGGGGGCAAAAAAGGAGAAATTTCCAGTGCCGTGATAAATGCCGCACTAGATGACCCCAAAATATCCGGGCGAGGTGCTGGTATTATTCTCGGCAAACTGGGTACAAGTGCAGCTGATGGAAGAATCAGTGTCATGTCTGCTATATGGACTGTATTATTTACTGCATCTACCAAACTCATCACTGCAATCCCCTCTGCAATCAAATCAACAACTGAAGGCATAAAGGAAGCAAGTTTAAGCGAGAAAGTAGATATTGCTGATAAAATAATTTCAATCATTCGCAAATCAGATATTAAAATATCAAAAGAAGATGCGTTAACAATAGCTGACGAGGTGATTAGCAATCGAAAAGAACTGACTGTATCATTAAAAACCTTATCTGAAGCATTTAAGGAAAACAGTTAAACCCAGCAGCCTGTATTATAAACTGCATTGAATGAGAAATTCTTAATATATGAATAACATTATAAATATTACACTCGTACTTTTCCTTTGTTCTTTTCTGGCTGGATGCAGCCAGGATGAAAAAATAGATGGTTATAAATCAGAGGCCGCTGCCTTATGTGATGTCTTCAACCCAAAAAACTGGACAGACTTACCTAAAAACATCGAACCTGATGAAATACAAAAAAGAGTGCGCGATAAACTGAGTGCAGCATTGAAATCAGATGAAATGCAAAAAATAATTAATGCAATACCGCACGTAAAGAGAGACATGAGGTATCAATTTTATGTAGAAAAGATATCAAAACTTATTCACGAACCTCATGAATGCCAGGCAATGAAAGATTACTTAACTTTGCAATATAAATAATTAAGAGTGGCATCAGAATATAGTTTCAATATGAAAAATAAAATAGGAACAATAGGTATCATCATCGCAATACTTGCCGTCGGTATTGCAATTTTTCAGGATAAGCTGAGAAAACCGGATGTGCCTGAAAAAACCAGCCTTGTCTCAAAGGTACTCAATAAAAGTCCATTTATTTCCAGTTCAAAACGCAAAACCGATACACCCTCTTACGAGGCAGTTACCTACACCTATATCAGCCTGGGTTTCTTTGCTCTGATATTGGGCGTTTTTTCATATTTAAGGAATGAAAATCATCGCTTTTCAGGCATGGCCGGAGCACTTGGTATTGTTGCTATTGGCTGGGAATATGTTCTGATAGGACTGGTAATCGCTATTGTGATTTTTATACTCGCAAATCTGGGTAGTGTCTGATTCAGATTTAATACAACGTGCCATGGATCAATGGTGGATCAATGGGGTCAGACTCTATTGATGCGGGTATATGCATCTGACTTCCTGTCACCACCTCTTGCCTTCGGTCACACCTGTCTTTCAACAAGTTTTTCTATCTTGTTGCGAAATCTATCATTCCCTAAAACCCAAGCCTTATTGGTTGCAGTTCTAATATCGGCTAAAGTCTTTTCTGTAATATGATTCCCCAATAACTCTCGATATTCGGAAGTCGAATTAACGGAGTTAATTCAGGCAGTTGAGAAGGTTTCGGAAAATAAGTCCGGCAAAATCCCGGCACTGACTTTACTGAGACGAAAAAGCGGCTAGCACTTACGTGCTAACCGCTTGATATATCTACTTAAATATGGCGCGCCCGGCACGATTCGAACGTGCGACCGCCTGGTTCGTAGCCAGGTACTCTATCCAGCTGAGCTACGGGCGCTGAAGAAGCGGAATTATACTGATTATGGTGGGGGATGTCGAGATGTTGAGATAAATTATATGCTTAGGCTCACCTTAATCTTCGAGTTGGATTCCGGGTGCAGCTCTACGAATAATTTCACCCCTCACCCAGGCCCTTCATTGTCGAGTAGTCGGTGTAGCCGTGTTCGTCGCCACCGTAGAAGGTGTTTTGATCGGGGGTGTTAAGTTCGGCGCCGGCTTTAAAACGTTCAGGCAGATCGGGGTTGGCTATATAAAGGGAGCCAAACGAGACTAAATCGGCATCGCCTTGTTCAAGGGCGGTTTGTGCTTTTTCGAGTGTGTATCCGCAATTGGCCATGTATGGGCCGTCGAAGTGGTCTCTGATCTGACAGTAGTCGATGTTACGTTCACCGGTGACCATGTCGCCTTCGACAACATGCAGGTAGGCGAGGCCTTTTCCACTCAGGGCTTTGACGACGTAGTTAAAGGTAACCTGGGGTTGTGAGTCTTTTATATCGTTGAAGCCATTTTCAGGTGAGATGCGCACGCCGATTTTTCCGGGTTGCCAGGCATCACTTACGGCTTCGATGACTTGTTGTAACAGGCGTGTTCTGTTTTCCACTGAGCCACCGTATTCGTCGTCACGCTGGTTGGTGCCGTCTCGCAGAAACTGGTCAATGAGGTAGCCATTGGCAGCATGAACCTCAACTCCATCGAACCCGGCAGTCTGTGCATTTTGAGTAGCCTGACGGTATTGTTCAATCAGGCCGGTGATGTCTTCGCGTGTAAGGGAGCGCGGTTGGACATAGGGTTGCATGCCGGTATAGGTAACTGCTTCGCCTTCGGGTTTGATGGCTGAGGCTGATACCGGAGTTTGTTCGTCGGGTAGCAGGCTGGGGTGTGAGATGCGACCGCAATACCAGAGTTGCAGGAAGATGTGCCCGCCTTTGCTATGTACAGCTTCGGTAACTTTGCGCCAGCCATCAATTTGTTCCTGACTGTGTATGCCTGGGGTGGCCGGGTAACCTATGCCTTCGGGGGAAACCTGAGTTGCTTCGGTGATGATCAGGCCGGCGCTGGCGCGTTGTTGATAGTAGGTTACGCCCATGGCCTGGGGTACGTTACCTTCACCGGCACGGTTACGTGTAAGGGGTGCCATGACGATGCGGTTTGGTAGTTCAAGATCACCGATGGTGATGGAGGTAAAGAGGTTGGTTTTTGCGGTGTTCATTTTTTACTTTTCCTGAGAACTATAGAGGATATATTGAATGATTTTAGTGTAGCAGGTTTTTGTGGTTGCTTTGTTTACATTTATCCCTACTGCTCTCAGCTCGGGTACTGGGCGTCGCTCTACCAAGACCATCAGTGGAGTTGCCTCCCTGAAAGGGAGGAGGCAGAAAAAATGTCAGGATTTTGGCACTGGGTCGAAAGTGTGATTTACACTATTCACTACGTGATTTTACTAATCAACTCTTTTAACTATTACTCCCTATCCTGTTCTTTTTTTCGAACCAAACTACTACATAAATCATCACCCTTTGTATAAACAAAGGTTTGTGAGTGAAGCCACTTATATGACAAACCCTGACACTCTATATAATTTTTAGAAGCCAGATACTCATTTAATCCTGCATTAAAGATATGAGGAAATAGAAGCATAATTGCCAAACCAAGAATAATGATATTCCTGATTTTTTTTGTTAGCGCTTCTGACGGCATCTTTCTATACAGCGTTTCTACTGCAAATATAAAAGATAAAGCACTTGCGGTTATAGCAATTCCCAAAAAATAGAAAGCACCTTTATCAAAGACTACAGAAGCGCTCTCGCTATATATTTCTGTTACTAAAGAAAAAAATACATCCAGAAAATACCATGCAGATAATAACGCAAATATACTAAATAAAAGTACCGCTAATAACTGTTTCCATAGCGGTGTGCTGGATTCACTCATCTCAATAATAATGTCTCTGTGGTGATGTGAAGTTATTTAAAGTATTATTTACAAAGCGGACGGCAACTCTTTCAAGTGTATCAAGTATGTAATCAAAAAATGAATTTGCCACATTATTTGCAGCTCTGTTCAATGCTTGCTTCTTTGAAGCAATTAAATTAGCCGCCTTTGCTTCTAGTTCCTCTAAGCCAAATATAACTTTATCTGTGATTTTATATTTAGCATCAAGCTTATCAAGTGCATATGTCAGTCCAAAGCCAACTATTACAACCGCAGCCAATGGCCCTATTGCAATTGACATTCCACCCGCAAGTGCTGCCATTCCAATTGATGCCCCAGCTACGACACCCACTTTCACTACATCAGTTGCTAATGTTCCAACTAACTGTGTTAATGTAACCTTATCTGTTAGAACAAAATCAGCTACTCTATAAGCCGTTATCAATACTATTGATATAATTCCACCTGTTTTAGCCGCACTGATTGCAGCTGTTTTACCTAGTCCAATTGATATGACTTTAGGATTGGCTACCCCGTACTTTGTTGCTGTAAGAATTCTTCTTAGTCCGGGATAACCTTTTAATATAATATGGGGCTTCCCAGCATAATATTTTATATATGCGCGACCAACACCTCCTAAGTCACTTACTAATCTGGTAAGTAAGAAAGCATCACCTGTCGCAGAGGCATAATTGGCTCCAATACCTGTAGTCCCTTTAACTTTACCCCAGATTTCTTTGACTGAAGAATTCCCTGTATTTGCAGCTGTTTCTACAACAGAATCAAATTCATCAAATGAGATAACAAAGACTTCATGTGCATTATTACGAATAGTATTTCTTAGTTTTTTCTTTTCCATTTCTGTGTACATATCGCTAGTCCTTTTTTTACTTGAATAGTTGAGAATTATACCGCAAAACTGTTCATGTAATAAGCATATAAAGCTATAGTATATTTTAGTTTCGTACCAACTTAAAATAATCGAGGGTTCTAACCTAGGAAAACGTGACAGATCAAGGTTATGATTTATATATAGAATTATTTGAATGACAGCTATTAGGCACATATGCCGAACGACTGCATAGGCTCGATACCAGTCAGATTACTCAGCAGACCAAAAACGTCCATTTCTGACTAGTTAAGAAAACACTTCATCCTTAGTCACTCTGAACCCGTCCTTGTGGCGGCTTTTTTTATTGCTTAAAATCCTAAGCATACCCGGTGGTGTATACCCTTGGATTTCAGACATAAAAAAAGAGCTACAATTTAATGTAGCTCTTTAGTTGGTTTAAATGTTGGGTCTAATTTACATTTACTTTTAACTTATTGTTTTTTATACATATATGGCGGAGAGCGAGGGATTCGAACCCTCGATAGGGGTTAGCCTATACACCCTTAGCAGGGGCGCGCCTTCAGCCGCTCGGCCAGCTCTCCATAACTTGGTTTAACTATTCTTCTTACATACCAGGTACACATACCCGGCGCGATGCGCGCGTTATTCGCTTCGCTCACCCCTTCGGGGCCATCGCCGCATAGCGTCGATGTT
>Ga0316206_1002825_pt1 | contig 10824 bp, 7 predicted proteins | sample 6monthpyrite_MG_FD_204942 | JGI IMG/M metagenome (GOLD analysis project Ga0316206, IMG submission 204942) | Microbial mat bacterial communities from mineral coupon in-situ incubated in ocean water Damariscotta River, Maine, United States -... | ecosystem: Environmental > Aquatic > Marine >...
AAAATAACTATGTAACACTGTTTTAACATTTTGACTTATTCCATTAACATTATTTAAAGAAGCAACTAAATTTTTATTGTCTGAGCTAACTTCTTCAATAACATTTTGAACATCAACAACATTAAAACAAGATATCCCATTATCACAATCTTGATATTTTATTTTTAATACAGAAAATACTTTTGTATAATAAGCCTGGTAATCCGTTATTTCTGTGCCATTAAAATAATTAGAACCATTTAATCCGTCAGTTACAACATCATAATGAGCAACTCCTGTACCTTCATAAGGATTATTTGGATTACCGACACCTGTTCCATTGCTACCTCCATTTGTTCCGTTTGAAGCAGCTAAAGAAGATCCAGCTCCCATTAATACCCCTCCAATTAACGCGCCTGGTCCCGCGCCAATTCCACCAACAACTGCACCAACTCCTGCACCAATTCCTGCACCAGTAACAAATCCAACTAAATCTTTACCAATAATTTTCCGCCATTTACCATCTTTTCTCTCTTCATTAACATCTATACTTCTAATATAAGTATTAGTTAAATCATCAATAGGGTTAACAAACTCTTTATTATGAGCTTCTATACTTTCATTTTCAACGACTTGCAGTTCCGTATTAATTTCATTCGTCTCAATTACTTCTTTTTGACATCCAACAGTTATAAATAATACTGCTGCAATGTATATTACATTTCTTTTCATAATTATATTTTTAAATTAACATATTATTCTTATGCGCATAAATGAATAATTCTGAGATAAATATAAATATAAATATAAATATAAATATAAATATAACCTAATTATATTTTAGTTAAATGAAGTTAGTCCTTTTTTAATTATCACCAATATTTAATTGATTATCAATATTTTTAGGCTTTATCAATCACCATTTCACAATAATTTTCCCAACTGATTTTCTTGATTCTAATAAATCATGAGCATCACCAATTTTGTCTGCTGGAAAAACGCCACCAACATGCGGATTTAATTTGCCATCTTTAATCAACTGAGTGACTTCTGTCAAGCATTTGGTTAATAATTTTGGTTTGTTATCGCCAACTTTAAGCATATTAACACCAATCACACTTTTTGATCGCATCATTAAACCAATGGGTAACATTAATCCCATTTTTCTCACAAAATTTAAGGTTGATAATATGCCCCATTTTTTACCCGATCGTTCAGAACCTCCAAATAAAATTACTTTACCTGCTGATCCTATTAAACCAAAATCTTTTTTAAAAGTTGAACCAGCAATTGGATTAAAAGTACAATCTAAACGGTCTTTTTTTAAAACTTTATTGATTTCTGCTTCATAGTCCTCTGTTCGGTAATTTATGGCATAATCGGCACCTTGTTTTTTTATGTAATCTAATTTTTCAGGTGAACCTGCATTTGCAAAAACCGTACACCCTTTTAATTTACACAATTGAATTAAAGCGGTTCCAACACCCCCTGCACCTGCATGAATCATAACCTTGTCACCTTCATATAAATTTGTTGTAATATGGGTCATATAATAAGCTGTCACATATTGCGTAGCGATTGAAAGGGCTACCCCGGCATCCATATCATTAACAACAGAAACACCAAACTGTTTTGTTATAGCATACTCAGCATATCCACCAAAACGCGTAAAACAAACCACTCTTTTTCCGATTAATGATTGATCACAATCGGCACCAACGGCCTCAACTAAACCAACCACTTCATATCCTAATATAGATGGCATTGGTGGAGCTTCTCGGTATAAGCCATTTCTAGCCATGACATCAGCATAATTTAAACCAAAGGCTTCTACTTTAATTAAAACATCATCTCCAAATTTGATTTTTGGCTTTTCAGTTTCTCTAATTTCAAATGCTTTTTGAGCATCTCCTTTTTGTGTTAAAAATACGGCTTTCATTATTTTATATAATATTTTATGCTGCAAAGGTAATATTTATTAATTTCAACCCGTGCAAAATAAACTTTACGAAATAGCCCTAAGCCTTATTCCTAAAATAGGGCCAATAAAAGCCAAAACTTTGGTGTCTCATATTGGGTCTGCTGAAGAAATATTTAAAGAGAAAAATCAAAACTTAGGCAAATTTGATGGTATTGGTTCATTTTTTTTAAAAGACTTTAATCCAAAAGAATATTTATTAAGGGCAGAAAAGGAATTAAAATTCATGGAACAAAATGGTGTTGATGCTTTGTATTATAAAGACGAAAGTTACCCTAAGAAGTTAAAAGAAGCCATTGATTCACCATTAGTCATTTTTACAAAAGGTAAAATAGATTTTGACAGAAAAAATGTAGCCATTGTTGGCACTAGAAAAGCAACCGCTTATGGCAAATCAATCACCAATAAATTTGTTAAAGATTTAGCCGACCACAATGTAAATATTGTAAGTGGATTGGCATTTGGAATCGACATTGAGGCTCACAAAGCAGCATTGCAATATAATATTCCTACTATTGGTGTTTTTGCCAGAGGATTAGATAATATTTCTCCTGCACCTCACAGAATGATTGCGAATGATATGCTCGAAAAAGGAGGTTGGGTAACCGAATTTTTATCTGAAACACCTGGTGACCCTTCATTTTTTGTAAAACGAAATCGAATTGTGGCCGGTATTTGTGAAACCGTATTGATTGTAGAATCTGCTCAAAAAGGGGGCTCATTAATTACTGCCGGTTTAGCAAATGATTATAACCGAGACGTATTTGCTTTTCCCGGAAATATTGACAAAGAGTCATCTAAAGGAACCAATATGTTAATCCAAAAAAATAGGGCACATCTTGTTACCTGTGCACAAGATATGGTTGACATTTTAGGTTGGGACACACCTCAAAAACAAAATGTATTTCAAACCAATTTATTTTTAGAATTAACTGATGAAGAACAAAAAATAATTGATATTTTAAAAGACAAAGGTTCACTTCATATTGACGCTTTAAACGACTTGGCTAAAATGTCAATTTCAGTGATGTCTGTCAACCTGTTTAATCTTGAAATGAAAGGTGCAATTAGAGCTTTAGCTGGAAAAAGATATGAGGTTGTTTAAACGTAAACTATCGCTTTTTTCTTAATCACCCCCACTACAAAAGATGAATGCACATTACCAATATTTGCAATTTTGGCTAATTTATTAGTTAAAAAATCACGGTAGTCGTCCATGTTTTTCACTAAAACTTTTAAAAAATAATCGTGTTCACCTGATACGTGATGACATTCAATGACCTCTTTTAAGGTTTGAATTTTGGATTCAAAATTTAGTAAATATTCCTTTGTATGCTCCTTTAAACTCACATTGGTAAAAATCATCAATTCTTTGCCAATTTTTTTAACATTAATGTTGGCAGAATAGCCTTCAATTATCCCGTTTTTTTCAAGTTTTTTTATGCGCTCATGAACCGGTGTGTTTGTTAAATTTAATTGTGACGCAATTTGTTTAATACTTTGGTTTGAATCTTTTTGAAGAATCTCCAAAATCGTTTTATCTATGGAATCTAGTTTATACATGGTTAAATTTTCTTTTTGGTCTTTGGGATTGAACAATGGTTGGTTATTTTTTCTTTACATATTCAAATATATAGTTATTTTTTCTTTATTCAAAACAGAGTATAGAAATTTGTACTTATATAAGGTATTTTTGTGTCACAAAGATATTGAGTTTGCAGCTGTAATACTCTAAATATCGAATAGTACAAACCTATAAAAAATAAAAAAATGGATGATAAATCACTAAATCCCGAAAGTTTAATGATGTCTTACGGTTATAAGCCTGAACTATCAGAAGGTGCAGTAAAATGCCCAATATTTCAAACCTCAACTTACGTATTTAAAAATGCCGAACAAGGTAAAGCTTTTTTTGAATTGGCTTATGGTCTTAGAGATGCTAATGAAGGAGAAGAAATGGGATTAATCTATTCAAGATTAAACAATCCAAACTTAGAAATTATTGAAAACCGTTTAACCCTTTGGGATAAAGCAGACCAATGTGCCGTTTTTGAATCTGGTATGGCTGCTATTTCAACAATATTAATGGAATTTTTGCACCCAGGTGATTTATTACTATACTCTAACCCAACTTATGGAGGAACATCTCATTTTATACAACATGTTTTAGTAAAATACGGTATTCACATTATGTCGTTTAGCGCAGCAGATTCAAAAAAAGATATTGAAAAAAGGCTAGATGAATCTGGAATGAAAGATAAATTAGCTATGGTTTATGTTGAAACACCAGCAAATCCAACCAACGCATTAATCGATATTGAAATGTGTAGCAGTATTTGTAAATCATTATCAACTCAAGATAAAGAAGTCGTTTTAACTGTTGACAATACATTTTTAGGGCCAATTTGGCAAAATCCATTAGAACATGGAGCCGATTTATTAATTTATTCAGCAACAAAATTTATTGGAGGACATTCAGATGTTATCGCAGGAGCTGTTTTAGGAAATAATGAATTAATGGGTAGAGTAAAAGTAATGCGTACTTTTTTAGGAAATCAAACCAGCCCAAATACAGCTTGGCTTTTAATGAGAAGTTTAGAAACCCTTAAATTAAGAATGGACAAACAAGAATCTAATGCAAAAGCAGTAGCCGAATTTGTAGTAAATCATACTAAAATTGAAAAAATTCATTATTTGGGAATGTTAAACAACAATCCACAACAAAAAGCCATTTTCGACAAACAATGTAAGGGTACAGGAGCTATTGTCGCTTTTGATATTAAAGGAGGTGAAAAACAAGCGTTTACATTTTTAAATCACTTAAAATTAATCAAATTGGCAGTCAGTTTAGGTGGAACAGAATCTTTAGCAGAACATCCAGCCTCAATGACCCATGCAGGTGTTGATCCAGAAGAAAGAAACCATCATGGCGTTACAGATAAACTAGTTAGAATTTCAGTAGGTGTAGAAAATCCTATAGATATTATAGCAGATATAAAACAAGCATTAGAGAAAGTATAGATTAAAAACTTAGGAGGTCTTTAGTGGAGTAATTCAAGACTTCCAAGGTTTAAATCTGTAGATTTGTTTTATCATTAAAAGCTTCACTTCCAATCTCTATTACAAAAATTACTTATATTTGACTAACTAACAACTTGTAACATGTTTTTCAAAGATTTTTTTAGTAGTATAAGTGCTTACAGTAAAGCACTTAAATTAATTTCAAAACTAAACCTTTGGAAATTCTTTTTTGTACCAGCCTTAATTGGCTTATTTGTAGGAGTTGGAATTATATGGATGTCGTATGGATTTGCTGATTCAATCGGACTATGGATTGCTCAAATTTGGCCATTCGAATGGGGTAAAAATGGGTTTACAACATTGAGCACATGGATTGGTGGGTTTATTGTTTTAGCCTTTGGAATAGTTGCGTTTAAACACATTGTACAAGCATTCTCATCTCCATTTATGGGCCCTGTTTCCGAAAAAATTGAAGAACATTTAACCGGAAAACAAATTGAATCTAATCCTTTTATGGTGCTATTAATGAGGGGGATAAAAATAAATATTCGAAATTTATTTAGAGAAATATTATTTACCATTCCACTTATGATTTTAAGCTTTATCCCTGTTTTGGGTTTAATTGCCACTTTTTTCATCTTTTATATCCAATGTTACTATGCCGGTTATGGTAATATGGACTATACTATGGAACGTTACTTAAATTATGACCAAAGTGTTAAATTTGTAAAAAAACACAGAGGAATAGCCGTTGGAAATGGATTAATTTTCACTTTAATGTTATTTATTCCCATTGTTGGAATCGCATTAACGTTACCAATATCAACTGTTGCATCAACCATTGAAACACTAAAAAAGATAGACATAATTTCTAAAGAAAAAATTTAATTGTTTTTAGTGGCTAAAATTTTTTATTTATCGGCAGTTGTTATATTTTTTCATTTTTTTCCCTTAATTTTAGCAATTCTAAAAATCAAATAAGTTAGTCTTGAAAAAAATTAAACTAATTATTGGCATTACAGGGGGTAGTGGCGTTGGCAAAACCACCCTAATTAATAAATTGTATAAAGAGTTTGACGGTAAAATAACCACTTTGTCACTCGACAATTATTATAAACCAAAAGACCAACAAGCAGTTGATCAAAATGGCGTTATTAACTTTGATTTACCAACCGCTTTAAATGCTAAGCAATTAGAAACTGATCTTGATTTATTGCTTCAAAATAAAACCGTAAAACAAAAAATATATACTTTCAATAATCCTGACAAGCCAGATGATTTTTTATACATTAAACCTAATGAAATTTTAATTGTAGAAGGTTTATTTGTTATGCATTATCCATTTGTAAAATCTAAATTAGATTATTCTGTCTATTTATCGGTTGACCGTGAAAAACAATTGGAAAGACGTTTAAAACGCGACATGACAGAGCGAAATTACACCAAAGAATCTATTTTATATCAATGGCATAATCACGTTATTCCGTCTTACGATAATTATGTTCGTCCGTATAAAAATGAAGCAGATTTAATCATAACAAACAACATTAATTTTGATAGTAATATTAATGTTTTAATGGATGTCATTCACAGTAAAATCGACTAATATATTTATTACAAAATCATTTTATTACAAAATTAAGTCTATAATATATCAATTTTAGTTAGATTCGTGAGTTAACGAAATTAACAGTGTAAATTGATGAAAATTAAGTGGAAAAAGAAATTCATTTTGGCTTTTAGCGCAGGTGTAGTGCTTTGGTTGACAGGGTTTTTATTTTTTCATTTTAAATTACATAATCATTTTCAAGCCTCTTCAATTCAAAAATTTGAGAAAAAATTCCAAGAAAAAGAGGAAAGCATACATCAATCAATCAATAAGTTTAGCCATAAATTAAATGAGCCACAAACGCTCGATTATATTTTTCATCATGCAAATGTATTGTCAAACATTAAAAATATTGATGTTTTTGTGTATCAACATGATTCTTTAATTGTTTGGACCGATAATCATACACCGATCCCGTTAAATAATCCAGAAAATATAATAAATAATGAAGTTGTAAACTTAAATAATGGCTGGTATTATTTATGTAAAGTTAAAACTAAGTCTTATTTAATTTATGGCTCTTTTTTAATTAAAACAACATTCGCCTACGAAAATGAAGACTTAAAAAACGCTTTTTCTTCTGGTTTTAATGGCATTGTAAATGGCGAAATATTACCCCCAAACCAATCAGAATATCCAATTCATAATGAAGAAAATCAAGTTGTTTTTAATGTAGAACCTAGTCATAATTATGAATCAAACGAACCCATTGAAGCTGTTGTGTTTTTTTGTTATTTGTTTGCTATTTTTATTTTATTGCAATTACTCATTTCTTCAACCCAAATTTTACTCATAAAAAAACCTTATTTGTTGATTGTGTATCCATTAGTAATTATAGGGTTAAGATTTTTATCTATTCAATATAATTGGTTAAGTGTTTTTAGCACATTTAAACTCTTTAGCCCTGAACTATTTGCATCATCTAAATTCATTCCATCATTAGGCGACTTAATTATTAATGTTTTTATCTTTTATTTTTTAGTTCATTTTTTATTAAAACGAACCCGAGATTGGTTTAAAGAAGGAAACCGAAAAATGAAACTAGTTTTATACGTCATTCCATTATTTTTAATTAGTTTTTATGCGGCCTATAAGATCAACGATTTAATTTATTCATTGGTTTATGACTCTAAAATTAACTTTAATTTAGAACTTTTATTTGACTTAGATTTTTATAGTTTTTTAAGTATTCTAATTATTGGAATTTGCTTTTATGCCTATTTCAAATTTGTACAATTTATTATTATTCAGCTTAAAAAAAACGAATTTGAATGGAATAAACTTGCATTTCTATGGGTAATTAGTTCTTCTGTTTATATTATTACCGATTTTATAAGTTTTGATCACAATCTTTTAACATCAATGTGGCCAGTTTTTTTGAGCGGGAGCTTATTGTGGTTTGAATTTAAAGAAAAGTCGTATAAATTTATCCACGTCATGACTATTTTGGCATTTATATCGTTTTATGCCGCCTATATTTTAGAAGATTATTCTAATTTAAAAGAGAAAGAAATCCGTAAAGTTTATGCTGAAGAAATAGCAACAGATGAAGACCCAATTACTGAACTTGAATATGACAGAATTGAGAAGAAGTTTAAAAAAGACGGCTTTTTAATCCAAGCTATAAAAGACAGTATTGACGAATCCAATTTTGACGAGTCTATTGAAAATAAGTATTTCAAAAAATTAAAAGGTAAATATGATTTAAATTTTCATTTATTTGATCATCAAAAAACCAGAGTAACCGATTACAGTAATATTGGTACAGTAAGTTATAAAGATTTGCATGAAATTGTTCAACAATCTGGAAAACGGTCATCTATAAATTCAAATATTTACTACATTAAAGATTATTCCGAAAAATTAAGTTATTTAATTGATTACCCCATCATTGAAAACGATTCTTTATTTGGTTACTTAATTGTTGAAATGCGCTCAAAAAAATTTCCAATTGATATTGGATTACCTTCATTGTTATTAGAAACAGGTACTAAATCAATTAAGGAATTAAAAAATTATTCGGTAGCCAAATATATTGATGGAGCTTTAGTTAGTAATAAAGGTGACTATGATTATCCTTTTGAACCCGCAGAATGGTTTGATGCCAAAGTAGATTTTATTATTAAAAATAGCTACAATCATTTTGTGTATAAATTAGATGACAATAAATACACTATTTTATCTAAAAAAGAAGGAACAATCAGATCTTTAGTTACAGCATTTTCATATTTACTTCTTATTTATGGGACTCTATTATTAATCCCTTTATTCTATCAGCAATTAAATATTAAAAAGTTTTCGTTTAAAAATATATCTCTAAATGTAAAAATTCAAACCGTTTTAATTGGACTCATTTTGTTAACCTTAATTGTGTTTGGTACTGCCGCGGGTACCTATGTTGTAAAGCAATATTATATTAGTTCTAAAGGATTTATAAAGGAAAAAACAGGTTCAGTCCAAACCGAATTACACCATAAATTAGGAGGCGAAAAAGAACTAAAATCAGATTTAGTTTATTTGGAATATTTACTGAAAAAATTCTCAAGAGTATTTGTTACTGATATAAATTTATACGACAAAAAGGGGAACCTATTGGCATCATCTCAACCTAAAATATATTCAAAAGGATTGATTTCAAAAAAAATGAATCAAACGGCATTTCATCAAATAAAAATGCTTAAAAAAAGCGAGTTTATTCATGATGAGCATATTGGAGAGTTAAATTATTTATCGTCCTATGTTCCATTTGTAAATAATGAAGGTCAGCTTTTAGCTTATTTAAATCTACAATATATTTCTAAAAAAGATGAGTTAGAAAATCAAATTTCGGGGTTTTTATTATCTATTATTAATATTATGGTATTGATGCTTGCTATATCTACAATTTTAGCAATTGTGGTTTCTAATAGACTAACTTCACCATTAAAATATATTCAAGACAGTTTAAATAAAGTTCAGTTTGGTTCAGTTAATGAAGCCATAGAATATGAAGGAACAGACGAGATCGGAGATTTGGTACAAGAATACAACCGTAAAGTTGCTGAATTACAAGAGTCGGCAGCACAGTTGGCAAAAAGTGAAAGAGAATCAGCTTGGCGAGAAATGGCGAAACAAGTGGCGCATGAAATTAAAAATCCATTAACCCCAATGAAATTGTCAATCCAACACATGAAGCGTTCGATTGAAGTAAAAGATGAAGATTCTCAAGATAAATTAAACAGGGTAACAGCATCTTTAATCGAACAGATTGATGCGCTTACAAAAATTGCAAATGAGTTTTCTAATTTTGCTAAAATGCCAAAAGCAATTGAAGAAGAAGTTAATCTAGGTATAGTACTTGAGAATGCTTATGCTGTATTTTCAAAATCGGAAGAATATCAAATCGAATTTAACAACTTAACCGAAAATAATGCTATTATTTGGGCAGATAAAACTTTATGTTTACGTGTATTTAATAACTTAATCAAAAACGCATTACAAGCCATACCATCTAATGAAGAAGGGCTAATAAAATTATTTTTGACTGATGAAGGAGACCATTATTTAGTTGAAGTGAGGGATAATGGTGTTGGTATTAATGATGAACAAGCAAAAAAAATATTTGTCCCTTATTTTACAACAAAATCGACAGGAACGGGATTAGGTTTGGCCATGTCTCAACAAATAATTGAAAATATGAACGGAAAAATATACTTTAAATCAAAAATAACAAAAGGGACAAGCTTTTTTGTTTCATTTCCAAAATATAACACACTATGAACGATCCGTATTTACTCATAATTGGGATTGCAGGAATCATTATTATCTCATTCTTATTTAATATTTTGTCCAAAAAAACCAATATTCCTTCTGTTTTAATGCTCATTTTATTAGGGATTGTTATTAAAGAAGTTGGTGGCGAAAAATTTAACCATGAACTATTTGCAAACCTAAGTGTTTTAAATATTGTAGGTAATGCTGGACTGGTAATGATTGTACTTGAGGCAGCATTAGATTTAAACCTAAAGAGAGAAAAAATCGGCATGATTTTACGGGCATTTTTTGTTGCTTTAATTGCATTAGTTGGCAGTTCTTTTGCCATAGCTTACTTAATAATGTGGTCTATTCCAGATGCCGATAACCTTTATAACGCACTTGTTTATGCTGTGCCCTTGTCTATTATGAGTTCTGCTATAATTATCCCATCAGTAGGTGGTTTAAAAGGACATAAAAAAGAGTTTATGGTGTACGAAAGTAC
>Ga0316206_1002826_pt1 | contig 10818 bp, 10 predicted proteins | sample 6monthpyrite_MG_FD_204942 | JGI IMG/M metagenome (GOLD analysis project Ga0316206, IMG submission 204942) | Microbial mat bacterial communities from mineral coupon in-situ incubated in ocean water Damariscotta River, Maine, United States -... | ecosystem: Environmental > Aquatic > Marine >...
AATGAGGTTGGGATTATCTAGATAATCCCAACTTTTCGGCTAACGTCGACCATTTCCACCTTTCGTTTTATTATTTTTAGGCTTATGTTTATCGATATGTTTGATTTCAGTTTGACATAGATCATTTTTTGTCGCGTTTTCTCTTTTAATTGCGTATTCAACAAATTGAATGTCAGTATCGAGTTTATTATCTCTGGCATGCTGTTGCTGCCTAACCCTCAAGTTATTAGTTTGCCCTACATAATCTATTTTGCCGGTTTTTTTATTGATATGGCGGTATATTCCAGGTTCAGCTGGAATGGGTGAATTTTTACCTTTAATGATATCTGTTTTTCTCATTCTGCCTTGAGCTATCGCGCTCTTTTTATGAGAACGATTGTTGTTTTTTTTGCTACCTGAAGTTCCATTACCTTTATTAAATAAATCGATTATGAAGCGGATAAAGCCCATAATAGTTCCCTGAATAGTTTGCAAAAAATGATGATAAATTATTAATCGGATTCTCGTAGAGAAAATGTAATTATCATTTGTCTATCACTCAAGCTTTAAAATGATCAATTGCTTTTGATAAAAAAGCGATTATGCTAATAAAATAGATAAAATAAAATTTATATTATTCAGCTGGTTACATGAATTTACTGACAACAATCAGAGAGTATTCATGCCGCAACTTATTTGTCTTTGTTTCATGATTAATGCGTACTTATCATAAAACATAACTGCCGTTAGCTACCACTGAATTGTTCAGCTTTTACTACACGCTTTAATCTTTACTATAATGATTGGAACGATAAAGTTGGTTAATTTATATATATTAGGCTATGCCCATGTGCTTGAAAATATTAGTCATTGAAGACAACCCTTGGGATCGTGAACTGATTGAATATAACTTTCAAAAAGCGAACGTGATTAAAGCGAAACTTGATTTTGTCGGTAATTTAAATGCTGCGCTGCATAATATTGAGAAAAATCCATATGATGTTATTTTACTGGATATGCACCTTCCCGACTCCCAAGGCATTGCTTCCTTAAAAAGAATCTATGCAATTAATCGTGATCTTCCTGTGGTGATATTAACAGGCAGCGATGATACCCAAAGTGCAGTGGCGACATTGACAGAAGGTGCACAAGATTACTTGATTAAAGCGAAATATAATCATGAATCACTGATGCGATCCATACTCTATGCCATTGATAAAAAGAAAGCAGAAATTGAACTTTCATTTTTAGCCTATCATGATTTATTAACTGGGGTATCAAACCGGAAATATTTTACTGACAAGCTCGCTGAGATCATTAACCGATCCCATCGCCATGAATCATGTTTTGCGGTTTTCATGTTGGATTTGGACTTTTTTAAGCAAGTCAATGATACCTTAGGCCACGAGGCTGGGGATAGACTACTGCAAGAGATTGCCAAAAGAATAAAAGCCTGCCTGCGCAGAGAAGATATTGTTGGCCGTTTAGGTGGCGATGAATTTGCTGTTCTTCTTTCCGAGGTCGATGGCAAGGCGTTTGTCGCCGAGGTAGCTCGGCGAATTATCGAAAAAATTGAGCGGCCGGTCTCTTTAAATAAACAACCAGTCAAGGTATCAGCCAGCATTGGTATTGCATTGTACCCAGACTCTGGAGAAAAGCCCGAGACATTACTTAGAAATGCCGATTTAGCCCTTTATGAAAGTAAAAGAGAAAAGCGAGGTCAATTTAAATTTTTTGACCTCGATACCAATGCATCAGTGTCCGGACGGCTTGAGTTTCGAGACGAAATACGACGCCTCTATGAGAACCAAGGGCTAACGCTGTTATATCAACCCGTGCTTGACCTTAAGACGGGCGCAGTGGTTGAGCTTGAGGCATTGTTGAGAAATAATGACGGTTTTACTGCTGAAGACATTATGGGTGCTATTGAAAACAGCGGATTAATGCTTGGCATTGGCCGATGGGCATTAAAAGAAGCCTGTCGTGAAATGATGGATAATCGTTCGTCTTCAGTGCCGATTTCCGTTAATATTTCTACCAATCAGCTAAACGACGATAAACTCGTTGCCTCTGTCGCTGGTATTTTAGCCGAATTTGAATTAGATCGTCGGCGCTTAAGGCTAGAGATCAAAGAAGAAAGCCTTATCCAACATATGGATGAAAAACTGACGAAGCTACTTCAGTTACATGAGATGGGGATAGCCATTATTCTCGATGGTTTTGGTGAAAATTATTCAATGCTAAGTTTATTAAGAAAATTTCCGTTTAGTTCTGTCAAGCTATCGAAGTTATTGGTCACAGACTTATTAAGCAATAATCCCGCCTTATTAGAAACCATGATTAGACTCATCCATCAACTTGGTTTAAATATTGGTGCTATCGGGGTGGAAACGAAGCAACAACTGCAACAATTAGTGAAGATGAATTGTGATTACGCGCAGGGGTTTTTATTTTCCGAAGCGACTCTTTTAAATGATACGACTGCTGTTCATCGGTCAGTGGAATTATTTGAAGCATGAAAGTCTTTCGCATTATGATACGTAGGCAGCCTAAAATAAAAAGTGGCTCCCTCATCTTTTATCGCATTTGTCCAAATTTTACCCCGGTGGCGTGTAATAATCTGCTTGACTGTTGCTAATCCAATTCCGTCACCAGGAAATTCATCCTCTGTATGTAAACGCTTAAATACCTCGAAAATTTCGTCTTTATGTTGCATATCAAAACCAATCCCATTATCACGAACAAAATAACTCACCCAGTCTTTTGTCGTTTCCAAAATACCAAATTCAATATGTGGCTTATTATTAGGTCGGGTGTATTTCCACGCGTTTTGTAATAAGTTAGTTAATGCGACTCGTAATAGTTTGTGTTCACCATGAGTTTTTGCATCTTTCACGATGGTTATTTCAACTTGACGATCGGGATCATCATTTTTCAGCTCATTCATAATTTCATGGGCAATATAAGAAAGATCAACGGAGACGTAGATCATCTCTTTATCCATGGCCTTGGATAAGTCAATCAAGCCGTCAATCAGCAAACGCATATGATCCACGGACTTGATAATTCGAGAGAGAAAATCTCTTCCTGGCTCGTTGAGCTGATCATCACATTCTTCTTTCAGGGCATAGCAAAACCCATAAATCCTTCGTAATGGAGCGCGTAAATCATGGGAAACAGAGCTGGTAAAAGCTTCTAGTTCTGCGGTTCTTTCAGAGACTTTTTCTTGTAGTTTTTCATTGAGCTCTCTAATTTCTTGTTCTGATTTTCTAGCTTCTTGGTCTAAGCGCATTTTTTCCAATGCGGCAGCGATCGCATAAGGTAGTCTTCGAATGTGTTGCGGGGTTTTAACAATATAGTCATTGGCACCGGATTTTAAGGACTCGACCGCAATTTGCTCTGAGCCTGTGCCCGTGATCACTATCACTGGAATGTCAGGAAATTTCTTTCTAACACTGTTAACGACAACGAGTCCGCCGAAACCTAAAATATTAAAATCCGTTAATACCACATCAAATTGGCTATTCTCTAAATGTGCTTCAAATTCACGAGCAGAACAGGCGTCGATCACTTGAAAAGTAGCATCACTGCTTTGCAAAGCATATTTAACAAGTTCTCGATCAAATTTATTATCTTCGATTAATAATACTCGAGTGTTATTTGACACTCTATGAATCCTCTGCCGCTGTGTTTAATTCCAACCAATATTCTCTTATTTTATCAATGAGCATTTTAAACTCATGATAAGAACTGGGTTTTACCATATAACTATTGGCTCCGCTGTCATAACAACGAATACGGTCTTTAAGCTCACTCGATGAAGTTAGAATCACAACAGGTATTTGTTTCAAATGCTTTGTTTGTTTGATTTTAGCTAATACCTGATGCCCGTCAATGCCTGGCATTTTAAGATCTAACAGAATTAAATTAGGCCATGAATGCCCGGCATGTTGGTTTTCTGAGTTGTCATCTAATAGATAATTTAAGGCGTCTTGACCATTTTGCATAACAACGATATTGCAGGGAGAACGTGATTTTTTTAGCGCGTATAACATTAACTCAATATCCATACGCTGATCTTCTACTAATAGGATGTCCATTATTTTATCCCGTAAAAAAACTAATAAAGAGCCAGTCGCATATCTTCTTGCCAGATAATCATTTCTTGAGCAATCATCCTTGTTAATCAATTTTTATCATACGTAATTTTTCATAATATCTATCTTATTTTTATTTTGAATAGGTAACTGAATAAAAAACTCACTACCCTCCCCCACAGTTGACTCCAGTGATAGCACTCCTCCCAACAACGTTGTCGCTTTTTTGACATTGGCGAGGCCAATTCCTGTCCCTTGAATTTCTTCGTTGGCGTGCAACCGCTGAAAGACCTCAAATATTTTTTCATGGTATTCTTTTGAAATACCGATGCCGTTATCATTCACTCGTAACAATAAGAAATCATTTTTAATTTCACAGCTTACTTTTACGATGGGAGGGATATTTTTGCGATGATATAGCAGGCCATTGGTGATTAGGTTCATGATAATTTGCATTAACAAAGACTCATTGACATAGATATCAGGAGTGATACCTGGTAACTCGAGTATCCCTTGTTGCTCATGCAATTGATTGCTTATTTGGCGATGAATTTTTTCAAATAATTGCTGTAGCGGAATAATATATCCTTGCTCTTGTCCATCACTGATTCGGCAATAGGCTAACAGATCATCAATTAACTGATTCATTTGGGTGCCAGCTTCTACCACATTATTAAGAAAATGTTGGCCAACTTCATCTAATGAAGTGCTATATTCCTTGGCTAAAATTTCAGAAAAACCTTGGATTGCACGCAATGGGGCACGCAAATCATGAGAAATGGAATAAGAAAATGACTCAAGTTCCTTCATTGCTTCTTGCAATGCTTGCTGGGCACGCTCACGTTCTTTGACCTCTTCAACCGCTTGATCCCGCATGGTCCGATAGGCATGGATACGTTCGGTGAGGTCGGTAACATCTTGACAGGCGATAAAAGCATAAATTTCATTGTCATCGTCTAACCGAATGCCTTCCACTGTTGTGTGCTGAATCCTCAAACGCTTGCGCGATAAAAAGCAGGGAAAGACGTATTTATGAAATTGCGAGGAAAACACCGCAGGCGGGCCTCCTTCAAAAACGGTCGAGAATCTTTCACGGTATTTAGGTTCTTTCAGGTGAGGATAAAACTGATCAATTTCTTGACCGATAATGTCACCTTTGCTAATCCCTGTCCAATCTTCTAAGCATTCATTCCAAAATAAAACCGTATAGTCTTTTTGTAATAGGCAGACACCACCATGTATATAGTCAAGCATACTAAAATAATGAGAGACATTTTTAAGCTTATCTTCTGTCACAAACTCTGCCTATGCATTAGCTGCAAGGATGTTATCGATCGCGTTGATCAACGCATCAAAAGAACCCAATTCAAATATTAAAAGAATTTCACCCTCGATATGAATTTCTTCTACTGAAAATTGTGTTTTACCGATTAAAATAATCGACTCTGGCTTTAGATGATCGATATCATACAATTCAATGAGTGCCTGTTCGCTATAGGAGGGCAAGGAATACTTTAAGCCTTGCTCTAATACATTGCTGATAGAACCCATAATACCATTGAGAACGATATTACCAACTTCATTTAAGGTGCCTACGGTAATTTCATCAATATCACTAGCAGGCGACTCCCCGGTGAGAATTGATACCAGTTTGACGGCGCTATTGGTTGGGAAGACAAGAGCCGCATTGCCTGAAAATAAGCCTTTGAAATTGAGCTGAACACTGGCAAATGGATCATCGTCATTCAAGCCGGATTCTTTGGCTAATTGCTGAGGTCTGAGCAATGTGATAGCGGGGACTTGCAGTTTCACCGGAAACTGCGTCATTTGATTTAACACACCGGCGGCTCGACCAACGCCAATATTAATGAGTTCGGTTAGCGTATCTAACTGCAATTCTGAAAGTTGCATGTTATCTCCTCAACCATGAAAATAAATTATTTATACTCGGGGTCAATATTTTTAGACAGGACTCCGATAAAAATATTAGATAGCCTCTCATATCATTTCCAAACTCAATTCGTCAACGGCATCCATCAAACTTTTAAAAGATTGATGATCAAACACAACAATGATTTTTCCTTCTAAATTATGTTCTTCAACATTAAACTCGATATTGGCTAACAAAGCGAGTTCCTCAGCGGAAATACCTTGTTGTTGATATACCACTTCGGGTGATTCTGAGCTGAAATGAGGCGGGGAAAAATCAATATTCTTCTGTAATTGATTACTCATTGATCCGATAATGCCATTGACAATAATATTAGCGACTTCTGAAACCATGGCTTTTTTAGTTTCATGAAATTGAGCATCATCAGGTGCTTCTCCCGTGAGCAGTGTCGTCATCTCATCGGCTTTATCTTGCAAGATGAGCAAAAAAGCACGCCCTGAAATATCGCCTGAAAAATATAACATACCAATATCAGCCAACGCTTTCTCTAAACCAAGTGTGTTATCTGTTGGTGAACTTGCTGCAGAAATCACCGGAATACTCAACGATACATTGCTATCCAGCATCGTTTTTAAACTTTCACCGGCGACTTTAGCCCCAGCATTAAGCAATTGCCGAAGTTGTTTTTGTTGCTCGATATTAAGTAACATCAGAAACCTCTGCTTTGTCACCCAATGCTTCTGTCAATACGGTATTTAATTCATTTTTTTTGACAGGCTTATTAATGATGCTTAGTGCGCCAAGTTGTCGGCAAATATCATGGGTACTTTCTTGTATGTCCGCAGATACCACGATAACAGGGACAGAGCAATGCTGTGCTTGTAATTGCTCTAGTACTTCAACACCAGTCATTTCTGGCATGACTAAATCAAGCAATATGCAGTCAATGTCTTCAGAATCAATCATTGCAAGCCCGTCTTTACCGTTACTTGCTTCGATGGTCTCATAGCCGCTTTCTTGGACAATTCGGCGAACCATTCCACGCTGAAAAGAAGAATCATCAATAATTAGAATACGTGACATTATTTTTTTTCACTCCTTTAGTTTTATCGAGTTGATAATAAACAATATTATTTGGTGAAATCAATTGAAAAGGGGAATCCAAATCGATAATCGTTTCGGCGGCACCGACAAAAAGATAACCATCGGGATGAATGATTTTGGCAATACGATTCAATACTCTTTTTTTTGCTTCAGCATCAAAATAAATAAGTAAATTACGCATCAGAACAATATCCATACACGATAACGTTGGCCAGCTATCCGCGATATTGATTTGCTTAAAGGTTACCATACGTCGTATTTCATCGTGAACATGCCAACCCTCTGGGGTTTGAGTAAAATACTTTTTTTGTAACCACGGTTTAAGCCCACGTTGTACCTCAAGGTTGCTATAAATACCCTGTTGAGCCTTTTCAAGCGCCTGCGATGAAATGTCACTGGCAATAAGCTCCACTGACCAATGATGATACTTCATTAACATTTCATGGATTAACATTGCCAAACTATAGGCCTCTTGTCCATAAGAACAGGCGGCACACCAAATGTTAATTTTTTTTTCCGCTGTTTTTTTCTGAAATAACTGAGGTAATATTTGTCTTTTTAATACGTCAAAAACATGACTGTCACGGAAAAAAGAAGTTTCTTTGACCGTGAACGCGGTAACCACACATTGGTGTAATTGGCCAAATGGATTATTATCCAACAGTGAGACTAATTCATCAAACGAACTAATACCTTGACTTGTGAGCACTTGCTCCACACGGGAGTCAATTAAGTAGTCTTGATCTTTATTGATGACAATGGCGGCATGTTGGTGTACTAACGAGCGGATATAATCATACGCCAATTGATTGGGCGGTGCTTTATTACTAACTGATTGCATTGTATGCCGCCTTATTTAGCACGCTGGAGTGATGCACAGTGCCCGCCCTATCAACCCGCGCTTGAATTTCAAGCGCGATCTGATCAAGCGGAACGATTGAATTGGCAAGCCCAGCATTGGCTACGCAACCAGGCATACCCCAAACGACACTGCTTTGTTCATCCTGGACTATGATTTGACCGCCAGCGGCATGAATATCTTCACATCCGCGCAATCCGTCACTACCCATACCGGTGAGCACCACCGCCAATACATTGGCACCATAAACATGGGCCGCTGAACGAAAAAGAATATCAACAGCAGGACGACATGAATTAACCGGTGGCGACTGACTGGTAACCCATCGTTTTTTGTAATGCTGGCTGACGACTTCCATATGTTGATCGCCGGGGGCAAACCAAACACAATGCGAGGTGCAAGCAGATTGGTTACTTGCTGACCGAATTGCAATGGCTGATTTTTCATTCAGTCTGTTGATTAAACTGTCAATAAATGTGGCGGGCATATGTTGCACAACCGCAATAGGCACCGGGAAATCTTTCGGTAGTTTGGGAAAAATATTGCTTAATGCATTAGGTCCGCCAGTCGATGCGCCAATAACAACGATATCAACCATTTGACTGAGAGTTCCATTAACTTTGGTTTTTATCTGTGTTTTTTGACCCTTGGTAACACCTGAGTTTAAATGTACATTATCGGAATAGGGTTCGGAACACAATGATTTAATACGTGGAACTAAGGCGGATTTTAATTGTTGTACCGCTATTTTTCGATCACCGGCTTCTGTGGGTTTCGGATAATAATCACTGGCACCAAGAAATAGTGCCTCTAATGTTGCATCGGCTCCGCGAGTCGTCAGCGCACTTAAGGCGATCACGGGCAGCTTTGGGTAACGTGACCGAATCACTTTCAATGTTTCAATACCATCCATCTCAGGCATGACTAAATCTAAGGTCACTAAATCCGGAGTGATTTGCTCCATTTTTTGCAATGCAATTCGGCCATTGGAGGCCACTCCAATCACCTCTATCTCTGGCTCATTGGCCAGCGCATCTGAGACGATGCGCCGGGCCACCACAGAATCATCGACAACCAATATTCGATATTTTTTCATGGGCTAAGCATTTTGGAATTTGAATTGATCAACCAGTTTTTGCAATTCATTGGCCGTATTGGTGAGTACTTGGGCGGATGACAAGCTTTTGTCAGCACCGCTGGAAGTACTGGTTGCTGCATCTGCCACATTAGTAATACCTTGCGCAATATCACGCCCACCTTTTGCTGCTTCTTCGACACTGCGCGATATTTCCCTGGTGGTCGCGGCTTGTTCTTCGACGGCTGCTGCAATGGTATTTTGAATGTCATTAATCTGATTAATAATCTTTGAAATTTCGGCAATTTCGCTGACCGCACCCCGAGTGTCTGATTGAATCATTTTGATTTTATCACTGATGTCCTCGGTGGCTTTGGCGGTTTGCTTGGCAAGCTCTTTTACCTCATTGGCGACAACCGCAAATCCTTTACCCGCTTCACCGGCACGGGCAGCCTCAATGGTAGCGTTCAGCGCCAATAGGTTGGTTTGTTCAGCGATCGAGGTGATGACTTTAATGATATTGCCAATTTCTGCACTGCTTTCACCGAGTTTACCCACCGTCATATTGGTTTTATCGGCGACGGTAACCGCATTTTGGCCAACTTTGGCAGCATCATGAGCGTGTTTCGCGATTTCTTTGATACTGGAAGTCATTTCTTCCGAGGCCGTTGCCACCGATTGCACGTTTTTACTCACTTGTTCTGCGGCGGCCGAAGCGACATTGGCTTGTTCCGATGCATTTTTTGCACTGTCTGCAATACTCTTGCTCACACTATTCACTTCACTGGCTGAGTCCGCCACATGGGTCGCTGATTGTGAAATCTGTTTAACTTGCTCAGTCAGGTTGCCTGCCATCAAGTTAACATTTTGCATGAGTTCAGCCCAGCTACCGGCGATGCCATCGACTTTTGCTTGGCCACCTAACCGACCTTCGATACCCACATCACGGGCTAATTTGATGACCTCGTTAGCAAATGAATTTAAGTCATCGACCATTTTATTAATAATCACTTTTAATTCTAAAATCTCACCTTTGACATCCACGGTAATTTTTTTCGATAAATCCCCTTGCGCCACCGCCGTGGTCACTTCGGCAATGTTACGCACTTGATTGGTTAAGTTACTGGCCATTTGATTCACATTGTCGGTGAGTTCTTTCCAAGTACCCTCGACGTCTTTAACTTGCGCCTGACCCCCAAGAATGCCTTCCGTGCCGACTTCTCGCGCTACCCGAGTGACTTCCGAGGCAAAACCATTGAGTTGATCGACCATGGTATTGATCGTAGTTTTTAAATCCTGGATTTCACCTTTGACATCCACGGTGATTTTTTTCGATAAATCCCCTTGCGCCACCGCTGTGGTTACTTCCGCAATATTGCGTACTTGATTGGTTAAGTTACTGGCCATTTGGTTGACGTTCTCCGTGAGTTCTTTCCAGGTTCCTTCGACATCTTTGACTTGCGCCTGACCACCGAGAATTCCTTCCGTGCCGACTTCTCGCGCTACCCGAGTGACTTCCGAGGAAAAACCATTGAGTTGATCGACCATGGTATTGATGGTGGTTTTTAAATCCTGAATTTCACCTTTGACATTCACGGTGATTTTTTTCGATAAATCCCCTTGCGCCACGGCGGTAGTCACTTCGGCAATATTGCGTACTTGATTGGTTAAGTTACTGGCCATTTGATTGACGTTCTCAGTAAGATCTTTCCAGGTCCCTTCCACCCCTTTGACTTGCGCTTGGCCACCGAGAATGCCTTCGATCCCCACTTCGCTCGCCACCCGGGTCACCTCCGAGGCAAAACCATTGAGT
>Ga0316206_1002827_pt1 | contig 10813 bp, 12 predicted proteins | sample 6monthpyrite_MG_FD_204942 | JGI IMG/M metagenome (GOLD analysis project Ga0316206, IMG submission 204942) | Microbial mat bacterial communities from mineral coupon in-situ incubated in ocean water Damariscotta River, Maine, United States -... | ecosystem: Environmental > Aquatic > Marine >...
TTAACGGCTAAAGTAAAACTAGCAACGAAAGATGAAATGAGATTTATTGCTGATGACTTGAATATGATGATTGAAAAAACAAACGCATTAGTCTCTCAAGTTATTAGTTCTTCTAATCAAGTAGTGATTTCATCTAATCAAAGCGGTGAGTTATCTGATGAAACTCTTGATGACGTTAATAAAGAAAATCAAGAGCTTGAATTGGTTGCAACGGCCATGAATCAAATGTCTACAACGGTGCATGAGGTGGCAAATAATGCCGCAAGTACGGCTGAAGCAACACGTAGTGCAGATACTGAAGCAAATAATGGGCGTGCAGTTGTAAATCAAACCATTCGGGAAATAAATGAATTATCGAAGTATATGCAAAATGCTAGTAGCGTTATACAACAGTTAGAAAAAGACAGTGACAGTATTGGGTCTGTACTTGATGTTATTCGTGGTATTGCAGAACAAACAAATCTACTTGCACTCAATGCTGCGATTGAAGCAGCACGTGCAGGTGAACAAGGACGAGGGTTTGCAGTTGTTGCTGATGAAGTAAGAACATTAGCTAGCCGTACCCAAGATTCTACCCAGGAAATTCAAAAAATGATTGAGAAGTTGCAGCAGGAAGCACGTAATGCGGTGAAATTAATGGATGAAGGTAGCAAGCAAACAGAAGTAACGGTTGCTAAGGCTGCTGAAGCAGGTGCTACTTTAGAGTCCATTAACTCTGCAGTTGATCATATCACCTCAATGAATACTCAAATAGCAAGTGCTGCAGAAGAACAGAGTTGTGTTGCAGAGGAAATTAATCGTAACGTAATAAATGTGAGAGATATTGCAAAACATACATTGAGTAATGCAAACCAGACAGCAGAAAGTAGCGTTTCACTAAAAGGGGTGGCTTTGCAACTTCAAAAGCTGGTTGCAGAATTTAAAGTTAACTAGTTTCATGGACGATAGTGGAGCCCGGATTGATTGACTTATCAATAAACAATCCTGCAAACACATCATTAAGCTCTATAGCTAGCATATACAAATAGAAAATAGTTTTCGTGATACCAGGAATCAACGTATTGGAGTTACTTGTTCTGGCGATAAACAAATTACTGATATCGAGGTGGGTGTCGATGCCAGTAACGCAGCAATAGAAATCCAAACAGCATGCCACCCAGATGTGCGAAGTGGGCTACACCTGCGACACTACCAGTGACACCAAAATACAATTCAATAAGGCCATAGATCAGGACAAACCATTTTGCCTTTAGCGCCACAGGAGGAAATATCAGCATCAGCCTTTCATTGGGATAGGTCATTGCAAACGCCAGAAGAAGACCAAACACCCCGCCAGAAGCACCAATGGTGGGATATATTTCTCCTGACTGACTGGCAACGATTAATTGCACTATACCCGCACCGATGACGCAGACAAAATAATAAATGGCAAAGACGCGAGGACCCCATAAGCTTTCCATGCGAGAGCCAAACAACCACAGCGCGTACATGTTCAGGAATAGGTGCATGACACCACCGTGCAGAAATGCATAGGTGAGCAATTGCCAGATCTGAAAGTGTGGTACGTTTTGTACGAGGAATCCTGTGCTGGACGCCGCCAGCGGCCAAAGTCCAAGTGTGTAGATTAACTGGCTATCGTTACTATACATCTGGAGTAAAAACATACTGCCATTAAGAATCAACAAGGTCGGAACAACGGGTATCAGGAACGAATATCGTCTAAGCATGTACCACCATCTAGATTTTCCTTTTCTTGTAAGTCGACATTTTCTCAATCAAAATACTTAGAGTGAATCTTTCCTTGTTTAACGTCTTAAGGTAACCATTTTAAGCACAAAATCGTAGCTTTAAGACTTTATAACACCAGAAAAAACGTAAGATATATTTTGCTATCAATAAGTTGACTTGGTCCGACCCGATAAATAACTGACCGTTAATAGAAAATTTTGTGGGGACTCCTCAGGCTCTGACCCCACATATTTCATAACAAACTTCAATGCAATAAATCTTTGAGATTAAACTGTATATATCCGCCATACTCAGCCGGAAAATCATTGATTGCCAACCAGAAGTCTCCCGTTTCTGGTAAGGCGATCAAACTCCACATATTGGCGATATGAGCCTTGAATTCTCCGAGTGGTTCGGCTGCATGAAAAGTGTCCTCGGGATAGAGTGCGCAGATAGTACAAAGGATATTGTTTGATATCGAAGGCTCCCACTTCTCACGCTCCCTCTGGGTATAGGGATCAAAACGATCACTCATAATTACTTTGGCAGCCTCTAGTGTGATTTTACCATAATGCTCGGCAAGGAGCTCTCCATAACGTTCAACCCGGCTGGGTGCCTGAACGTATTTATTTGCTGGATCCCTTATGCTGGCTTGCCATGCGTCAATAGTTGAAACATTTGTTAACTCGTTAACAGGAGCCTGGTCAACAACCATGTTGTAACCGTCATAGCCCATCCAGCCTGGGTAGCAGTTAGAATTGTTTGCTTGATACAGAAAGTTCTGTTCTGGAACTGGGTAACGAACTGCAACCCGTGTGGCAGATGTTTCGACAACGGCCGCTTTCTTATTGATCGCATCAGCCACATGGTAGGCAATGCCCGCACACCGCGGATATTTATTAAATATACCAATCGCGTCATCTACATTATTGACATGAGTAAGAAGCAGACGGGTAAAGATAGCGATGCCACATCCTTCCATAGTTTCTTCTTTCATACTGTTGAGTTGCGTCATCATTTCAAATCCGGCTTCGTTAAATCCTCCATCAAGCCCGATCATACCTGGGTACGATAGAAATACGTGACCATACCCATCATCCGGATCAGCAACAAACATCATGCGGTTTTCCAACTGTCCGGGCATATTAAAATTGTCTTCATCCTTGCAAAAAATTAATTTTCCGTCACCGCCGGTAGCATTGCCCCAGGCGCTAAAACTGCTGCACCCCCCTGCGCCCTGAATAATTGTCGCCAGTGGTCTATGCCCGACGCCTTCGGTGGGATGCCAATAGTGTGGATGCGCATAGATGCACCACTGGTCGTAGTTGGTGTTCCATAGGTAAATCTGTTGCACTGTGACAGGAACACCAGCGTCATTACAGCCTGCGGTAATACCCTGCATCTCCTCTTTGAATTCATCCGGCAAAAACGGTTCCGCAGCCTTCTGCCCAAGCCAGAACCATTCCTCCGAAGTTGCCAGACTCTTCCCCGTTGCCAGAGAAATATAGGCAATTGTCGCTTGAAGCGTTGTGTCGATCATGACGCTAATCTTATCAGCAAGCAGATAACCATGCTGATAGCCCATTTCGAAGGGCGTCCCTTTCATTCGTAAAATATTTACTCCATCTCGAATTTCAAAAGATGATTTTTGCAGAATATTTTCCTTTTTCATCGTGCCTCCTTATTTTAGTTGCAGTGCTATAATTACGATTCAACGTATTTTTAATGCCAGAAAATCATATCATTATATAGTTAATTGCCTTTTATACTTCTTGTTAATCAATTCACGTATAACTTCAAGGCGGTTACTGATTGTTGTTCTTCCCATCAAATACACAATTGCCTCATCGCTAACGCTGAGTTAAACGGCAAACAACCGAGAGCAAAGTGAGTGAGCAAGTGGTTGACTGTCCGAGTTGTGCGTGTTTTTCTGCAACGGTTTATAAGTTTTTTGATGTAATAATTTCATTAAATGGTAGCCCCTTCAAATATTCAATAACTTCGCCAGATTGGTACTCACAAATATTTTATTGATCTATCATGTTATCGTTTTTATTTTCAAACCTAAAAGCAATGAAATCATTACTTATTATCAACTTATATTTTATTAAGTCATATATTAGTACAGGTTTGCCAAATATACTCTGAGTAATAATAGTATTATTTTGTATTTTTATAATTGGATATTTATACCTAGGATATACAAGTATAATTATTAAACCTAACATTAATATTCCTAGTGCAATTAAAACAATTCCACCCAGTGCTATAAAAACATCACTAATTGGAATTACAGACACGCGACTAACAATGATTCCTTTTAGTTGATATTTTCTACTTCCCTGAAATTCCATATTTTTACTTATAACGTAGAGTTAACCAGGCCGCCCAGCTTTTGGGCGGCCTAGTTGAACATCGGATTAGATTCCTATTTTTCGATCATAAGTGACTTATGATTCTTATTTGCAGTCCACTTAAATGTATCAGTACCCTGTAATATTTGTTTTTTGCTGGAAGAACCATTTATAACTAATTGCCACAGGGTTTGTATCTGCCCGTTGTAAAGGAAGCCAGTCCATGCGGTAATAGAATTACAAGATTCAGTACCTTGCCAAATGGTTGTAAATGTAATGGCAGTGCCATATACCCATCCGGTAACTGGATACGCTATGTTTTGACATCCATAACCTTGAGCACGATTAATGTATGTTCCTGTAAGTAGCCCATTGCTTGCGATATTGTTAATGTACAGCGTCGAGCCGCTTTGATTTGTCCAACCAGAAAGTGACTGAATTTCTTTTACTTGATCAGCACGTACAAACGATGATACTGCAAGAGTAAAGATGACAACTAAAATACCAAGTAGCTTGTTCATAATAATTTCCTTATTAGTTTTATACCCCATTTTCTGAAAAACAAATTCCCTGGTGAGGCAGTGCCAGAGAATCTAAAGTTGACTGTCCAATTTGCACTCTTTTTGCGCAACGGTTTTATATGCCTTATGTCCATAAATAGCATATACCTGTTCAGATGCTTTGATTAAGTACTTTTTTCATTGGTTCTTTTTTTAATATTAGGCTCCGCACCCTCAGGGTCAAACCTTACATTTGACATCCATCGATAGACAGTTAATGCAAAATGTAAGGTTTGGACTTCCCCCACTCATGTTTAACGTCTTAAAGTAACCATTTTAAGCACAAAATCGTAGCTTTAAGACTTTATAACACCAGAAAAACCGCAAGATATATTTTGCTATCAATAAGTTGACTTGGTCTGACCCGATAAATAAACATTTGTAGCTACCATTTTATTTCTTTGCCTGACTCCACAACCAAACCAGAACTTACAATGCTGGTTGATATAAAGACATCCTCTAAGGATACACCATAATGTGATTTAAGTGCTTTAGCTAAACCTAATTGAAGCGATGAAATGTCAGACTCTGACCACATTGATGGTAGCAACAAGGTTGCCATTATTGAATATTTATTACCTAGCTGTTCGCTACTTGTAATAATGTTAATAGTCATGTGCTCTGATGAGCTTTTGGATTCTTTTGCCCAAAGATCAATTAGGTTGCTTGAGCCACCTGTATTGTTGTGACATTTTGATGTGATAATGCAATTTGCTATTGGCATTGATGATTATCTCAATTTTATTTATTGCACATAACAGTGATTTAGACCGGCATGCCGCTTTTTCCAATGTTATGGGTACGTAAACATAACACCTTATTTAACTGATATTAGAAAACTTATTAATTACACCATAACACCAAAAAAAAAACATGTAAAAATTTCACTTTAAGAAGCAATTACACATTAAACATTTATTAAAATTTTATATTATTTCTTCGCACAAGGTCGCTGAAAGTAACACATCATGACACAGGTAATAGATGTAAGTAACCAGAACAGGAAAAAGCCAATGGTATAACCTGCCATGCGGGATATTTCGCCATAGCCACTGACGTGCATGAGTAACTGCGGATCGAAGTACTCAGGGTCAAACCTTACACTTTGCATTAACTGTCTATCGATGGATGTCAAATGTAAGGTTGACCCCCATTCATTATCTTCTATAGGTACATCTTTAATCTCATCGACTAATCATTTACATTACTAAATATAAGCTTTAAAACTTTATAGCACCAGAAAAACCGAGAGATTTATTTTATTATCAATAGGTTGACTTGGTCCGACCTGACGAATGCTGACGAATTTCAGGTTCTAACCCCACATATCGTTAAATTGCTTGTTATGTTTCTTGGCTAAGATGAGATAGTTTGTGTGCATGTAATTCCCAATTTATACCATCGAATTTCTCAATAACAAGTTCTTTTGGTTCGGGTTCAAGGCAGCGAACATTCACATCATAACCGTCAGGGTTAGAGCGCGGTATATAAAATGATTTAATGCCACATTTTTTACAAAATTTGTGTTTGGCTTCACCTGAATCAAAAGTATATGTCGTTAGATTATCTTCACCCTTTATAAGTTTGAATTTTGATTCTGGAACAATAAAGTGTAAATACCCGGATTTCGAGCAAATACTACAATTACAATCCTGGCATTCAAGTATTTCAGGTGCCTCAACCTCAAATTGTACTGCGCCACAATGACAACTACCTTTGTATTTCATAATTCGATCCCCCTCAGGGTCAGAACACAATTTATCCTAATAATATAAGTCTCTGTGTTCTGACTCCACATTTTTTTTGATGTGATTGTTAGGCATTTTCTGATAACTCTTCTCTTAACCAGTTTTGAAACACGATCACTTTACGGAGATCCTTACTAAAAGGAGATCGTATTAAATAGTAAGTGAGCCCGGGTAAAAAACAATCATCTTTATATGGCTCCAGCCAATTTTGTTGCAACGAAGTTTGGACTAATACCGAACTTACAAGCGCGATCCCCTGTCCGGCCAATGCCGCCTGAATAACATGATGTTCCTGGTCAAAGTAACGTATTTTTGGAGTGTCTGCGTTTACGTCATATTTCTGCATCCACTGTTTCCAGGTAACTAAAGGTAATTTTTTATTTTGCCATTGGGCTTGTATGAGTGTTGCATTTTTTATATTTTGACACTTCTTTATATAATTTTGCGTCGCGTACGCTCCAAAATATTCAGTGATTAGCTTTGTGGCGTTTACATCCTGTTCGTCATACTGACCGTATCGTATAGCCAGATCGATACGTCGATCGTTTTGCAAATCGTCAAGTTGTTCACCTGTTCTTATCACCACTTCAATTTCAGGATGAAGTTTTTGAAAACTTGCCAGCCTTGGAACTAGCCACGTGGCAGCAAAGGATGATGTTGTAGAGACATTAAGTACCGTCTGAACACTTGATATATCCTCAAGAGTCGATGCAATTTGTTGTAATGCTTGATGAGAAACCTGTGCAAGTTGAAGACCCTCTGGTGTTAACGCGATGGCTCGTGTTTTACGTTCAAATAACAGGGTTCCCAGCTTTTCCTCTAAGTTACGAACCTGATGTGATACCGCCGTCGGCGTGACATTTAATTCTTCTGCCGCCAACTTAAAACTATTTAGTCTTGCAGCGGCTTCGAATACCCTGAGGCTATTGAGTTGGGGTAAATGAGAAAACATCGTTACAACCTATAGATGAGTTAATTTCATTTGTAAGTGAAATATCACCTTTTGTCAAGCACAGAATTAAAGGCATAATTGTCTTCTACAACAATGTTATTTTTATTATAAAGAGGACTTTATGCCGACTATTCTTCATATAGATTCAAGCGCACGCAGGAAACGATCGATTTCGAGAGCCTTAGCCAGGCAGTTTACAGAACAGTGGTATATAAAATACCCAACAGATAAATTCATCTATCGCGATATTGGTAGCACGACTCCTGATTTCATTTCTGAAAAGTGGATTACAGCTGTTTTTGAACCCGAAGAAACAAGAACAGAGGAACAAAACGCATTACTAGCCTTGTCTGACATTTTAATTCAAGAGATAACTGAAGCAGAGATCATTATAATATCAACGCCGATGTATAACTACGGCATGCCTGCTTCGCTCAAAGCATGGTTTGACCAGGTAATTAGAGTCAACAAAACCTTTACCTTTGATTTAAGCCGTGGAGACTTTCCATTAGAACCCACTATGTCGGGTAAGACTCTGGTACTCCTGACCTCCTGTGGCGAATTTGGCTTTGAAGTAGGCGGAGTCAGGGAAGAAATGAACCATTTATCCCCGCATATTCGTTCGGCTAGTAAATACCTTGGAGTCGATGAGCAACATGAAATATGGATTGAATATCAGGAGTTTGGTGATCAACGGCATACCCTGTCTATCGAAAATGCCTATTTGGCTATACCTAAAGTCATTAAGCAGATTGCAGGAAAATACTGCCTGGGTGCCTAACCAGTGAGAATAAGGAACTTATGTTCGTCCAGTTATCGAGAGCGAATAGCTTGGTGCTTGTTAGATGTTTTTTGCATTTAAACGAGCAGCAACTTTTCTCATAACCACCTCTGGTGGTATTACACCTGTTTTACTTAATATAACGCCGCTAGATGTTCCTTCTGCAGCAACTCTTTCACCTACCAGGAAAGTATGTAACATTTTAAATGACTTTTCATCCCAGTCAGTTACTTCCATTTTAATAGTATATTTTTCAAATACCTTTAACGATTTTTTGTATTTCATTGTATGTTCGGATATTACCGGAATCCATTTTTCTTTTATCATTGTTTTGGCTAGACCCGTTCTTATAAACATATCGACTCTGGTTAAGTCACAGATCGTTAAATACCTGCCATTATTCATATGCAGGTTAATATCGATATCGTTGGGCAATACCCGAAACCGCAAAAAATTAACTGGTTTTTCAATAGGAAGTCTGGGTTTGAAAAATGATTTTATTAATAAAGCTATCATTCTAAATATTAAATTCATAACAACCTCCGTATTGTTTTTAAGATATAACGCTATACTCAGCGGCAGCTCAAAGTGGAGCATTTTTGCGAATGGCAAAGCAATTGCCGCTTTGAGTTGTCAGATGGAGTTATTTATCGAACCTTCAATTCAACACTATATTAGGGAAAACTAGTGAGAATAAACTTTAAGGTTTAACTTTTTTTTGTATTCTGGATTTTTTCATTAGGTTACCGCAAGTTTGCATTGAGCACCATCGTCGATTTTGAGGGCGTGACTCGTCAACAAATACTCCCCTGCAGTCTGGGTTTGCGCAAATCTTCACATGTTCAGCGAGAGGACCTGTTGCCAGCTCAACAAAATCGCGGGAAATCATCGATAGAACCGATCGAAGCTCTGATATCTTCCAGATAACTTGCCCTTCCGCAGAAAGTTGTGGTGTCGGGGGCGGAACAACCATAATCATGTTAATTTCATCCAAGTCTTTTGTGTCAAATGGACGACCAGACGCCAATGCTTCACCTGCCCTTTGAATAGCTTCGCGAACGCATTTCGTAATAACAAGATCCTCTAGACTAAATTCTAAAGGAAAATCTGAGAAGCCTAGCTCAGTTAACCATCGCGCTAAGTCTTCCGGCCCGTTCAATCTCTCATAGGGTATTTTACCACGATCACCAAGTGTAGCTGGAAGCGTAAAACAGAGCCTAGTCTCCTGAAAACGAAAATCTTTTTTTGTACGACGTTTATTCATACCTAACCTCATATTAATAGAACCAGTTTAACTGGTTGACAAGATTAATCAAACGCAATACACTTTGAACCACTTAAATAGGTTCAATTTAATCTTATCAACACACAAGGTATATAAAATTATGGGGCTTTTAGATAATAAGATTGCTTTAATTACCGGTGCCGGCTCAGGCATAGGCCGTGCAACGGCGCTGAATTTCTCACGTGAAGGGGCAAAGGTCGCTCTTTTTGGCCGTACAAAAGAAACACTCAAAGAGACCGCTGAGATGATCGGTATTAATGATGGAGATGTTATCGTCATTGTTGGTAACGTTTCTAGCGCAGAAGACATTAGTCGAGCAGTATCAACCGTGGTAAACACCTATGGTCAACTCGACTGCGCTTTTAATAATGCCGGTATAGAAGGTCAATTCGGGCCATTGGCTACACTTGATGAGTCTATTTATGAAGAGACGCTCTCAATAAACCTCAAAGGTGTCTGGCTTTCTATGAAATATCAGATACCAGCATTACTTGAAAATGGAGGCGGCGTAATTATTAATATGTCATCGGATATTTCAACAATCGGTATGCCTGGTACCAGCCTTTATACCGCAAGTAAAGCCGCAGTTGATGGCCTTACTCGCTGTGGTGCAATGGACTATGCACGGCAAAATATTCGCATTAATGCCGTTGCACCAGGAAGTGTTGAAAACACAGCAATGACTTCTCGCTTATGGACCGAAGAACAACAGCAAACTAATCGCGCTAGTAGTCCGACTGGTCGCCTATCTACACCTGAAGATATAGCAGAAACAACCGTGTGGCTTTGTTCCGACAGAGCAAAACATATAAATGGACAAATTATAAATATTGACGGTGGTTTTATAACTCGCTAGGAGGAAGAAGTGAAATCCGTGACAATGATCGTTATTAACTGGGTAAAGCCTGGCTGCGAAACTGAGTACCGACAGTGGGTCGAACCTGTACTTGATGCTATGCGCCATGAGCCAACATTCATAAATACCATTTTGCATCAGGACGAAAATGATCCTACACGATTTATGCTTTATGAAACTTGGGCGGATCATAATGATTTTTTTAAAAACCAGATGAAAAAACCGTATCGCTCTGAATACGAACAAATATTACCTGATTTACTTAGAGCACCTCGCGAAATTACTTTCTTTGAACCATTACGCTCAGACTTTAACTTTTACAAATAACGACCCAATTAAACAGCAATTACACATTAAGCACCTTTTAAAACTGTATATTATTGCTTCGCACAAGGTCGCTGAAAGTAACACGTCATGACACAGGTAATGGATGTGAGTAACCAGAACAGGAAAAAGCCAATGGTATAACCGGCCATGCGGGATATTTCGCCATAGCCACTGGCGTGCATGAGTAACTGCGGATCGAAGTAGGCGAAAAATAAAATGGTA
>Ga0316206_1002828_pt1 | contig 10808 bp, 11 predicted proteins | sample 6monthpyrite_MG_FD_204942 | JGI IMG/M metagenome (GOLD analysis project Ga0316206, IMG submission 204942) | Microbial mat bacterial communities from mineral coupon in-situ incubated in ocean water Damariscotta River, Maine, United States -... | ecosystem: Environmental > Aquatic > Marine >...
ATATTTTAGTCCATTTCGACCATAAAACTATGGTCATAAGAGGCTTTATTGGTCGAAATTATAGGATAAAATCGCTTTTAACCCCCTTATTATAGGGCTTATATGGTTTTTCAGGATTGACTAAATAACCCAAAGATGTGCCATAGTATTGTAAGGCAAAACTAAATTCATCTGATGAGCTTTGTTGGTTGAATGCACCTTCTAGCGCCTGTTGAGTATTCATGTTACTAAACCATTCGACATCTATACTAGGACCGTTCGTAATATTAACTGTTACTATACTCATAAAAAAATCCTTTTTAATATTTAAATTAGCCACATATTTTTTGCCAATACTATATTGTCGTGACTCACAACATAGATTAATGACCAACTTGCGTGATTTTTTCTATTTGGTTTGTGTATGCTCAACCAAGCAAAAAGTTTATAGTAAGTTTGCTTTAAAATATCTTTTTAAATTAATAAATTTCATTTATATTTTATTTCATGAGGTTGACTTTTTAAAAGTTATTAAAATAAAAATATTAATTCATAACTATAAATGCTCTTGTAAAAAAAATATTTCAAATTAGTGCAGATTTTATTATGAAGATAGTTAAGAATAAAGGTGGACAATGGTATATGTCCACTTTATTTTCTTACGCTTGTTTTTTCTCTTTTAAAGCATGATCTATATTTTGGATAATACCAACATCCCCATTCTCCTTAATAAAAATAGAGCTCTGTTTGAGTTGTCCTGCTACACCTGTTTCATTTGTTAGAGTAAACTCTGTATTACTATTAACCAAATAGATAGCCCCAACACCAACTTCCCCTAATCCTAAGAGTTTATCTTCACCATTTGGATCTTTTACCCAAATTCTTAATTTATTAAAAATGGCATCATTTTCATCAATCCAGTTATTCTTATCATCGTCATACATTGCGAGATCTGCAAAACCATCACCTGACTTTGTTCCAAAGAGTTCGCTTCCATTATTGATTTTACCATCACCGTTATAATCAAGACTTAGATAACCACTACCTGAGCGAAGCATAGAGATTTGATCAGGCAGTCCATCAGTATCAATATCAAAAGCAAACTTTGTGTTACTTAATTGTGCAGTTGATGCATTATAATTAATTACCAATGGGTCAGAAAATATAATACCTTTATCATAGTTTCTTATAAAGTCACGAGATAAGTTCAATGCAATATTAATATCAATCTCTTGACCATCTTTGGTTTTTACAATTCCATCTACATTATAAGATAGACGCTCTCCTTCTGTCCTCCTAGTCACTCGATTCATCATAGATAGATTCATTGATTCACTATTCTTAGAATCAAAAACCTGACCTATAAGTTGATTTCGTACTGTTGTTTTACTGTATTTTAGTTCACTTTCACTGCTCTCATATTTAGTAGACCTAAAATGGTTGATATGATCTATAAGACTACTACTTATATCTCTAAGAAGAATTGCTTCATCTTTTGTAAAAGAAGAAAAATTTACTTGTTCTATGATTATGCTACTTAGTGTAATATCCTTCTTACTTTGACTCTGCTCAGATGTACCAGTGGAGCTTTCACCTCTTTTTACTTCTTGTGCTTGGATAGAAGAGATTTGCTCAGATGTATCAGTGAGCCTCACACGTCCCTGTTCTTCTTGTATTTCAACAGAAGAGAGATGCTCACTTACCATAGTTACGTTAGAACTTTCAATTTTCATCATAAATCCTTTAAATCTGTTTTCAAAAATCAAATATGAATCTCATCAGTGATTTTTTGAGATACTCTAATGAATAAAATCGGTTGTTATGATAAATAATAAAGTAAATATTTAATTAAATCTATAAATAAAAAATTATATAAAGTATTTTTAGTCATTCTCATACTTCTTATTTAGTGCAAGTTTATGTCGATTTTAGAACTATTTAAGAGTACATAGGAACTCTTCTTTAAGCAAATTAGCTATAATCTCGCATATAAAAATTAGGGTAGGTTTATGCTTGATATTAGTAAAAGAGTTCTTCGCCAAGTTGGGCGTACGAATGGTAAGTATGAACTAATTGGTGAGGGCGATAGAGTTCTTTTAGGGCTTAGTGGTGGTAAAGATTCCTTAATACTTGCACATGCACTAAAGAGTATGCAACGTAAAGCTCCTTTTAATTTTGAGTTTAAAGCTGTAACTGTAGATTACGGTATGGGTGAGAATTTTGATACCTTGATTGAACACTGTAAAACTCATGAGATTGTGCATGAAGTTTATAAGACTAATATTTATGAGTTAGCAGAAGAGAAGATTCGTCCAAATAGTTCATCTTGTAGTTTTTTCTCACGTATGAGAAGGGGTGCGCTTTATAGTGCAGCAAAAGAGATGGGTTATGAAAAAGTGGCACTTGGTCACCATTTTGATGATACTGCTGAGAGCTTTTTTATGAATTTAATATACAACGGGGCTATGCGTTCACTTGCACCCAAATATACGGCTGGTAATGGTCTTATAGTAATTCGTCCGCTTCTTCAAGTAAGAGAGCGACAACTAATAGAAGCATCATTAAAGCATAATCTTCCAACAATTGGAGATGAGACCTGTCCCTCACAACATTTTGAAGAGAAAATGCCACATGCTAGAATGGAAATGAAACATTTACTTAACGAATTAGAAGGGCGTTATCCGACTCTTTTTAGCTCAATGAACTCAGCTTTTGCAAATAAGCATTTTGATGCGTTTCTTTAGGCTACTGTAATTGGTAGTTTTACTATAAACTCGGCTCCATTTAAGTTTTCACCATCATATTCAAACTTTTGATTTGTTGCTTTTATTGTTCCATTAAAGTACTTGGTAATAATCTGATTAGTCATGTAAAGAGAGATTCCAGTGTTACTAGCTTTGTGTTTAGTTGTAAAGTAGGGTTCAAAAATTTTATCTATATCATTTTTGTCTATACCACCAGCACTGTCTTTTAGTGAGATGATTAAATAGTTATCTTCTATTTTAGTGTCAATAAAAAAATATTTTTTACTCTCGATTTTGTTTTTGTTATACGCGTCTTTTGCATTATTGAAGATATTAATTAATGCTTGAAGAAGTTTACTCTCATTTTGATAAATATTATACCCTATGATATTACTTATAATATGTATATCGTTTATATTAAATGAATCTTTTGAGACATCTATTAGTTTGCGCATAGTATCTTTTATATTGAACTTTTTATCGGAATCTTCTGTATCATTAAAGAACATTCTAAAATTATTTATAGTTTTTGATAGAAATTGTGTTTGACTCACTACTGTATTAACACAATTATTTAGCTCCTCATTTGTAAGTTCTTTTTCCAAATCAATATTTAGTTTAACTTGACTAGCTTTTGCATTAATTATACTTAAGGGTTGTCTCCACTGATGGGCAATATTTCCAATAATGTCATTTATTGAAGTAAGTCTATTTTGTGTTTGAAGAATACTCTCCATCTGTTTTCTATCTATATCATTTTGTATACTCTTTGCTATTGCACCTAATGTTTTATAAAATATATTTAAATCTGAAATTGGTTTTATAATATATTTATCAACTCCTATATTAATAGCTTTATTTAAACTAGATACTTCATTTAAGGCTGTAAATATTGCAATATGTTGTTCAGGATTAATCTGTTTTATCTGTTTAGACATCTCAATACCATTCATCTTTGGCATGAATATATCAGTTAATACAATATCAGGGTTTAACTCTTTGAAAAGCTCTAAGCCTTCTACTCCATTATTCGCCATATATAGTTTTTTTACTTTATGAGTTAATAATCCATCTAGAAGCACTCTTGTGCTAGCATCATCTTCGACACATAGTATGGTGAATTGTTTTAGTAGCATCATTGTAACTCCTTAAAAAGCCTAATGTTTAACTTGTTGAACCTTTATAGCAACATCTCTTGAACCTTTTAAAATAGGCGTATAAAAAGGATCTATTTCTGCACGACGACGTTCTAAAAACTCTAAGATTCTAAGTTGGTAAAGTGCATCATCATCATCCAATGTACAGAGTTGTATGGGGAGTAAAAGGTTAATATCTATTTTTGTAGCAAATCTTCTATACTCTTTTAAATCTTTTACAATATCTGCAACTAATTGATCTATTCCTAAACCATTTGGCGCATTTATTTTTGAAAGATATTCATTTGTTAAATTAATTAGTGCTTCACTTCTTGTTTTATCTTCATAGATTAGTTCAGAATTATGTTTCAATATTTCAGCTTCGCATTTGGCATATTTTTCATTTGGAGCAATGATGAGTGCAAAAAGTTTAGCACGAAACTCCATAGAACTATGATGATGAATAAAGACTTCTCTAAATCCACGAAGAAAGTGATGTTTTAAGTTATGTATCCATTTTCTTATTTGCATCTTATTATTTTACTCCTATTGCCCTTTATTATTGCCAACCTAAAGCAAACTAGCGCTTACCAGCTAGTTTGCTTTAATCTCTAATGTGAAATAAATAAAGATGCTATAGAGCTTTGAGCAAATTCAATAAAACCATTTGCACCTGGTAAGAATGAGATTAGACTAGTACCAATTCCACCCCAAAGTACAGTTATTGCAATAAGACCTATTACTATAGGTGTTACTCTTGAAGTAAGTATTACTGCATCGTGCTGGCTTGGGTAGAAGTACATAACAATAATTAGACGAAAATAGTAATATATTGAAACAAATGCTGAAAGTACACCTAATATTGCAAGAACTGTATATCCAGCTTCAATGGCACCTGTAAAGATATAAAATTTACCTAAGAATCCAATGGTTGATGGAAAACCTGCAAATGAGAGCATAAATATTGTCATCATCAGTGCTAAATATGGATGCATATGTGCAAAACCTTTAAAATCCTCATATGTTGCTCTACGTCTTGTATCCCATGATACATAACTTAATAATCCAAATGCACCAATAGCACTTAGAAAGTATGCAATTAAGTAGAAGATTATTGATGGTGCAGCGCTTGTCCCACTAATTCCTGTTGAAGCTAGTGCAATTAGCAGATAACCACTATGCACCATGCTTGAAGCTGCTAACATTCTTTTTATATTAGTTTGAATAACAGCAAGGAGTGAACCTACTATTAGAGTTATAATAGTCACAAACATTAATAGTTGATCCCAAATATCTTGTATTAGCTGGAAATCTACTAAAAACAGTCTAAGTGCAATTGCAAAAATAGCAATTTTGAAAGTTGATGCCATATATGCTGTAACTGGCAAAGATGCACCATCATAAACATCTAATGTCCATGCTTGAAATGGAACAGCAGATATTTTAAACATAAGGGTCATCATAACTAGAGTACCACCAACTATAGCTAGTGTCATATCTTTTTCAATATTTGAAGATATAAAAGTTGCTATCTCACCTAGTTGGGTAGTACCTGTTTGCGCATAAATAAATGCTGTACCCATTAAAAAGAAACTTCCGCCAAAACTTCCAAGAAGTAGATACTTAAATACAGCTTCTGAAGACTTGTGACTTCTTCTATTTAATCCAACTAGAACATAAATAGAGAGTGAAGCAATCTCTAAAGAGATAAAAGCAGTTATCATCTCTGTTGCCATTGAAAGAAGCATCATCCCAAACAGAGAAAATAAAATTAGCGCAAATGTTTCAGAAGTAAAAAATTTATTTTTCTCTATATAGACATTTCCAATATAGATACTAAGAAGCGCACCTAATAAAAATAGTAGATTAAAAAGTAGCCCAAAACTATCGCTTATGAGCATATTGTGAAAAATTTCTGGATAGACATAATAACTAAATTGTTCACCAAGTAAAGATGGTAAAGTAATTGCTAGAGCTATTATAATAATTGTTCGTGTAATACGTGCAAGTACATGAATAGATAGTTCTGTAAAAGCACCTAATAACATAACAAAGATAGCTCCAAGTCCTATAATTAAGATTGGAAGCAAAGATACTAATTCATTCATTTTTGCATCTCCTTAATATAGCTCATCTCAAGAGCAAGATTGTCAGTCACTGTTGGTTCAAATTTTTCAATAAATGGCTGAGGCATGATTCCCATTACAAGAATTAAAATTGCAATTGGTAGAAGTGCCGCAATCTCATTCTTTTTTAAATCATAAAAGTTCTCAGTTGATTCTTGAGCTTCTCCAAAAAGTACACGTTGTAACATCCAAAATATAAATGTCATTGCAAGTAGCAGTGTAGAAGCACTTAAAATCCCAATTAAAATACTATGCTCAAACGCACCAAGAATAATAAGTAGTTCTGCAACAAATCCACTCGTACCAGGAATCCCAACAATTGCTAGTGAGAAGAATACAAAAAATACTGAAAATAGAGGAGCTTGTGAAGCTATTCCACCAAGCTCATTTACATCTTTATTTTTTGTTCTAGCATAAAGCATAGCAACCATTAAAAATAATCCACCTGAAGAGAGTGCGTGAGCACCAATAAGATAGATACTTCCATTCCATCCATATGGATTAAGAAGTAGCAGACCAACTAAGATAAGCGATAGGTGAGAACCTGATGAATAGGCAAAAATTCTTTTTATATTACGCTGCATAATTGCACCAATCCCAAAGTAGATAAGTCCTACAAGAGCCATCGCTAAAAGATAAGGAGCGTAGCTCCCTAGCATCTGTGGAAATAGAAAGAATAGAAACCGCCAGATTGCATAAACACCAATTTTTGCCATGATTGATGAGAGCACAACAACCGCGCCAGATGGTGCTGTTGCATATGCTGAGGGAAGCCATGTATGAAATGGAAAAATTGGAATTTTAATACCAAAAGCTATAATGAAACCAAAAAATATCCAAAAAATCTCTTCAGTATTTAGAGGTAATGCTTTTAAATCATTAAGTAAGAAGCTCCATTCTCCATGAATATTGTAGTATGTAACTGCTAAATAAAGAATAGAAATTAGCATTAAGAGCGAACCAAAAAGAGTGTACAGAGTAAACTTTAAAGTTGAATAGATTTTATCTTCATAACCATACAGTCCCATAATGAAAAATATAGGAAGAAGCATTGTCTCCCAAAATAGGTAAAACAAAATAAGGTCAAAAGATACAGCAGCTCCCATTACTCCACCTTGAACAAGCAAGAGGTTATACCAGTAACCCTTCTCTTCACGGTTCCAGATTGCTAAAAATATTAGAGGCATTAAAATTGCAATTGCCATAATAATCATTAGATTATAACCATCAACTCCAATGTGGTATGTGATTCCATATTGCGGAATCCATGGATACTGCTCTACAAACTGTAAAGCAGAAGTAGCCTCAAAGTTTGCAAAAAGATATGCAGATAGAGCAAAAACTACAAGTGAACTTAAAAGTGCGAATGACTTTATAATTAGTAAATTGCTACGTGTAATAAATAAAATTGCCGTTACAATGATTGGCAGAAATATCATTATGCTCAAAATCATTATAAGAACTCCAATAGATAGATTGACATGCCGATAATACCGGCAACCATATAAAGAGCATAAAAACGGACATTTCCATTTTGCATACGACCAGTTATAACACCAAGTCTAAAGTAACCACTGCTTGATTGTTTGATAATCTCACTGATTACTCTCACATCAATTATAGTGCTGAAAAAGTAGCTCAAACGTCTAATGTTTTTTACAAAAATAGTGTCATAAACTTCATCTACATAGAATTTATTTAGTAGTAGATTATTTATGGATGATTGCGCGTTACTTGGTTGAGGATTACGTCCAAAATGTTTCCATGCAAAGAAAATCCCTATACCACTTAGAATAACATTTAATGTAGTGAGTACCCATTCAGCGCTAATAGATAGATGAAGAGCTTTATCTGGTGTACTTATCCAGTTCGAAAATTGATTTTCTCCACCTAAGAAGTGAGGAAGATTAAGTAGACCAGTAAGTGCTGCTCCAATTGCTAAAATAATTAGAGGCAGTTGCATTGAACTATTAATTTTGTGTAACTCTTTTTCTCTAGCTCCAAAGAAGACAGTAAAAAATAGTCTAAACATATAATAAGCTGTAAGAAGTGCAGTTATAGTAGAAATTAACCATATCCCATAATGTCCAGAAGCAAAAGCGTGTGCCATAATTGCATCTTTACTAAAAAAGCCTGCAAATGGAGGAACACCACTAATGGCTAGTGTCGCAATTAACATTGTTACAAAAGTAATTGGTAGGAGTGCTCTATGCATTCTAATATCAAAAATATCTTGTTTATGATGCACCGCAACAATTAATACACCAGCTCCCATGAAAAGTAGAGCTTTAAAAAATGCGTGTGTAAAAACATGAAAAATTGCTCCACTGTATAGACCAAGTCCAGCTGCTATAAACATATACCCAAGTTGAGACATAGTCGAATATGCCAAAATCTTTTTAATATCACTTTGATGTGAGGCAATTAGTGCTGCAAAAAGCGCGCTAAATGCTCCAATGTATGCGATAAATAGTCCAACATCAGGTGTTAAGTTGTAAACAAATGCAAATCTTGCAACCATGTAAACACCAGCAGTAACCATAGTCGCTGCGTGAATTAATGCTGAGACTGGTGTTGGTCCTGCCATTGCATCAGGTAACCATACATAAAGAGGAATCTGAGCCGATTTACCCATAGCCCCCACAAAAAGCAGAAGTGCAATTGCAGTTAGCATAGCTGATGGAACTGTTGAAACATTTGTTTCAAGTGCTCCAAATGTGAAACCTCCAGCTCCTCCATAAATAAACAGTAGTAACATTCCAATTAAAAAACCAAAATCTCCTATTCTATTTAGAATGAATGCTTTATTTCCAGCTTTTACATTGAGTGTGTCTTTGTGATAGTAGCTAATAAGAAGGTATGAACATAATCCTACACCTTCCCAGCCTATGAAAAGCATAATAGGATTGTCGCCTAATACTAATAGAAGCATACTTCCCATAAAGAGGTTAAAGTAGGCAAAGAACTTTCCATAACCCTCATCTTTATTCATGTATCCAGCTGCATATATATGAATTAATGTTCCAATAACAGTTACAAAACTAATCATTACTACACTAAGATGATCTGCAAAAAATCCTACATTTATTACAAAACTGCTTATGTGAAGCCACTCAAATGCTACATAACTCATGCTAGTTAAATTTTCATTTTGAAAAAATTCAAGTGCGACCATAATGCTTAAAACTGCTGATGTTAAAACAGAACCTATTCCAATAAATGAGTATGCTCCCTCTTTAATTCTATCTTGGTAAAACGCATAGAAAAAACCAATAATTAAAGAGCCTAAAAAAGGGATTAACACAATTAGTGCAAGTAAAATACTATTTATCATTTTTAGGTTGCTCCCTTTGTCCTAGTAGTGTAAATACATTAGCATCAAGGCTTCTTCTGTTTCTAAAAAGTAGAACAATTACTGCTAGAAAAATAGCAGCTTCAGCAGCAGCAATTGCTATAACCATAAGCGCTGCAATTTGAGTATCTAGCTGTTCAAACTGGCGACTTAAGGCAACAAAAATTAAGTTAATAGCATTTAGCATAAGCTCAATTGACATATAAAGTACAATAATATTACGTCTACTAACTACACCTACAATACCTATACTAAAAAGTAGTACGGCTAAAATCATATAATCGGTTACAAAAATCATCTATTTTGTTCCTTTTTAGCAAGTACAATCGCGCCAAGTAGAGCAATTAAAAGTAAAATAGAAATCATCTCAAATGGAAGTACCCATTTACTAAATAACTCTCGTCCAATAGCTTCAATTGAACCAAAACCATTAATGATAGTTGCCTCTTTTTGAGGAAGTGTTTTTAGAGCATTTACAAGCAAAAGAGTAAATGGGGATATTGCAATAAGTGAACCTGAAATCCAAAGTGCCTTTTTAGGTTCATTTGGAATATTCTTCTCTTTAATGTTTAAAAACATTATGACAAATAAAATTAGTGACATTATCGCACCAGCATAGATAATTACCTGTACTATAAAGATAAAAGAACTACTAAGAAGTGCAAAAAGTCCAGCAATACTCAAAAGTGTAACAATAAAACTAAGAACGCTGTTTATTGGTTGATGAAAAGAGATCATACCAAGTGCACTAATTAGAGTAATGAGGCTAAGGGCTATAAATATAAATTCAATGAGCACGACTGTTTTCCTCCCCAAAAGCTCCAGGTGTAGCTAAAAGTTTCTCTTTTGTTATGATGAAATCTTCTCTGTTTTTACCAATAATACTAAATATTCCACTATCCATTCTAATAGCATCACATGGGCAAGCCTCAACACAATAACCGCAATAGATACACTCTAAAAGATCAATATTAAATTTTTTAGGCATTTTTTCATCTACACCATCTTCTCTTTCTGTTGCTTCTATAAAAATACAGTCAGCAGGACATGCCGTAGCACACATAAAACATGCAACGCAGGCGACAGTATCGTCAGCTCTTTTTGTTAAGCGATGCTGACCTCTGTATCTATCAGTTATGTCACTTGGTTGTTGGTGTGGATATTGTGTTGTTGGAATCTGTGTTGGATTAGATATGTTTTTTGAAAAATGTTTAAATGTTGTAGCCATACCAGAGATAATAGCTGGTAGGTACAATTTTTCTATGAGTGTATCACCATGACGTTTAACTGTTTTAATTCCCATAATATGCTCCTAAAACACTACAATGACAATAGCAGTGATAATTATATTTGCTATAGCCAAAGGTAATAAGATGTTCCATCCAAGCGTCTGAATCTGATCATATCTAAAACGTGGCAGTGTCCAACGAACCCATATAAATACAAAGTTCATCATAAAAACTTTTATTAC
>Ga0316206_1002830_pt1 | contig 10805 bp, 14 predicted proteins | sample 6monthpyrite_MG_FD_204942 | JGI IMG/M metagenome (GOLD analysis project Ga0316206, IMG submission 204942) | Microbial mat bacterial communities from mineral coupon in-situ incubated in ocean water Damariscotta River, Maine, United States -... | ecosystem: Environmental > Aquatic > Marine >...
AGGAGAAATCATGTCTGATAATAATAAGCCAGTTCCAACTGTGCAGCGTGTTGTTGCTATTCTCTGGCCATCTTTCGGTGTTTCCGGTGTGGCGACTATTTTATTTTTTACAGCGTTTGATCCGGTAGAAATTATTGGCTGTGTAGGCGGCTGGGATATTAGTCGTGTCGGTTACTACTCGATAGGCTTCTTTTTATTCTGGTTGCTGACATCATTTAATAGTGCGCTGACCTGTTACTTTTTAAAGCCATGTGCCGTTAATCAGTCTTAAATTATTATTAACCGACATTATAATTTCCCCAGAGAAGTTCATGGCAGAATCTAATTCACAAGAAGTTGAAGTCACTCCCGTAGAAGAAGTTTACGCTAAGCGAAAAAAAATCTATCCGCGTCAGGTAACAGGGATCTTTGCCAGTTTACGCTTTACCGGCGTGATGGTTTTATTAGGGCTTTATTACTTTGGGCCGTTTCTGCAGTGGGATGGCAGGCAGGCAATTTTATTTGATTTGCCGGCACGTAAATTTTATATCTTTGACTGGATCTTCTGGCCTCAGGATTTTATTTATCTGGCGGCTTTGTTAATCATAGCGGCGATCGCTTTGTTCTTAGTTACCGCATTGGCAGGTCGAGTTTGGTGTGGTTATGCCTGCCCACAAACAGTCTGGACTGAAGCTTTTCTGTGGATTGAAAGAAAGGTAGAGGGTACTCGTGCAAAACAAATGAAGCTGGATAAAGCCGGTTGGGACTGGACTAAGTTTCGATTGAAGATTACCAAGCATTTTCTCTGGCTTGCTTTTTCCTTATTCACAGGTTTTGTATTTGTTGGCTGGTTTACGCCAATCCTCGAACTATCAGCCAGAACATGGAGTTTTGATCTGGGGGCATGGGAAGCTTTCTGGATATTTTTTTATGGCTTCGCTACTTACGGTAATGCCGGCTGGATGCGTGAGCAGGTTTGCATGTACATGTGTCCTTATGCTCGTTTTCAGAGTGCAATGTTTGATAAAAACACACTGGTTATATCTTACGATGAAGAGCGTGGAGAGCCCCGAGGCTCTCGTAAAAAAGGCACGGACTTCAAAGCGGATGGCAAAGGTGCTTGTGTCGATTGCTCTTTATGTGTGCAGGTGTGTCCGACCGGGATTGATATTCGTGACGGTTTACAATATCAATGTATAGGGTGTGCGGCCTGTGTAGACGTTTGTAATGATGTTATGGATAAGATGGGTTATGACCGTAACCTTGTTAGTTATACAACTGAAAATGCGCTGCATGGAAAAAAAGAAAGTTTCTTCCGTCCGAGAGTGACAATTTATATTGTTTTATTAGCGGTTATAACGACAGCATTGCTTACGTCTATTGCACAGCGTGTACCACTTGGTCTTGATATTATTCGTGATAGAAATTCACTCTATCGAGAAACTGATGAAGGCATGATTGAGAATGTTTATACCTTAAAGGTCATGAATATGGATCTTGATTCACATCGTTATTCTCTGGCGGTAGGTGGTATTGAAGGGCTGAGAATTGCCAGAGCCAATAAAGCTATAATGGTTGATTCAGGTGCAGTTCTGCACTATCCAATACGAATTCAGGTTGATCCAGAGAAATTAAAAACAGCCAGTACAGAATTAATATTTTATTTAAATGCGATCGATGATGATTCCTTATCAGTTGAAGAGGATGGTCGCTTTCTGGGTCCTGTCTATAAATAAAAGCACATCGATATGAGTAATGATTTATGATAACAACAATGAGTAATGAGATGAATGATAACACCGAAGATGACCAGCCCTGGTATAAACAATGGATGGTCTGGATGGTTATTGCGCCACCGTTAACAGCAGTGATAGCCGGTATTATTACAATCAATATTGCGATTGAAAGTGATGATGGACTGGTTGTCGATGATTATTACAAACAGGGTCTTGGAATAAATCAGACTTTGCAGCGAGATCACCTGGCTCGTAAAATGAATATTGAAGCAGATTTATTTGTCGAAACAAAACAAATAAAATTGCGTTTTAATAATGAGCTGAAGAAAACAGACCTGACGCTACATTTTATTCACCCGACACAAAGTCAGAGAGATGTTCGTGTTGCCATGAACTATTTTTCAGATAATGCATATCAGGCAGAACTACCGGGCCAACTAAGTGGAAACTGGAACTTGTTACTTGAGCCAGCTGATAAAAGCTGGAGAGTATCAGGAAGAATAAATTTTCAGAAGCAAAGCAGTAGCCGGTTAATACCGAACCTGAAATAGATAAGCGTACATGCTAGCCCATGGCTAGCATGTAAGGGACCCATAGTATTAACAGCAGTACGGCAAAAAACAAATCAATGTAAATAATGTTTCGAAATTTTTGTTTGATTTCATCAGGTTGCTCTGAAGAATAAATTCGTGACATTAATATATCAAGAAAAAATCCGGTCACCAGCAATGGTGCGATAACAGGTAAAACCAGTGTCGGAATAAACTGAAGGCCTTCAAGACTCATCTCTGTAGTATTATCAGGCTTTAAAACGATTGCGATGACGGCAAAGAAATAAAGAATAAGGCGGATAGGTCCGGCATCTTTTATAAACTGGTTAATTGTGTTTTTCATTTTATTATTCTGGTAAAGCAACAATCTCTAGTTGTACCAGAATAAACAATAACTTACAACCGGCTGTCAGCTCTCTTTCGGCATTGCATGCGCTGCTGGCGAGTAACGTAATGCGTTAGCAAGTCGCGATGCTTAAGCTGAATATCGGTTATCTCGGTGCCAATTTGTGTGTGGCGATAGGGGCGACTAAAATAGCGTTTGCTTCTTATGGTTAGCTGGCAGTTTATCTGATTGATTTCATCCAGTTTTATTTCACAGTGCTGCAAAATGTCGCCATGTTGTAACTCATGAGTCTGGTCACCTGTCAGGTTTATTCGAAGCCCGTGGTTTGAAATATCTTTAACCATTCCCGATAAAGCATCATAGTGATTTTGAAACAGCTTGGCAGAAACAGGGTGGTTATTTTTTAGCTGAAGTCGAAAGTTATTACGTCTTTGTTCAAGGTCAATATTTTCAGGTAGCTTAAGTAGTAATGCAGGTAACCCATTTGATCGTGTGGTGGTTACAATGGTGCTGGTGAAAGATGTAGTCGAACCATTTTCGTGCGACTCAAAGTACAATGTTTTTCCTGCTTCCGTTTTGAAATCAGGTTGTGGAAAAAGTTCGTCTATCAGAATTGTTTTATTGATTTCATCAACAGCGATAACCATGCTTTGAAATAGCTGGCGGCAGTCTTCAGCTTTTACTAGTAATCGGACACTGTTCTCTATCAATGTTTTTAAATTATCAAGACTTGTCGTCGATGTCGAAGATAATTTATCTGAGAGATTCTGATCCTTTTTAAATATTTTAGAAAAGTGACTGATCATCAGGGAAATACTCATTAAGTCCGTTAAACAGTATATCGGTCAGTTTGCTGAATTCTTTAGTTTTTACAGGCTGTGATTTAGAAGCGATGCAAATAACTTAAGCTAAATCGTTCGATAGCGTAACTATAAGCACCAGCGTCAGCATCCAGAGATTCAAACACCGCATCGACTGCATTGGCAGGACTAAATGCATAATTAAACCCTATAGCAATTTTAGTGATATCGGCTTTGTATTTAGTGGACCACCAGTTATTAGCGTACGTGGTGTCGGGGATGGTTTCCCAGGCAATCTGCGTGGATGTGGGTAATGCAGCAATAGTGTTGTTAGTCCAGTTGGCAACAATATCGCCACTAATCAGACTGTATGATGCGTATAAAGAGAGTTTTGAGGTCTGTGTAATATTGATGCCAAAGTAAGTGGTGTCGCGTGAGGTATCAAAGGTCTGATAAAAGTTACCGGTACCGGGATCGAATGTGGTATCTGCATCAACCGATTCTGAACTGAAGCCAGCGCGTAATAATGTGCGGTCATCAAAGTGCAGGCTAATTGTGGCCCCGAATTGTGAGTGTGAATTATCTCGCAGATCCACTTTGTAATCGCCATTCCCCATCAAATAATAAAGATTAAATTGAGGTGAACGAAAGCGATTAGAAAGCTGGAAAATATAACTGGCTTTTAAATCAATGACATTGTTATTAATACCATCGTATTTACCATAGGTGGTGGTGCTGGCTGTGGCATTAAGTATTAATTTGTTTTTCGGATTGATGTTTAATGCATGGCTGATATCAAACGCCGCATTGAAATAATCATCAGAGAAAATATCTTGCTTGAGGTAACCCAGTGTTAAGTTGCTGTCATTGCCATAACTGATTGAGCCTGTGTAACTGGTTGGTGGCACAGCTAGCGCAGTATTGGATAGAAATAATAAAACGATTAGAAAAAAATTAGATAAAGCTTTCTCAAACATACGTAATCCCTGATCGGTGATCAATGACTTAATAATAAGCCTGTTTTTAATATTTTTGAATGCTTAATGAATAGTTACATATCAATAATATTATAATTTGGTGATGTTGTTTTTTAAGAAAGCTGGCTGGTGTTCATCATGTTGGTGGTTTACGGCCCGGTTATGATATAAATGGTAACAGTATGCATTCTAATGCTGCGTTGAAGTGGATTAGTGAAGGTGTCCACTAAGATTAAGGCAAAGAGTCGAGTGGCATATCGAGCAACTAAAAATAACGGAATGAAGTAATGTCAAAACACGATGATTTCGAACACCCAAGACGGCGTTTTTTAGAAACTATGCTGGCGGCAGGTATGTATTCACTCGGCAGTGGTATTCTGGTGCCGAATCAGTCACTGGCGATGGGTAAAGTGCCGACACAGCTTGAGCCGGGGAAATCGATTTATGATTTATCAGGAGATGTGACAGTTAATGGAAAGAAAGCGACTGAAACCACGGTCATTAATTCAGGCAGTACATTAGTCACCGGCTCGAATAGCCATCTAATATTTGCAGTCGGTAAAGACGCATTCATTATGCGCGAGAATAGCCGGCTGGAAATGTCGGGCAATGGTTTTGTTGTTAATACATTAAACCTGTTAAAAGGAAAACTATTATCTGTTTTTGGTAAGTCTCGCCACAAAATACAAACCCCGACAGTCACCGTTGGTATACGTGGTACCGGTATTTATGTAGAGGCTGATCCGGATGTCAGTTATGTCTGTACCTGTTACGGCTCCGTTGAGCTGACCTCTACAACCGACCCGAAAAGCAATGAAATTATTACGGCCTCACATCATGATGACCCAAAGTATATTCATGCGGAAGGAAGGACGGGCAAGAAAATCGAGCCGGGTCCGTTTATCAACCACACAGATCTTGAGCTGGCATTGATTGAAGAGCTGGTAGGGCGTTCGTTACCCTATATGCCAGGTGATGCGTACGATGGACCAAGAAGGTCTTATTAATATTACGGATTTACAAAATACTTATATAACATTGCAAAAAGTAAGGTTATTGATTTGTGTCAATTTCTATTAAGTGACTCTATCCTAGAATAAATCACCGTTATTTATGATCTTAGAGGAATATAAAATGGATGATTTAGAAACAGCTAAGAACCTTGCTATTACGGCATCTGTATTTGTGTTTATTACGATTGCGCTGGTAGTAGTAGCTAATCTGGTTGGGTAGATAATTTTTGTGGTCATAAAAAAGCCGGGGTTATCCCGGCTTTTTTATTTCAAATAGTCCGATTTTATTTTATATGTTTAACCAGTGACTTCCAGTCGGTCAGGTCTGTGGGGGTACCGGATCTTTTCTTTAGTTGTATGCCAACATTGTGAGTGATTCCTGTACCTGGTCTGCACCATTTAACATCACCTGTCACCAGATATTCTTTTTCGCTGCCATTTATTTTAATACTCAAATCCAGAACGCTTTTAACCGCTATAGGCTGCTCAGAAGAAACCTGTACACCGCTCTTAGATACATCAATGGCAGAACATGAAAATGTTTTACCAAGCACTCTTGGGTCATCTGAAGAGAAAAGAATCTTTACCTGAAATTGTTCGTTAACCAGATATCTTGGATCAACGCGGCGTTCATTAATATTTGCTTCTAAGGTTGCTGCATCCATTTATTAGCCCTGCCTGTAAATGTTTAAGTTATTATGATTGTGAAATATTTATCTTAAAATAGTCTTAATAATTCTTGTTTATTGTATATAGATAATTTAATTTACAAAATGTTAACTTTTATGTGCCGTTAGTCTGTGTTTCATTGCCATATATGATTTTCTTGTATCAGCTGGAAATTTCTCCAGCGCATAACGGAGCATAGTTCGTGGCATACAGAAAGCAAATTTGTCGAGAAAACTAGTGGTTTTCCCGTAGTTTTTCTTTCCGATTTCACGCAACATCCAGCCAACAGCTTTGTGAATAAGATCTTCATTATCTTCTAATAAAAGTTCGGCAAGTGTTAATCCATCATTAAAATCATTTTTTTTTATAAAATAAAAACAGGCCAGAACTGACATTCTTCTTTTCCAGAGATTATCTGATGCGGCAAACTCATAAAGTAATGATCGGTCTTTATCGAAAAGATAGGCGCCTACGATATGTGGTGTAGTCGTATCAATTAAATCCCAGTTATTAATGTATTTAAAATTATTAATATAAATATCAAAAATAGTTTTGCGTGTTGTGTCGTCAGATTTTTTATAAAGATTGACCAGCATGATAAGCGCTAATAAACGTTGCTCATGATATTTTGATTTTAATAATGAGGTGATATTGTTGAGAGGAAGTTGATGGTATTTTTTTGCAAGCTGGCGAATGACCGGCACGCGAATACCAAGAAATATATCGCCTTCGCCGTACTCACCTTTTCCAGTTTTAAAAAAGCGTTGAGAGTGTCTGGCGGTTTCAGGATCTGCTAGAGACTGACATTCGTTTTTAATATCTTGCAGTGCTGTCATAAAAATCCTTTTTTATGTTCATAAAGTTATCTATGCAGCATTTTCCGTGAAGCGAATCGATTCAACTTCCCATTCTTCTGCTGATACGGTGAGGACCAGACAAGCAGGGCCACCTCGGGTTCTGGTTGCGCCTGCGGCGCCCGGGTTGATGACCCAGGGGGATTCATCTTTGTCACAAACTTGTTTATGAGTGTGACCATAAACAATGACGCGGGCCTGTGGGTGTGTTGAACGTAAAGAAGCGTGGTCTGGTTGTTGGTGTCCATGGGTATGTCCATGCTCAACCACGAGTACGCCACCGGGAAGTTTGATTTCAGCAACATCAGGCAGTGCTTCAACAATTTCTTTTTGTTCGGCGGGCCAGACGGTGTGGTGATCGTTATTACCGGTAACTGCAAAGATATGGCCCAGTTTAGGATGCATTTTTTCAAGCACAGAGCCACAGCAAATATCACCGGCATGGATAGCGATGTCAGATTCTTTGATAACATCAGCGATGCGCTCATCCAATACTGAGTGAGTATCAGAAATGATCGCGATGCGTAAAGATTCGTGGTGGCTCAGGTCGCTCATAATTGCAGGTCTTTGTCTTTTACGGTGTCTTCAGGATTGTAGTGTGGGTCGTTAGCTATCATATGCTCACGCTCAGCTTGCTGACGCATTTTAATGATTTCACCGTATTCTTCAATGCGTTTATCATAAGCGCTATCTTTTTCAGATAGTGATTTGTCGTTAAAAAAACCTGTTTTAACAGGTCATAACCGAAGTGAGTTAAAGCATAGTCATCAGTTTTCAAATTTTCCATTTGATCAGTATCTAACATCTGAGAAACGAATGCCCAAAATGTATTACTTTTACTAAATAATTGTGTAAGATTTCTTCTTAAGAAAGAAACCGATGGGCAGTGCCGCGTTGTACGTGAACGTATTATGTCCGAAGCAGAGTTAGGAAATACCTAAAATCCAGCTATACAGTAATAGGGTGTTTATCTGCACACACTAAACTGTTATACGCTAACATGGGCACAAGTTAGTGTTTTAAAAAGTGTTAACCAAAAGATCAATAATAGATAGTATTTCATCAATAGTTTCATGAGGACTTTTTGCAATGCCGCAATACATGTTTGTTTACTTAGGGGGCGAGCCTCCTTCCAATCCAGAAGAAGGACAAAAGCATTTCACCAAATACCAAGAATGGATGTCTTCACTGGGTGATGCTGTTGTCAGTCCTGCGATTCCATTTAAGGATACTCATACTGTGCATACTGATGGCACAATTGAGCCTGGTACTACTTCGGCTATGTCTGGGATGAGTCTTTTCAATGCGGATTCGATGGATGCAGCTTTAAAAATAGCGCAATCCTGTCCGTTTCTGGAGATCAATGGCACGCTTGAGATTTCAGAGATGATCGATATGTCGAGTAATGCGAATTAGCCGCACATAGTAAAATTCATTTGTACTTAAACGTAGTCTTGTATGCTTGAGTATCAATTTTAAGTTGTGACCTTGTTAATAGCTCGGTCACTTCACTCGGTCGTTGGGAAAGAAAAAAGCCAAATCGACACAAAAAAATAAAAACCACTTAGTCGCGACTGGAAATGAATGGGGTGTCGTGGATTATCTATTAAAAAAACAATATTACCCATAGCCCTGAAAGAAGATAAAAACATCACATGGTCTGCAGCATTTAATCGGTGTATTTTTGGACAAAATTGTAACCTCTGATTTCGCAGCCTAAAAAAGTAAAGGCTGTCAGTTGAGTGTCATCAATAAATGCTTCAAGTGTCTTGATCGATTTTAAGTTTTTTTTGCCGTTGCGCTTACATTCGAATTAAATTAGCAGATTATAATATTATAAAATTAGCCTATTATGTAGGTACGTGTCTTGTTTAAGCTCAATTTTTATTGGATAAGATTATTCATTGCAATATACCAATAGTTACGGGTATATTCGCACTCCTGCCGCTACTTGTTGTCTGGATATTGCAGGGCCAGATCTTATAGAGTAGCGACGGATCCGTCGGGCGTGGAGTTTATATATATTTATATATTAATTTATATATAGGGTAATAAATTTTCTATATTCGACGGCTAATAAATTTAAAGTATACTGCTACGACAAAAATATTTTAGGGGAACCCCATGTTCACGAACAATCCTTTTGATGCGCTTTCAGCGTTAATTTCAACAGATATCATGCAGATGTATATCATCGTCATGGCTGTACTTGTCGCTGGCGGTACAATTTTAGATATGCTGCATAAGAAAAGTGCACAGTACTTTTTTGAAAATGCAGAAAAAGCAAAAGCAAATGCTAAGCGTACAGTTAGTACTGGCGAAAAAATCGGTATGGCGGTTAGTACAGTAGCAAGTGAAGTTATAACTTCTAGCGAATTCTGTAATACAAAGCGTAGAATTTCACACTTGTTAACCATGTATGGTTTCATTATCTTTGTTGCGACATCAGCACTGATGATTTTTGAATGCGAGACTTTTGCAGCAGAGACTCTGGCTCAGCTTTGGCATGTCGGTGCATTGATGCTTTGTGTTGGTGGTTACTGGTTCTGGTTCTTCATTCGTGTTGATGTGAATTCAGAAGGCGCTAAATGGTATAAGTTAGTACGTGCTGATATTTTCATCGTTTCTTTGTTTACTACAGCAACCTTCGCTCTAATCTGGTCTTACCTTCAATCTAATGGTGGTAACGTAGCAGATATGGGGTCAACGACATTGTTCTTCGCTTTATTCCTAGTATCAAATACTACGTTATTCGCAAGTGTATTGTGGTCTAAGTTTGCACATATGTTCTTCAAACCTGCTGCTGCTTTCCAGAAGAAAACGACTGTAGCCGATGGTTCAAGAGAGAACTTACCGGGTGATTTCGATTTATCTTCTGCTGAAGTACAAGCAAGATTCCCGGATATCCCACAATATATGGGTAAGAACCCAGAAAATATGGGTGCTGGTATCAGACGTGAATCATCAAACCATTACTAATATTAATCTAATAACAATTATTTAAGAAAGAGAGAATATATTATGCCTACTTTTGTATATATGACTCGTTGTGATGGTTGTGGACAGTGTGTTGACATTTGCCCATCTGACATCATGCACATCGACAAAACATTACGTCGTGCTTATAACCTTGAACCTAATATGTGTTGGGAATGTTATTCGTGTGTAAAAGCCTGCCCACATCACGCAATTGATGTACGTGGTTATGCAGATTTCGCTCCACTGGGTTCTTCTGTACGTGTACACCGTGACGAAGAAAAAGGCACGATCGCATGGCGCATCAAGTTCCGTAATGGTAAAAAAGATATGGAGCTATTAGCTCCTATCACAACTAAGCCTTGGGGATCATGCATTCCACATCTAGCTAACGAAGCAGCGCCTGCTGATACTATGCGTAACACTGAGTTGTTATATAACGAGCCTAAGTATGTCGCTATGAATGACAATGATTTAATGACGCTTGAATCAAACGGCTTAGAAATCAAAGAAGGGGTTTACTACTAATGGGCTACAAGACAATTATTGAAGATGATATAGACATCTTAGTAGCAGGCGCGGGCCTTGGTGGTACCGGTGCTGCTTTCGAAGCAAGATACTGGGGTAAAGACAAGAAGATCGTTATTGCTGAAAAAGCAAACATCGATCGTTCTGGTGCTGTAGCTCAGGGTTTGTATGCTATCAACTGTTACATGGGTACTCGCTTCGGTGAAAACAATCCAGAAGATCACGTACGTTATGCACGTATCGATTTAATGGGTATGGTTCGTGAAGATTTAGCCTTTGATATGGCACGCCACGTGGATTCAGCTGTACATCAGTTTGAAGAATGGGGTCTGCCTATCATGAAAAATGCAGAGACTGGTACATACCTGCGTGAAGG
>Ga0316206_1002832_pt1 | contig 10799 bp, 12 predicted proteins | sample 6monthpyrite_MG_FD_204942 | JGI IMG/M metagenome (GOLD analysis project Ga0316206, IMG submission 204942) | Microbial mat bacterial communities from mineral coupon in-situ incubated in ocean water Damariscotta River, Maine, United States -... | ecosystem: Environmental > Aquatic > Marine >...
TTTTACATGATTTTACAGTGTTTACCAGAGAATGGGGTTATTTTTCAGCCAAAAAACAGCGTTGATCCGGATCAGATTACTGGCCGGATAACTTGCACCTTTGAAGCATGCGCTATACTCTATGCACAATAGGGTGAATTAATTTTTAGCGCTCATTATATTATTTATTTTCAGGAGTATTGTATGTCTATGATCCAGGTTCGTCAGGAAAGCTCGGAAGATTACCGGGCAATCGAAGTTGTGCACTTAAGCGCCTTTGAAGGTGATGACGAGGTGGGTTTGGTTGACGCCTTGAGAGAGTCATCAGGGTTTATTCCTGAGCTGTCTCTGGTGGCAGAATTTAATGGCAGGATTGTCGGACATATTTTATTGACAAAAGTAAAATTATTGCAGGGAAAAGAGAGTATCGATATTCTGGTGCTGGCACCCATGGCAGTTGTTCCTTCACAGTCTCATCGGGGTATTGGTTCAGAATTAGTGACAGCCGCTGTTGATAAGGCGATTGCATCCGGCTATAAGGCGATTGCAGTCGTCGGCTCTCCTGAATTTTATCAACGATTCAATTTTGAACGTGCGGATAAGTGGGGGTTGCAAACAAATCTGTCTGTTTCCAATGACCTTGTTTCAGCGATGGAATTGGAAAAAGGTATATTCGATAATGGCGGTAATATTGTTTACCCGTCATTGTTTAACTGTGTGTACTAAGCGGGATTGTATTCGAAATTGGTATGCAGGTATATCTGGGCCCTGATCTAGAACTTCCACTCATTAGTTTGCACGTTCAGGGCTTCTTCAAAAGCCTTGTCTTCTCTCGTATTTAATGGTGCATACTGGAAACGCGCAAAATTCCCGGTATTTTCTACCAGGCGCGTCAGTTGTACATTCATTAAATTACCCTGATTATTAAGAATGAGTGCATCGCCAACTTTATAGTGTAATGCAGGTGTTAAAATTGAGGCAGGCTGGTGCATCGCTTTCATTTCGGGTAATCCAAGGCAGCTGTATTCTTTTTTCTTGCTGGCCCGGCCTTTTAATAAACGCGATTGAATGGTTGTGGCATTGGGTGACAAAATCTGAATACCCAGTTTTAGTCCTTGATGCCTTAAGTACTGCATCCAGCGTACAACCCCGATGCGCCATGTATTGCCGCCGTCTTGCCCGGTTTCCTTGATACCAACAATTTCGCCTATCTGGGCATTGGAGCTATTGTCATGATCCCATAGCAGGCAGTAACCACCCGCGCTGATGTTAAGTGCTTTCCATGGTTGATAGGTGTAGTTTGGTTTTACTTCGGTTGCCTCGTTAGTTGCTTCAGCAAGTGGAGTCAGATCCCTGATATGAGAATTCGGATTTCTGTCCCAGTAATGCTCACCATCAGCTTCGCCTGGAATAGGTTCGATACTGAATGTCGTGTGATTTATATCTAAAGGGTTTTTTGTATCGTCGATAAAACCGCTGTTATCTTCCTCAACGATTTCTTCTGGTTCTTTCACAGGAGGACGGTTACATTCTTCAATTAAAAAGTGGGTGCTGTTCAAGCCAACACTCAGGTCTATGCTACCCGCTGCAGGTGAGCGCGAAAAACTACGTTTACCCCGGCTGTCCCATGCGTCAATTAATTGTTTTAACAGGTGTTCATTATTATTTTTGCTAAAAGGACTGGTCGTGCCAGATAGCGGATGCTCATCAACCATTTGTGATACCAGATAGCTCAAGTGTTGAGTCAGGTTAGACGTATCAAGAAAGCGACATGATTCATTTTCCAGAGTTTTTATCAGGCCGAGTTCAACTGGAGGACGATCCAGCTTCAGGCAGGTTACAAAGTTTGCTTCCCCGCTGGGGGATACAAGAGGGTTGATTAATTTAGTATAGGTTGCCCATTCTTTTACAAGATGATGAACATTTTCAATTTCATTTCTTCTGAGGTGATACGGATTCGACAAGGCCAGCAGTAGTGTTTCCTTGTATTTACGCAAGACACTGGCTTGCGTGTCGCTATCGACCTGAACTTCCTTGATTTTGATTTCATGTAACAACTCACTTTCAGCGTAAGCATACAAGGTATGGATCTCGTTCCATAGTCTGGGTGGTTCCGGAGCATAGACCTGATAATGTGCCATGAGTGATTCGTTAAGTGAATCAATTGCTTTATAAATGGCCAGACTTAAAACCTTGCTGCGGAACAGGCGATTGTGGTCCTGAAGTTCTATAGCCGCAATTTTGTAGCTAATGGCTATTTCAGAATAGATGGCAATTGTGCGGTCAGTTGAACGCAATGCGCGTGGGCTTAATGGAAATGAATGGCCAATGTACTGCGATTTCAGTATCTGAATGCAGTGTTCGAATGTTTCCTGCATTTGCAGCATTGCTTTCAATCGCGCAGGGGCAGGCAATTGCACACGATTTAAATGTGACAGTACTGCATATAGCTGTTTAGTTGTCTCCTCTGTGTCCCCGAGTGGCAGTGATTCGATCCAGGCTGTAATCTGCCTGGGTTTGATATCAAACCAGCTTTTTTCATTTTTTTGCTCAGGGATCTGGAGATCGGACAGACTGGGCAATGTGGCCACAGAATTATGCTCCATGATCTAATTCTTTCGTTTAGGAATATCCCGCAAGTAGACATTACACGGATTGAGCCTGTTTGACCAGTACAGGCAAGCGTTTTAGTCGGTTTTACAGCCCCATTTATCGATAAAATCAGTCAGTGACAGGCGTTTTTGAATCTTTACCGGGTTGCTCCTGAACCAGGCGGGGAACAAGGTATCCGGGTAATTGCCGGCGCATTTTACATAGAAGTTGTTTGGCAATATCTTGTTCAACGTTAAAATGTGCAGCGCCCTCAACCGGATCAAGTAAATGCAGGTAATAGGGTAGAACTCCGGCGTTGAAAAGTTGCTGGCTCAGGTCAGATAAAACATCGGCATTATCATTTATATTTTTGAGTAAAACAGATTGATTCAGTAGTGTGACCTGGCGCTCCTGAAGCGCCTGTAATGCCTGAATAACGTGTGAATCGATTTCATTGGCATGATTACAATGAATAACAAAAATTATTTTAAGGCGGCTGGCTGCAATCCATGTGAGTAATTCAGGGCATATGCGTTCGGGTAAAACTACCGGTAAGCGAGTATGAATTCTTAATGTGGTGACATGATCTATTTGCTCAATTTTATTGATCAGACGTAGCAGGCGGTTATCGCTTAGTGTTAGCGGATCGCCACCACTCAGAATGACTTCGGTGAGGTCTGAGTGCTGTTTGAAATAGTTTATAGCGGCTTGCCAGTTATCTTCGCTGGCACGATGACTATGGTAGGGAAAGTGCCTGCGAAAACAATAACGGCAATGGATAGCGCAAGCACCTGTGGCGATCATTAATGCGCGACCCTGGTATTTCTGTAGTACCCCGGCAGATACCAGAAAAGACTGGTCGGCGACCGGGTCTTTTGAATAACCATCGCAAGCTTTCATTTCAGCACTGACAGGTAATATCTGGCGTAATAAAGGATCGTCAGGGCATGATTTTTTTATTCTGTGAAGAAAAGGTCTGGGTAATTTCAAAGAAAACTGTTTTTTTGCAGCCTCACTGATATTGAGTTGTTCAGCAGTCAAACCTATGATTTCTAACAGTTCATCCAGATCTGTTATGGCGCAGGAAAGTTCGCGCTGCCAATCAGGGATGTGACGTATTTTGTTATTTCGGGTTATCATAGGGTACTAATTATAATCATGGTTGAATGAATAGGAAGATTAAATGGCATCATACAGTACAAGTGAATTCAGGGGCGGTCTGAAAATCATGCTCGATAATGACCCTTACGTTATTGTAGAAAACGATATTGTTAAGCCCGGAAAAGGTCAGGCGTTTAATCGCGTCAAGGTTCGTAACCTTAAAACAGGTCGAACGATCGACCGCACCTTCAAGTCAGGTGAGTCTGTTGAGGGAGCTGATGTTATGGATACGAATATGGAATATTTATATAACGACGGTGAATTCTGGCACTTTATGGATCCGAATACCTATGAACAAATTGCGGCCAGCCAGGAGGCAGTCGGTGATTCCTACAAGTGGCTTAAAGAGCAGGATAGTTGTGAAGTGACCTTATGGAATGGTGTTCCCTTGACGGTAACCCCTCCCAATTTCGTGGAGCTTAAAGTGACAGAAACAGACCCCGGGCTGAAAGGTGATACGTCTGGTGGCGGTGGTAAACCGGCAACGTTGCAAACAGGGGCTGTTGTAAGAGTACCTTTATTTATCCAGATTGATGAGGTAATCAAGGTGGATACCCGTTCTGCCGAGTATGTTTCACGCGTGAAGGATGCCTGACAGTCATTCAGATTGGCGCGCTGTTGCCAGCTTGAAGACCCTGCAACAGCGCGCGGCCATGCTGACTGCAATACGCCATTTTTTTCTGGAACGATCTGTTCTGGAAGTTGAGACACCTCTGTTGTCACATGCAGGCAATCCGGACACTTCAATTGAAAGCCTGACAAGCCATTGCTCCATTCATGGGAAAGAGCAACTGTTGTATCTGCAAACCTCCCCGGAATTTGCAATGAAACGGTTACTGGCAAGTGGTAGTGGCGCTATCTATCAAATATGCAAAGCATTCCGTGAAGAACCGTTGACAGATTTGCATAATCCCGAGTTTACCCTGCTGGAGTGGTACCGGCCCGGTTTCGACCATTTTCAATTGATGGAAGAAATAACGTCACTGTTACAACATCTGGGGTTGGTGGAGAAAAAATCAGATGTGATGAGTCTGGGTTATCAGCAATTATTTGATTGTTATGCCGGTATCAATCCCTTTCAGGCAACAGTGGATGAACTGTTCTCAGTAGTCACTGAAAACGGTATCAATGTACATGTTGCCTCAGCAAATCAGGCAAAACCGGGAAAAGGTTTTACCCATGATGAGTTACTTGATTTGATACTGACGCATATTATTCAGCCTCAATTAACACAGCAGGACTTTGTTTTTGTACACAGCTATCCTGCCAGCCAGGCATCATTAGCCAGAGTGAGTGAAAAGAATCCACAGATTGCAGAGAGATTCGAATTATTTGCAAAAGGTGTAGAATTGGCTAATGGTTTTAATGAACTGACCGATAGTATTGAGCAAGCCAGGCGATTTCAGTCTGACAGTGGTATTCGTGAGCAGAAAAAACTCAGGAAAATCAAATATGATCAACATCTTATTGATGCATTGGCATCAGGCCTTAAACCCTGTGCAGGTGTTGCGTTGGGGCTGGACAGATTGCTGATGCTAATAGCTGGCGGCAATTCCATCAGAGAGGTGCTGGCTTTTCCATTTGACAGGGCATAAATATTTGAGAAATTTATTTATCAGAGTATACTATGGGATAAATTTCCCAAATATACATGTATTTTTATAGGGATGTGATACATGCAAGACAAAACGACATTAGTTGAAAAACGCTGGAGTGACCGACGCTCCATTAGCACAGATATTAAAGTGATCTTTCATAATCGTACCTATTATGCGCGGACACGTGATATAGGTTTAGGTGGCATGTTCATTGATTTGAATTATGTACTGATTCCCCGGGATGCTCATATCAAAATTATTATGCTGGAATATCGCAGTAAGGCTTCCTACACGATATTTGATACGCGTGTTGCATATGTAACCCCTCAGGGGTATGGACTGGAGTTTTCGGGTTTTCAGGTAAATGATTTTCGTGAATTGCAGGCCATATTGTACGACTCGCCGTTTGAGATTTTACGCAAGGCCTGATGTTTATTCGCGGCCGGGGACCGCTCCTACAAATTTTCTTTTAAGTTAATTATTTGTGCAGAAGTGGTTATTACGCCAATACTTTGAGAAATCAATAAATAATGCCCCGCCCGTGACTAAACAGACCATCAATTTACCAGCTTAGCAATCAGCTGTCCCATTTTGACCTTATCATTATGATGAAGGTTTTCCTGCCAGTGAATTGCGTCTGGTGGAAATAATATAATCACAGTGGAACCCATATTAAATCGTCCCAACTCTTCGCCTTTTTCCAGTTTTAATGCATCATCTCCCTGGTAGGTGTATTCACTGACTTTCAGGCCTCGTGGTGGTGTCACTTCTCCAGCCCAGACAGTTTCGATAGAACCGACATTAATTGCGCCAACCAGTATGACTGCCATGGGGCCAAACTGCGTTTCAAACAGGCAGGCAACACGCTCATTATTAGCAAACAGATCAGGAACAGCATTAATCAGAAAGGGGGCGACACTCAATAGCTTGCCGGGTATGTGTACCATTTCTTTCAGTTGCCCGGTAAAGGGGATATGCACACGATGGTAGTCGCTGGGTGATAAGTAAATAGTTGAAAAACTACCATCGATAAAAGGTCTGGCGCGCTCTTCAGATCCACCTAATAAATTAACAACAGAAAAAGAATGCCCTTTAGCCTGAATAATCTGCTTATCATTAATTTTACCAATCTGACTAATAGTGCCATCGGCAGGCGAGCATAGTTCGTTGATGCCGGCGGTGACAGGCCTGGCTTCCGGTTTAAGCGCGCGCACAAAAAAGCTGTTTATATTCGGATGAATTCGTCGGTCAGTATAATCTGGTTCAAGTGCTTCCTGAACCTGAATAGAATGTCTTTTAATCATAAAGGTGACAAAAGGATCCCTGAATGGAAACCGTTTTGTGTGCATTAGAAAATAGGTAATTCTTGACAGTAAATTATAGGGGATAATGTATTTATGTATGAATACTTTAAAGCCATTGCTCATGTTTGTGGAATCCGTTTAGTGGTGGTGATGATGCTGATGTTCTGACATACCTGAGTCTGGTAGCTTGACTGTAAATTTAACAGTGGCTGTTTTTGTGTCAGTGATCTGGAAGGTTACGGCTACACTGTTACCTGGTTGAAGTACTTTTTTGGGCTTGATTAGCATCAGATGATAACTGCCAGGCTTGAATACCAGTTTAGCGTGAGGAGCAAGCACAATCCGGTTTTGTTTTTTCATGCGCATCATTCCTCCTTCATGGCTGGTTTGATGGAACTCTACTGCTTTGAACAGAGGGCTGCTTGCACCTTTCAGGGTAACAGTTTTGTCAGATGTATTTTCCAATACCATGTAACCGGCGAGTACCTGTGCCGTAGGCGGCCCGGCCTGTACCACGGCATGACTGATTTTTAACGGGTTGCTGTCTGCCAGTAGTAACGTAGATGACAGCAGGTTCAGAAATAAAATCAAGGTTTGTAATAATCGCATTAGTGTCTGGCTTCGTAGTAGGTAATGATAGATTGAAAGTCCTTCAATAAAACATCAGGTTTTATGGGTGCTGAAAAAACAGCCTGTAGTTTACCTTCAGGGTTAAGTAACAGCACAGAAGCACTATGGTCTACCTGATAGTTATCAGGTTCATTTTTATTTTCCGGTTTGTTACGCGCAAAGATGATACCCAACGCGCGGCTGAAGTTATAGATTTTTTTTGGCTCACCGGTCAGGCCTATAAAATCCGGGTTGTAATATTGAACATATTGTTTCAGCACGTTAGCCTGATCCCGTTCCGGATCAACCGATGTCAGGATAAAACGAGTTTGATTATATAGTTCGGGAGAAGCTTTTAGTTGTTTAGCCACAGATTTGAAAGTAAACAGGGTAGTGGGGCAGACATCAGGGCAATGGGTGTAACCAAAAAAAACAAAATGCCATTTTCCGCGTAATTCTTTCAGTCCGAAAGGCTGGTTGTTATGATCGACAAGACCGGGTTCAGCAATGGCCTTGGCAGGCTCCAGGAGAGTCGAAGATAATAATGACGGTTTAGGTACCGGAATGTTTGCGGTATAAATACCCAGTGCGATCCCTAATGTTAATGAGAGTATACCCAGCATCAGATATCGGCGAGTAAACGGGGTTTTGCGTTTTTCTAGTATTTGGCTCATGAAATATCTTTATCATGTTAAATTAAGGCAGACAATAATATACTTTTAAGTATCCGGATGACACTGCCCGGGTTAAACTTGCCCGACAATTGACATTGAACCACACAGGAAACAATGATGAACACCAGACAGGCTATTGATGAACTCTCAACTATAAAAGATTTTGTGCGTTGGGGCTATAGTCAGCTGAGTGGTTCCGGGGTCTGGTACGGGCATGGCACGGATAATCCTCTGGATGAGAGTCAGTCGCTGGTACTGCATGCGCTGGGATTACCCTATGATACGCCCCGGGACTACCTGGATTGCAACCTGACCCAGGATGAGCGAACGCTGATTGTCGAATGGATCCAGCGTCGTATAGAAGAACGTGTGCCCGCGGCCTATTTAACGCATGAAGCCTGGTTTGCGCAAATACCTTTTTATGTTGATGAGCGTGTTCTGGTGCCCAGATCACCAATAGCCGAACTGATTGAAGCACAATTCATCCCCTGGGTTGAGCCGGAAACGGTGTCACGGATACTGGATATGTGTACCGGAAGTGGTTGTATAGCCATTGCCTGCGCCTATGCATTCCCGCAAGCAGAAGTGGATGCAGTCGATATTTCCACGGATGCTCTGGCGGTGGCTAATATTAATATTCAACGTCAGGAGATGGAGGAGCAGGTGCATGCTATTGAATCCGATCTGTTTACCAGTCTGAAAAAAACAGCTTATGACATTATTATCAGTAATCCGCCTTATGTCTCTAAAGCTGATATGGATGCAATGCCAGGTGAATATCATCATGAACCTGCATTAGGGCTTGCGGCAGGTGAGGACGGACTGGATATCGTTCACCAAATCTTACATGATGCGGCAGATTATCTTTCTGATCAGGGCGTGCTGATTGTGGAAGTGGGTAATAGTCAACAAGCATTAATTGACGCCTACCCTCAGCTTCCGTTCCTGTGGCTGGAGTTTGAGCGTGGAGGAGAAGGTGTATTTCTGCTAACTGCCGAACAGTTAAGAGACGCTGATTTAAGCTAAACTGGCATCGGTTAGGCTGTATTATTTTACCCTGAGAGCTGACAATTCCCGGTGTAGTAATTCCTCATTGCCTGTGTTGAGCTCAACAATTCGACGTAAGTGGGTAATGCTTTCCAGATCAATGTGGTTGCAGCGGAACCCTATATGATTATTTTCGATGTGTGATACGGTGACTTCCATGTGAATTTGCGTATCATCAGACAGGCTGACATTGAGCACAAACGGAGAATCGATTTCAGCTTCCCAGTCTTGTGGTTTTTCAACCAGCGCGCCTTTAAGAGAAATATCCAGAACGCTGGTATTCCAGTTACTTTCAGCACTGTTGATAGTGGCTTTTGCATCAAAATCAATTCGGGTAAAAGTGCGTTGATCTGTGGTAGGTGCGGTCATAATACTATTTCCTGATTAAGGTATTCTTGTAAGTTAGCATATTTAACGGCAATACATAGCAAATCGTTAGTTAATTTAACGTTATATTTTATTATGTTGAAGTAGCTAATCTCGGATAAATTCGGGCTGATTTAACAATATTGTTGTTAATTTTCAGAATTTCGACCGGATATCCATTAACCAGGATACTTATACCGGGTTCAGGTATCGATTCCAGATATTCCAGCACCAGTCCATTAAGTGTCTTTGGCCCCGTTGTTGGTAAATGCCAGCCCAGTATTCTATTGATCGCCCTGACATTGGTGCTGCCATCAATGATGTAACTGTCGTCTTCCTGAGGGTGAATACCCACAGCAAGGCTTGAAGGGTCTGTGGTAAATTCTCCCACGATTTCCTCCAGTATATCTTCCAGAGTGATCAGACCCTGAATATCGCCATATTCATCAACCACCATGCCGATTCGATGTCGCTTATGTTGAAATTGTAACAATTGTTTATTTAAAGGGGTGCCCTGAGGCGCAAAATAGGTTTCACGAATTGTCTTCAGGAAATCATCCTTGCTGAGTTCATCTTGCTTAAGCAGTCGAATGACTTTTCGTAGGTGAATAAACCCCACGACATTATCAATACTTTGCCTGAATACGGGGAGCCGGGTGTACTGACTGTGAGTGAGCTGGTTGATGATATCATCCCAGTCATCATCCAGGTCAATACCAACAATTTCATTGCGAGGGATCATGATATCTTCAACAGTGACTTTTTCAAGATCAAGTATATTGAGTAGCATTTTCTGATGTTTTTGCGGTATCAGCGTGCCCGCCTCATTAACAACCGAGCGTAGCTCTTCACTGCTCAGGCTCAGAGAGCTGTCTTTGTCCAGCTTGATTCTGAACAGGCTTAACAAGGCCCTGGAAAGAGAGTTGACGATCCATACAAATGGATACAGCACCCGCATCAGCGGGATGTAGATCAAGGCTGCAGGGAATGCGATTTTTTCCGGATAAGTTGCTGCCATCGTTTTAGGTGCAACTTCAGCAAAAATCAGAATAACGAAAATCAGAATGCCGGCAGCGATAGGAATAGCGCCTTCGCCTCCGTGACGAATGGCAATAATGGTTGTCAGGGACGATGCCAGTACATTAACCGTATTGTTGCCAATCAGAATCAGTCCGATCAAGCGGTCAGGCTGTTTCAGCAAGCGCGTGGCTCGCATGGCGCCCTTATGTTTTTTCATATTCAGATGCTTGAGCCGGTAACGATTTAGCATCATCAATCCAGTTTCAGAGCTGGAGAAAAAGGCAGAGAGCAAGATCAGTCCAAATAGAATGCCATACAGGACACTAAGGGGGATGTCTTCCAAGCAGGGTGACCTCGGTTATTTCAGAAAAGGAAAAAGAATGGCAGGCATCATGACTTGATGATTTCCAGTACCATTTTACTGCCGAAATAAGCCAGCATCAGCATGG
>Ga0316206_1002834_pt1 | contig 10785 bp, 15 predicted proteins | sample 6monthpyrite_MG_FD_204942 | JGI IMG/M metagenome (GOLD analysis project Ga0316206, IMG submission 204942) | Microbial mat bacterial communities from mineral coupon in-situ incubated in ocean water Damariscotta River, Maine, United States -... | ecosystem: Environmental > Aquatic > Marine >...
GGAAAAAACTTTGCTTTAACTCAAAGTAAAACACCAAGAAAACATCTAACATAAATATAGACTATTTGATGATATACTTTAAAAAAAGAACGGAAACTTTAATGAAGATTAACCTGTTTGTCATCTCATTCTTTTTACTGCTTTCTGGCGCTCAGGCTAGTGAGCAAGTTTCTGCAAAAAACATAATTCAATCCGCTATAGATAATTACCGTGGTGTCAGCTCCTATTCAGAAGCTTCTATGACCATTCACCGCCCTGACTGGGAGCGCACCGTCACCATGAAAGCATGGACCGCAGGGCTGGATAAATCACTGGTAAGAATTACAGCCCCCATCAAAGATAAAAATAGCGGGACGCTCGTCATAGATAACAACATGTGGAGTTATGCTCCAAAAATAAACCGAGTGATTAAAATTCCAGCTAGCATGTCTAATCAAAGCTGGATGGGTTCTGACTTTTCAAACAATGATGTTGCCCGCGCCGATGATCTGATAGAAAAATATACACACACTATTTTAGAAAAAACTGAAAAAAACGGGCTAAAACAATATTTGATTCGCTCTGTTCCCCATGAAGACGCGCCGGTGGTCTGGGGCAAAGAACTGTTAACCATTGATAGCCGTTACATTGTCCACAAACATGAATTTTATGATCAGGACAATCAACTAATAAAAACCATGACAAGTAGCAATACCAAACTGATTGATGGAAAATATGTATCTCTCAAACAACGCATGCAAAAAACAGACACACCCGATGAATGGACAGAGTTTGAAACACTTAGCATTCAGTTTAATGTTCCAATAAAGGCTAATACTTTCACTCTTTATAATTTACAGAACCCTCGATAAGAAATCAGGATCTGCTATGAGTACGAATTGGCGATTTGCATGGAGAAATATCTGGCGACATCCTCGCCGAACGATTCTTACAATGCTGGCGATTGCGTTTGGTTCTGCATTACTGGTATTTAGTATTGGTTTCCAGCTGGGTCAGTATGACCTCATGATCAAAGGCAGTGTCAGTATTTACCAGGGACTGATTCAGGTTCAAAAAGATGGTTATCTCGATGAACCAAAAATGCGCAACAGCATTGAAAACATTCAGTCTGTTACACAAAAAATTCGGGAAAGCACTGGTATTAATTCTATTGCTGCTCGTGCAAACGGTTTCGCACTGGTCTCATCACAACAACGCAGTTATGGCACATTAATCACCGGTGTTGAACCTGATTTTGAAAAAGACGTTTCCATTATTCCCGGCACGGTTAAACAGGGACATTACCTCTCATCCGATGAAGCCAATGAAATTATTATCGGCAAAAGCCTAGCTAAAAACATCAAAGCTGAGATCGGCGATGAACTCACTATTATGGGTAGTGGTAGAGACGGTTCTATTGCAGCAACCATTTTACCCGTTGTTGGTATCTATGAATCCGGCTCAAGAGAACTCGATCGCAATTTAATACAGATCCCGTTAAAAACTTTCCAGAAAATTTTTACCATGGGAACACACGGCCATAGCATTGTGTTTTATCATGATGACATTAAACAGGAACCCTTGTTTATGTCTCAAATTTCCAGTGCAGTAGCTGATCAGAAAAATCTGGTGACCTTGAGCTGGGACCAGGTTCAACCCGGTGTAAAACAAATGATAGAGCTGGATTATTCATCTGGCTGGTTTATGTACGTGGTCTTAATCATGGTTATTACTTTTAGCATTCTGAACACCTTCCTGATGTCTGTGCTCGAGCGCACAAGAGAATTTGGCATCATGCTGGCACTGGGTTACAAACCATTCAATATCGGCAAACTGGTTATGCTAGAAGCTTTGCTACTCACTTTATTTGCTTTAGCTTTCGGCACACTGATCGGACTGGCTATTAATCTTTATTACGCAAAATACGGACTGACATTTGAAGGCATGGAAGAAATTGCCAGCATGTATAACATGCCGTCTACGCTCTACCCTCAAATTTCACTGGAAAGCACTTTACTGGGACCACTAATTATTTTCATTTTCACTCTTTTATCTGCGCTCTATCCGGCCATGAAAATCAGAAAGCTTCAGCCGGTTGAAGCCATGAGAAAAATATAATGACGAGCCTGCCATTAATTATTGCTTTAGCCTGGCGAAACTTGTGGCGCAACAAAAGACGCACAGCTGTCATTTTGTTTGCGATGGCGCTGGGCGTCTGGGCAATGATTGTTACTGCCGCCTTTATGCGTGGCATGGCCCTGCAGGTTCTAGACGACACGATCGATAATTTAACTGGTCACATTCAAATACATAATAACAACTATCTTGATGACCCGGTCATTGAGAACTCATTTAAAACAAATAAAGCCATAGAATCTGCTCTGCAACACACGGACATTATTAACTGGTCAAACCGCATTCGCGTACCGGCCGTCATTAGCAGTGAACGAGATACCAGCGGACTTGTATTGGTAGGTATCGATCCTGAAAGAGAAGCCGATTTATCTTTTCTAAAGTCATCAATCTCTGAAGGCCAGTATTTTTCAGGCGCTGATGACAAAGGCATCATCATCGGTAAAAAACTAGCCGAGAATCTTGAAACACGCCTTGGAAAACGTGTTGTTGTAATCACGCAAAATACCCGGAACGAGATTTCAGACCGCGGTTTCAGAATAACCGGCATTTATGACACACCTACTGAAGGCATGGAAACAGGATTCGTTTTCATGACTCGCCGATCTGCAGAAACATTAATTGGCGTCGCCAACTTATCATCGGAAATTGCGATTATCACCCGCTCACTGGAACATGTTGATCCGGTAATAAAAGCTTTGAAATCTGACTTACCAGATCTCGACATACAATCATGGCAAACCATACAACCGTTCACACAACTGATCGTAGAAATGTATGGTGACTTCCAGTACATCTGGCATCTGATTGTTTTTCTGGCGATGAGCTTTGGCATTATCAATACTTTATTAATGACAATTTTTGAACGCAGCCGTGAGTTTGGTCTGTTTCAGGCACTCGGGCTCAAACCCCGTTTTATATTAATGCAGGTCTGGATTGAGTCGATGTTTATGCTGGCTATCGCACTCATTATTGGCAACCTGGTTTCATGGCTAACCGTGCTTTCAACAGGCGATGGCATTGATGTTTCTGCCTTTGCAAAGGGTATGGAAATGGCACAGCTATCCAACATTATTCCTTTTATCATTATCAGCGAGGACCTGTTTCTTGCTAACAGTATTGTTATCGTGCTCGGTATGCTCACTGGTCTTTATCCGGCCTGGCGCGCATCCCGATTAGTTCCGGCCAATGCCATTACACGGGTTTAATATGAATACCAAGCAAACAGATCTGGTTGTTGAATGCCAGAAAATTACAAAAACTTACCAGCAAGGTATTATTGAAGTTCATGCCTTAACAGACATTGACTTTAATGTTCAGCGCGGTGAATTCATCTGCCTGTCGGGCCCATCTGGCTCAGGAAAATCCACTTTGCTGAATATGATTGGCGGTCTCGATGCGCCCAGTAGTGGTGAAATTTTTATCGATGGCGAAGAAATTGATGAACTTGATAAATCTGAACTCGCCGACATGCGACTGCATAAAATTGGATTTATATTTCAGGCTTATAACCTGATACCCGTGCTGACAGCACAGGAAAATATTGAAATGGTCATGCAGATGCAAGGTATCAATAAAGCTGACAGAAACAGAAAATCTCTCAGCATCCTGAAAGAAGTTGGCCTTGAAGGTCTCGAGAACAGAAAACCTCCGGAGCTATCCGGTGGCCAGCAGCAACGTGTTGCTGTCGCACGTGCCATCGTTTCTCGTCCTAGTCTGGTGCTTGCTGACGAACCAACAGCTAACCTTGACTCAGTCACAGCCAACAAACTGATTGATTTAATGCTATCCATGAATGAACAACACAAAACCACTTTTATTATTTCTACCCATGATCCGATGATCATGCAGCGTGCAAAAACGCTGGTTAAATTGCACGACGGGAAAATCACCGAGGTTATCAGCCAGGAATGATTTTATTGATCAGAACAATCAAAGTGTTTTTGTGCATTACACTGAGCTTTTTTTTCAGTAATGCCGCCGCGCTGGAATACAACCAACATATAAAACTCGATGCCTCTTTTCTGGAGTTTCCTGACGCATCACCACTCATTGTAAACGACGATAGCAGCCAGAATTTACAACTCATAAACTATCGCCTGAACCTTTCAGAACAAATTGACAACCTTCAGTTTAAGGCTCATTACGAACTGATATCACTGCATTCAGACCGTTCAAATTTACAGACAACTGATCCTGATCAGTATCGTTTATTTGATTTAACATCAGCCCTGACAGACACCCCATCACAGCAAACTTATCACCGGCTCGACCGGCTTTTAGTGACTTATAACACCGACAACATAATCACCCGCTTTGGCAGACAAGCCGTTACCTGGGGAAACGGATTTGTTTTTAATGTAATGGATCTGTTCAACCCATTCTCACCAACGGCTATTGATACAGAATACAAGCCCGGTGATGACATGCTCTACATCCAGAGCAAGTTCGAATCAAATGCTGACTGGCAGTTTATTTATTTACCCAGACGAAATAGTGACAGTGACATAAAAAAAAGTAAAAGCTCTTTTGCTGCAAAATTTCACACCATGATTTCTTCATCTGATTTAGAATTTTTAGTCTCTCAACATTACGATGAAGACATCATCGGATTCGGGTTCAATTACCCTGTGGCAGACAGTATGTGGCGAATGGATATTACACAGACACGAACAAATACCGACAAGAACATCACCAGCTTAAGCACCAACATAGACTATTCATGGACCAGCTTTAATAAAAACTTTTACGGTTTTCTGGAATATTATTACAACGGTTTCGGCACCGATAAATCCGGTGAAATCGCAGGCAGCTTACTTTTGGAGCGTGTGGCCAGAGGTGAATTATATGCCTTGTACAAACGCTATCTGGCTGCAGGCCTGCGGATAGAGATTCACCCATTAATTAACCTGTCTCCGACGTTTATTCAGAACCTGACCGACAATAGCTCTTTGCTCAGCCTGACCGCTCAATATGACTGGCTGCAAAACCTGAGCCTCACCGGACAGCTTTTGCTGAGTCAGGGAAATGCAGCATCTGAATATGGCGGGCAATTGTCTCAGGGCGATAGCCTGCATTTACTGATGAGTGTCTATTTTTAGCACATATAAACCCTTATCTTCTTCACTATGGTGACTATAGGCACAATTACAGTCAGATACGCTACCACCTTTATCAAAACTGTATGATTATTAATCAAACAAAATTAAGTAATTAGAATCAATATCTTAACTAATTCAGTCATCAAAAAAAATCTTCAAAAACAATAATAAAAAACGACAAATTCATTAAAATAGGCTATAAATCATATTAATACTTAATTTTACTATTACGCTTCACAGGTAGCTTTTTTCATGGCCAAAATACTCATCGTTGACGACTCACCGACACAACGTCAGGCCCTCATCAACATTTTACAAAAAAACAACTTTGAAACAGTCATTGCAGAAGACGGTCAGCAAGGTATTGATATGTCACGCACCGAAATGCCAGACCTGATTTTGATGGATGTGGTTATGCCTGGTTTAAACGGCTTTCAGGCGACTCGCCATATTACTAAACATGAAACAACTCAGAACATACCTGTCATCATGCTTACCAGCAAAGATCAGGAAACTGACCGCGTATGGGCAGAACGCCAGGGTGCAAAAGACTATATTATTAAACCGGCAGAAGAAGTTGACCTGATGGATAAAATCTCAAAACTACTCAGCTAAATATAGCTCTTTAAATTACCTCTCCATTAAAGAAGCCAACAGGCTATCGATTCTAATCGGTAAATATTTTTGCCCTCATGCAATCAAACGCCGACATCCTTCGTTATTAAGATAGCGCAATAACTTTTGTGATATCCAAGCAATAAGGAAACAGCAGCGTAAAAGCCATCACGGATTATTCAAAAGGACTGGCCATTAATCTCTGGCTAGAAAAAGGCCCGCTATACGCACTTACAAAATAAAAGAGAGCCGATTAAATACCCTGCATTCTAATAACTGACAACCAGTTGAGCTTTTCCATTTTCTTTTGTTTTATATAAGGTTTTATCCGCTTCAGCAATAAAGCTATCTATAGCTTCAAGCTCATCAATATCATACTTTGGCTCCATCGCTTAATATACGCTCTGTATGTTCAGAATTATCTTCAGCCACGACAGCTAGCACAGGAACATTACGCGCTGAGTTGAAACAGCTTTAATCACGCTGGAGCAAAAATCGCGTAATTATAGCAACCCAATCAATTATTAGATTTTAAAATGACAAACTTCTTATTACTGGCAACCATCTCACAGTTACCAAATAACCTTTTCAGCTTTACATGATAATCAAGATGCCTGTTTCCTATAACCAGAAACTCACCACCTTTTTTTAGAACCCTTTTAGCATCATTAAACATGCGCCACGCCACGACATCACCTGTAGCATGCTGTTGATGAAAAGGGGGATTATTTAATACTAAATCTACAGAATCATTTTCCAATTTCTGAAGACAATCCATCGTATAAAATTCATTTTCATTAATTAAACCTGACGCTCTCATATTTAAAGCCGCTGACTCAATAGCCATATAAGATTCGTCGGTAAAAATAACTTTGGCCTGTGGATTCTTTTCAGCGGCAATCAAACCAACCAGACCATTTCCACAACCCATATCTACAATACTTTTATAAACATCAGAAGCAGGAATATGCTCTAGAAAAAACCGCGTTCCTATATCCAGTTTTTCTCTCGAAAAAACGTTAGCATGATTACAAATTTTATAAGGCGAACCCTCAAGCTGATAACATTTTGGGTAAGGCGATTTCAAATTATGTTGACTTGTTTTAACTTCAGAAAATATCAAGCGCGCCTTTTTTACAGCCAGTGATGTTTTTGTCTCGCCTATGATTTTTTCAAATAACTCAAGTGTGGATGTATGAATATTCTTTGCCATTGCTGCAGATATAAAGATTGTATCTTCATGCAATAGTGGTAAAAGTCTGATCAACTGATCTTCAAGTAGTGCGTGACTTTTTGGCACTTTCATTATAACCACATCAAAACAACCGCTTAACTTGCCAAGACTATTTACAAAACTATAACCGTCCTGAGAGATACGATTTAACTTAAAGTTTTTTATAACACCCTGTTCAGATAAAAATGAATCCGACCATAGCGTCACATTATTATTGACCGAAAGAGAAACGGATAAAGCACCGAAACTGTCGTTAATGCTCAGTATATGCTGAGGTTTTTCTGCTTTGAGATTTTCTCTGAAATAATTAAGTAAGTATTCATCAGCGGCATCCCAGGCCCGCAACTTTTCTTTTTTATTATAAGGGAAACGATGTAGCTCAAAATCACCTTGCGGCACATGCATCAGTTCTTTTTGCATTTATACAAGCGCACCGAATGTTTTTGCTAAAGTTCGAATGTCTTCTGGCTGATAATAATCAGGACCAACACTTTGAACATGAAATTCCCACTGCGACAGTAATTGTGCAAGATCAGGATCAGTACCCTGACAACCAACCAGCGAAATTACTGCATCTGCTATTTTCCAGGGGCCTTCACCTTTTACCTTTCCCTTAAGAACAACAGCTTTTTCATGCTCTGCTTTTTGCTCCCAGAATGGCTCAAGATACAACATGCCTTCCGGGTGTTTGTAATAAGCAACCATAATCGTCTTACGACCATCAGAAAAATTTACTGCTAACGGCCTTTTCATTTCAAACAGATCAGGCACCTTTGTTTTCAACTTTTTTTTCTAGAAAATCAATGGTCTGAATATCACCGGTACTGTCTAAATGCACCTCTTCCGTATCGGGTTTGTTTTTAAGGATATAAGCAGCCATCAACATGAACATCTTTTCATTTTCCGTATGTATAGCTGATGTCATTTTGTCAGCGACTATCTGGCAGCGCTGTAATTGATTCGGTTTCTCGACCCAAACATGACCCATCTGCCAGCCTTTATCCAGATCTGTATCTATCTTCGAAAAAAAGTCTTCACCATCAGTAATTAACTCATCAGGAATTTCAAACTCTTCCAGACGGTCTTCAATCAGAACTTTTAATTTCATTTCTCTATCTCAACACTTAAATATGATGGCCAATGATAATCCTTTAAAACAAGGTATAATCAATAGAATAAATACGGCCTAATGCAACAATTATAACACTAACCCTTTGATGACCCGACTATGTTAATCACCATTCCTGATATCCTGAATCCACTGCAAATCGAACGCGTGCAAAGCATTCTCAAGCAATCACAGTTTGTCGATGGGAAACTTTCGGCAGGCAAACATGCAGAGCGAGTTAAAAATAATGAAGAACTCTCTCAGAATGACCGCATGTTAAATGAGCTCAATAGCATAGTAATGGGCTCACTGGTTAAAAATAAAGATTATCAAAACGCTGCCTTCCCTCACCGAATAGCCACAGCTTTTTTTGCACGCTATGGTTCAGGCATGGCTTATGGTGATCATATTGATGATCCTATCATGGGGCCTGCTGGCGCCAGCTACCGTACCGACGTTTCCATCACGGTCTTTTTAAATAACCCGGAAGATTACGAGGGCGGGGAATTAACCATCAATACCAGCTTTGGTGAGCAACAGATTAAATTACCGGCTGGACATGCCGTGATGTACCCTTCTGGTACACTGCATCGGGTTGCCGAGGTGACTAAAGGTGAACGTCTGGTCGCTGTTACCTGGTGCCAGAGCATGATCCGGGATCCTGCAAAACGTGAATTGCTTTATAACCTTAATCAGGCTCGCGAATCATTAATGCAGAAAGAACCGAATTGCGAAGAAACCGCCAAGATCGATACAACTTATATCAATTTGGTACGTATGTGGTCGGAGTTATAGAAATAGTGGGCAGATAAACTCTATTTTATAAATTTTCTGTCATCTATTGATCAATTCTTTTACTGCTAAATGAACACTGATAACCACAAACTTTCTATCGGGCACAAAAAAGCCGCACCAGTCTATGACTATGGGCGGCTTCTTCATCAAGAACCAGGTTTAATCAGAGATTAAGCCTTAGAACCAACCTCAGTATGAGCTGCTGCGTTTACAGCTGCTGCCAGGTCAGCATATTCCTGACGGTAACCGTCAAGCTCATGACCAGACTTAGGTGTGAAGTAATCTTCAGGATCTACACCATTAGCAGTTTCATACTCTTGGAATTTCTTTTGCATTTCGATCATTTTCTTGATCATTTCTTGCTTGTCGCTCATTTCCATCACCTTATTCGTGTTTGGATAACTAATTCTGTACTAATCAGCAGATTATAGCACAATATTCACCGGCTCCTTTATCCCAATAGGGGTATATGAGCCGGTGAACGATAAAGTCAGCTTAGTAGCCGCCTTTACGAGTAGATTGTGGTAAACCACCGATCTTCAGACCCTGCTTTGAAGGCATCATTGGAAACAACTCATACATGTACTTTGAAGTGAGTTTCTTGCCCCATTTCTTACCCATTGCTTTCATGATACCGCGCTCATTTGGCTCTGCACCTTCGTCAAGTACTTGCTCACGCATGTAATCAATTACATCCCAGTGCTCTTGAGTAGGAACAATATCCTCTTCAGCAAAGATTTCTTCAGCAATTTCTTTAGTCCAGTCATTTGCATCTACAAGATAACCGTTTTCAGTTTTTTCAACACTCATACTTCACCTCTGTTTCATTACTTAATAGTCAATACTTAATACAAAACTTCTAAATCAAATCTATTTAGCGCCAGTAAAATGGGTTTTATCTTCCGTTTCACCAACTGCTTTTATGCCTTTATGTGGTAAGAACAGGCCACAGCCATATTGTCTTCCACGGCCAACGCCCTGCTGTTGTAACTTCACAGCAATTTTCGGATCCAGATCAGCCACCATGACACTGCGTGTTCTGATGTCTTCGCCCGGAACGCGAATTATGTGAGGCTTTCCACACATAATCTTTCGCACGTTCATATCCAGAATCTCATTGAGCTCTGTAACGACGCGCTGTAAAAAATCTGACTCGTCGTCTTCGCCTTCTTCCACAATCACATAACGTGAAAACTGCTCAGACTGCGTGCTTAGCGGTTTGATAATTGACGAACCCAGCTCTAGCTGATGACCGGCAATATCCAGCATTTGCCCTGTCAGGGCCTTTATCTCATCAAGCCTGTGATCCGGAGTCCGTATATAAAAACGGGCTCTGCGAGACAAATACAATAATTCGTTTTCAGTGTCTTCAGGACGGGTCCAGCCATTACCGGATTCCGCACCATGGATTTGATGAATACCCACTTGAGACTCATCTTCTAACCAGGGCAAGACGTTATTTAGCGCTTCAAATAAATCATGCGCGTGTTCCAGTGGTAACGATTTACTGATGACTTTGAAACCAACATCAACGATATCTTCCGGTACCTGATACGGCTTCTCTTTTTCATCTTCGTCCCAGAACATCTTAGTCCCTGCTGGTGAACGCAGCTTCACACTGGTCTTGCCAATCTGTAGGCGTATCATCAAACTGTGGTTTTACATCCATTTCGAAGAACATCTGACCCTGACGAGCTTCTCCTTTCAGCGCTTCTTTCAGCTCTGCAAAAGAACTCATTTCATGGTTTTTCATTAACACTTCACTGAGATATAACATCTTAGTTTACCTGTTTCATTGTGCCGGCTATGTCGGTATCCGC
>Ga0316206_1002835_pt1 | contig 10769 bp, 9 predicted proteins | sample 6monthpyrite_MG_FD_204942 | JGI IMG/M metagenome (GOLD analysis project Ga0316206, IMG submission 204942) | Microbial mat bacterial communities from mineral coupon in-situ incubated in ocean water Damariscotta River, Maine, United States -... | ecosystem: Environmental > Aquatic > Marine >...
AAGCTATGGTTGGCTTCCCAACGATTATTCGCCCGTCATTTACGATGGGTGGATCCGGTGGTGGTATTGCATATAACAAGGAAGAGTTCGAAGAAATATGTAAGCGTGGATTAGATTTATCACCAACTAAAGAGTTATTGGTTGAAGAATCAATTCTTGGCTGGAAAGAATATGAAATGGAAGTGGTGCGCGACAAAAACGATAACTGCATTATTATCTGTTCAATTGAAAACTTCGACCCAATGGGTATACACACGGGTGATTCAATTACCGTTGCGCCTGCGCAAACATTAACGGATAAAGAATTTCAGATTATGCGTGATGCTTCTTTGAAGGTATTACGTAAAATTGGTGTTGAAACCGGTGGTTCAAACGTACAGTTTTCTGTAAATCCAAAAGATGGTCGAATGACCATTATTGAAATGAATCCACGTGTATCTCGTTCATCTGCGTTGGCGTCAAAAGCCACGGGCTTCCCGATTGCAAAAGTTGCTGCAAAGTTAGCTGTTGGTTATACATTAGATGAATTAAGTAATGATATTACAGGTGGTGCAACACCGGCGTCTTTTGAGCCTTCAATTGATTATGTGGTTACAAAAATACCACGTTTCACTTTTGAAAAATTTCCACAGGCAGAAAATTCATTAACCACTCAGATGAAATCTGTAGGTGAAGTAATGGCTATTGGCCGTACTTTTCAGGAATCTGTGCAAAAAGCCTTACGTGGTCTTGAAGTTGATGTTGACGGGTTTAGTGAAATTTTACCCGAAGGCATGTCTGATGAAGACATAAAAACAACACTACGTAAAGAATTACAGCAGCCCGGTGCAGACCGTATCTGGTATTTAGCTGATGCTTTTCGTCACGGCATGGATTGTGAGCGAGCTCATGAATTAACGCACATTGATCCCTGGTTCCTGGTACAGGTTAAAGACATAATTGATCTGGAAGAAAATTTACGCACGCGTAAATTAACTGATATTGATAAAGATGAAATGTTTCAGTTAAAGCGTAAAGGTTTTGCTGATCGGCGCATGGCTACATTAATGGGTGTTACGGAACATACCGTTCGTGCGCATCGTCAGTCATTAAATATACGCCCGGTTTATAAACGTGTAGATACCTGTGCAGCTGAATTCTCAACTTCTACAGCATACTTGTACTCAACTTATGAAGAAGAGTGTGAAGCTCAGCCTACTGATAAAGAAAAAATTGTTGTACTCGGTGGTGGGCCAAATCGAATTGGGCAGGGAATAGAGTTCGATTACTGTTGTGTGCATGCAGCGCAGGCTATGCGTGAAGATGGTTATGAGACCATTATGATTAACTGTAATCCTGAAACTGTTTCTACAGATTTTGATACATCTGATCGTTTGTATTTTGAGCCATTAACACTGGAAGATGTGCTTGAAGTTTTAGACCTGGAAAAACCGAAAGGCGTTATCGTTCAATACGGTGGACAGACACCTTTAAAATTAGCTCGTGATTTAGAAGCGGCGGGTGTACCGATTATTGGTACCACACCTGATCGTATTGATCTGGCCGAAGATCGAGAAAGATTCCAGCAACTAATTCAGAAACTGGGTCAGCAGCAACCGCCTAATCGACTAGCGCGATCTGCAGTTGAAGCCGTTGGTCAGGCAGAAGAAATTGGTTATCCCATTGTGGTTCGTCCATCATATGTATTAGGTGGGCGGGCAATGGAAATTGTGCATAATGAAGCTGATCTGGCGCATTACATGAAGACCGCTGTTAGTGTGTCTAACGATGCGCCAGTTTTACTGGATCGTTTTTTAGATGATGCGGTTGAAGTAGATGTTGATGCTATTTGTGATGGTACAGATGTGCTAATTGGTAGCATTATGGAGCATATAGAGCAGGCGGGTGTTCACTCTGGTGATTCGGCTTGTTCATTGCCACCTTATAGTCTGTCTAAAGACATTCAGGATAAATTACGCCAGCAAACTAAAGAAATTGCTCTTGAAATGCAGGTAGTTGGCTTGATGAATATCCAGTTTGCTATTCAGGGCACTGAAATTTTTATGCTTGAGGTTAATCCTCGTGCATCACGAACGGTGCCATTCGTATCTAAAGCGATTGGTGTACCATTAGCTAAAGTGGCTGCGCGATGCATGGCAGGCACTACTCTGAAAGAGCAGGGTATAACAGAAGAAGTTATACCTGATTATTTTTCAGTAAAAGAGTCAGTATTTCCGTTTGTTAAGTTCCCTGGCGTTGATACATTGCTGGGTCCTGAAATGAAATCAACCGGTGAAGTAATGGGTGTTGGTAGAAGTTTTGGTGAGGCATTTGCCAAGGCTCAATTAGGTGCGGGAGTGAATTTACCAGCCTCAGGAAAAGTATTTGTAAGTGTGCGTGATCGTGATCATGTTGCCGCCGTTGAGGTTGGACGCATGTTAAAAGAGCTGAACTTTGAAATTGTTTCAACACGTGGCACAGCAGCCAAATTAAATGAAAATGGAATTGAATGCTCGTTAATAAATAAAGTGTATGAAGGTCGTCCGCATATTGTAGATATGATTAAAAATGATGAAATTTGTTTAATTATTAATACAACAGAAGGTAAAAAAGCGATATCGGATTCGTATGCTATTAGAGCAGCGGCGTTACAACATAAGGTTAGTTATACAACAACTATCGCTGGTGCAAAAGCAACGTGTATGGCTCTAAAATCTCAATCAGAAAATCAAGTGAACCGATTACAGGATTTACATAAGGAAATTTCAGGATGAACGATAAAGTACCTATGACCGTGCGTGGTTCAAACCTGCTAATGGAAGAGTTAAAAAGACTGAAGACGGTAGACCGTCCAAGAATAATTGAAGCCATCGCCGTAGCACGTGAGCATGGAGATTTAAAAGAAAATGCTGAATATCATGCGGCTCGTGAGCAACAGAGTTTTTGTGAAGGTCGAATAAAAGAAATAGATGGAAAGTTAGGTGTAGCGGTAGTGATTGATGTCACTAAACAAAATGCTAATGGTAAAGTTATTTTTGGCGCAACTATTGATCTGGCTGATGAAGAAACTGGTGAAGAAATTACCTACCAGATAGTAGGGGAAGATGAAGCAGATATTAAGGCGAACATGATTTCAGTAAATTCACCAATTGCTCGCGCATTGATTGGAAAAACTGAAGGTGATGTGGCCGAAGTTAAAACACCAGGCGGTATTCGTGGATTAGAGGTTCTTGAAGTTCACTATATTGCTAAAGAAGATTAACTTAAAATCAAGTGCGAAATTTGATAAAGAATCCCTGAATTGAAAATCAAAACGGCTTTCAGTTATTGGCTGGTTTCAGCTAATAACTGAAAGTTAAAATGTTTAGGTTATCTTTTTATTTTTTAGGTAATTCAATCTTAGGTTTCTTTTTGTTTCTTCGATATAAAGTTAGTGTTTTACCTATCTTTTGTACAATGTCTACAGATGCAACAGATGATAACTGTTTAATCATTTCGGCACGGCTCTCTTTATCTTCGCCTGCTATTTTAATTTTTACCAACTCGTGAAAATCCAGGGCAATATCCAGTTCTTTAAGAATATTTTCGGTTACACCGTTTTGACCAACCATGATTACAGGTTTTAGATTGTGTGTGAGTGATACCAGGTGTTTGATCTGGTGCTTTGAAAGTGCCATAGAAAGTCTCTGTAAAATTTAATGGGTTATTGTATCATTTCATTTACCCTACGTTTTAATAACTAAACAGGAAATTGACATAAAGTGGCTAGAAGCAAATCAAGCGGCAACTGGTTAAAAGAGCATTTTGATGATGAGTTTGTTAAACAGTCTCAAAAAGATGGTTATCGCTCACGTGCCGTTTATAAGCTCAAAGAAATCGATGAGAAGGACTATCTCTTAAAGCCTGGTAGTGTTGTTATTGATCTGGGTGCGGCACCCGGAAGCTGGTGTGAGTACGTTGTACGCAAGCTTAAGGGCAAGGGGCGTATCATTGCTCTTGATATACTGCCTATGGAGCCTATGGAGGGAGTTGAAATCATAACAGGTGATTTTCTCGATGATGAGGTGTTTAGTGAGTTATTAAATACTTTAGGTTCCGACAAACCAGACCTTGTAATTTGTGATATGGCCCCCAATATGAGTGGACAACAGGCTGTAGATATCCCAAGAGCTATGTATATGGCAGAGTTGGCACTGGATTTATCTCAACAGGTTTTGAAACCTGGAGGGGGATTACTGGTCAAACTGTTTCAGGGTGAGGGTTTCGATGCTTATACTAAACAGATGCGAGTGCGGTTTAGTCGTGTGGTTATGCGTAAACCTAAAGCTTCCAGACCGAGAAGTAAGGAAGTTTATGGTTTGGCAACAGGATTTAAAGGTTAAATAGAACTGTTCCTGAGCATCACAATTAGATGGCTAAAGGGCTCTTTGAGCTGGCTTTTAACCTGTCTGTGTAGTATTTTTATATTAATGTTTAATCTAACCGAGGTGTTGTCTTGAACGACCTGGTCAAAAATCTAATTTTATGGGGTGTAATTGCCCTTATTCTACTGTCTGTTTTCAGTAATTTCTCCCAACGAGCTAATAAAGAGGCTGAATTTTCGTATTCTGAATTTATTGCCGATGTTAAGAATGGCAATGTCGCTGAAGTAGACATAGCAGGTCGTAAAATTACGGGTAAAACTCGTGATCTTAAGTCGTTTACAACTTATAGCCCTGAAACTGATAATCGTTCAATGATTGGTGATTTACTTGAGAACAATGTGAAAATTGTTGCTAAAGAGCCGGAACAGCCTTCATTGTTAATGAATATTTTCATTTCATGGTTCCCGTTCCTGTTATTAATTGGTATCTGGATATTCTTTATGCGTCAAATGCAGGGCGGCGGCGGTGGCCGTGGTGCAATGTCATTTGGTAAGAGCAAGGCCCGTATGTTGGGCGAAGAAGAGATAAAAACCACATTTGCAGATGTTGCAGGTGTTGAAGAAGCTAAAGAAGAAGTGGGAGAGCTGGTTGAGTTTCTGCGTGATCCGGGTAAATTCCAGAAACTGGGTGGGCAGATTCCACGTGGTGTTTTGATGGTGGGTTCACCGGGTACAGGTAAAACATTACTAGCAAAAGCTATCGCTGGTGAAGCCAAGGTGCCATTTTTTACTATTTCCGGTTCTGACTTTGTTGAAATGTTTGTAGGCGTAGGTGCTTCACGTGTGCGCGATATGTTTGAGCAGGCGAAAAAACACGCACCTTGCATTATCTTTATTGATGAGATTGATGCAGTAGGCCGTCATCGTGGTGCTGGTGTTGGCGGTGGTCATGATGAGCGTGAACAAACATTAAATCAGTTGTTGGTTGAAATGGATGGTTTTGAAGGTAGTGAAGGTGTCATTGTAATTGCAGCGACTAACCGTCCTGATGTGCTTGACCCTGCCTTATTACGCCCTGGGCGATTTGACCGTCAAGTTGTCGTGCCGTTGCCAGATGTGCGTGGCCGTGAACAGATTCTTAAGGTTCATATGCGTAAAGTACCCGCATCCGATGATGTGAAAGCTTCTCTAATAGCACGTGGTACACCAGGGTTTTCTGGTGCTGATTTAGCTAATCTGGTAAATGAAGCGGCACTGTTTGCCGCTCGAGAAAATGCTAAAGAAGTATTTATGGAGCACTTTGAGCGAGCTAAAGACAAAATCATGATGGGCGCAGAGCGTAAATCAATGGTTATGTCTGAAGACGAGAAAAAATTGACTGCTTATCATGAAGCCGGTCACGCAATTGTAGGGCGTCTGGTTCCGGACCATGACCCGGTTTATAAGGTTAGTATTATTCCTCGTGGTCGCGCATTAGGTGTGACAATGTTTTTGCCCACTGAGGATCGTTACAGTTATAGCAAACGTCGTTTAGAGAGTCAGATTTCCAGTTTATTTGGTGGTCGTCTTGCTGAAGAGATTATTTTTGGCCATGATAATGTGACAACAGGTGCTTCTAACGATATTGAGCGAGCAACAGATATTGCACGTAATATGGTTACCAAGTGGGGACTTTCTGAGAAGTTAGGGCCATTGGCTTATTCTGAAGATGAAGGTGAAGTTTTTCTAGGTCGCTCTGTGACACAGCATAAAAATCTGGCGGATGATACGGCTCGCGTGATTGATGAAGAAATACGTGATTTTATAGATAGAAACTATAAACGCGCTGAAGATATTCTTAACGATAATCTGGATATTTTACATTCGATGTCAGATGCGTTAATGAAGTACGAAACTATCGATACGGATCAAATTGATCAGTTAATGGCGCGTGAAGATGTTAGTCCGCCAAAAGACTGGAGTGATAGTGATAATAATTCAGGTGCTTCATCTTCTTCAACTAAGGAAAAGTCTAAAAAAGAAGATAAAGGTGATGGTTCTATTGGTGGACCTGCTAGTCTTCACTAGTTGATATTGTTTGGTCTAAAATATAAGGGGTGCCTCTGTAGGGTGCCCCTTTTTTGTGTGGTAACTAAAAAGGCAGTGTTTGTTTAATGTAAGCATAGGTCCTGGAATAATTTTTTAAGTGTTATGCAAATGGTAAAATGCATTTCTGGAGTTTTTTAAAGTTATATGGCTTTGGCAAATCATATGGATTATAAAGAGATAAAAAATTTTTAGGCAAGTTGCCTGATGTTAAACTAGATAAAAAGAAAACAGGTGCTTCATATGGCGGAAGTATTAATGCTGGTTATTATTGTTTTGATGGTATTAATTTCCACATATTTTTATGAATCAATTTTTATTAATGAAAAGTAAGAGTTAAATTTTTATAAAATCATGAGCCATATTTTAACTTTGTGTCAAACAGGTAAGTCTATTGTAATGGGTATTTTAAATACCACTCCCGACTCATTTTCAGATGGTGGTCAGTTTGTTGCAGTAGACTCAGCATTGGCGCAAGCATTGAAAATGCATCGTGAAGGTGCAGATATCATTGATGTTGGAGGCGAATCAACTCGTCCTGGTGCAAAAAGCGTTTCTACAATTGATGAAATTAATCGTGTTATACCTGTTATTAAGGCAATTCGTAAACAAAGTGATGTGCTTATTTCGATTGATACGAGTAAGCCAGAGGTAATGAGCGAGGCGGTTAAAGCAGGTGCGAATATTATTAATGATGTAAATGCTTTACGTGCGCAAGGTGCTTTAGATGTTTGTGCGCAATTGGCCGTTCCTGTTTGTATTATGCACATGCAGGGTGAGCCGAGAACTATGCAGAATGAGCCGGTATATGATGACGTGATTACTGAGATTAAAGAGTTTTTTGAGCAACGAATTGATGCGTGTATTAAGGCAGGTATTAAAAGAGAGAATATAATATTAGACCCGGGTTTTGGTTTTGGTAAAACCTTAGAGCATAATTTACAGCTTTTAAAAAGACTGGATGAATTTCAGGTGCTCGAATTACCTGTTCTGGTCGGTTTGTCACGTAAAAGCATGCTTGGTAAAATTATTAATGATTCAGCACCAGATAACCGACTGTATGCCAGTATTGCTGCAGCGGTTTTGGCAGGTGTAAATGGAGCGAGTATCTTTCGTGTGCATGATGTTAAAGCTACAGTGGATGCGCTTAAAGTTTGTGATGCTTTGAATGGTATGTAATGATATTGCATGCTTGTCGGGTTATTACTTCATTACAGTCTATATTTAGTGAATGACGAAAGCCTGAATAACTAGAAAATAATTTATGGAAATTTGAATGGCAAAAAAATATTTCGGTACAGATGGTATTCGTGGGCGCGTTGGTCAGGGTCAGATGACACCGCAGGCAGTTATGAAACTTGGTTGGTCGGTTGGTAAGGTGCTTGCAAATCACGGCAATAGTCTTGTAGTTATTGGTAAAGATACACGTATATCTGGTTATATGTTTGAGGCTTCGCTTGAAGCGGGTTTATCTGCTGCGGGTGTCGATTCTAGAATTCTTGGGCCCATGCCAACACCGGGTATTGCTTATCTAACACGAACATTACGTGCATCAGCGGGAATAGTGATTTCTGCTTCTCATAATCCATTTTATGATAATGGTCTTAAGTTCTTCTCTGCAGAAGGCACAAAACTGCCAGATGATATTGAAAATGAAATTGAAGAAATGTTTGAGCAAGAAATGGAGATAGTTGACTCAGCGGCCTTAGGAAAAGCTGAGCGTATTGAAGATGCGCAGGGGCGTTATATAGAAGCCTGTAAAGCAACTATTCCTATTGGAACATCTTTTACGGGTATTAAAGTTGTGCTGGATTGCGCAAATGGCGCAACCTATCATATTGCACCTAATGTATTTGCTGAGCTTGGGGCTGAAGTCATTACTATTGGGGATAAGCCGAACGGAATCAATATCAATGAAAATTGTGGTTCTACTCATCCAAATACTCTGGCGGCAGCCGTGTTACAGAATCGGGCCGATATTGGTATCGCTTTTGACGGTGATGGTGATCGCTTAATGATGGTTGATAGTAAGGGGCAAATTATCGATGGTGATGAGATTCTTTATATTATTACCAAAGCCAGACTTGCTGCAGGCGAACCGCAGGGAGGGGTTGCCGGTACAATGATGAGTAATCTGGGGCTGGAGTTGGCGATCAAAAAATTAGGTCTGGAATTTGAGCGTACTAATGTTGGCGATCGATATGTTATGGAGTGCTTAAGAGATAAAGGCTGGTCGCTTGGTGGTGAAAATTCAGGGCATATTATCTGTCTTGATAGAACGACCACTGGAGATGGTATTGTCTCTGCATTACAGGTAATGGCTTATCTTGCTGATTCGGGCTCGACTTTGGTGGAAGTTTTATCCGATATGACAATGATGCCGCAAATACTAATAAATGTGCCTTTACCTGTGAAAACCAACCCTATCGGGGAGCCCAGGGTAAAACAGGCTGTTGAAGATGTTGAAAAGCAGTTGAATGGAAAAGGCCGGGTACTGTTACGCGCTTCCGGAACAGAGCCTTTGATAAGGGTCATGGTTGAGGGTGAAGAAGAAAAGCAGGTTATGGCTTTTGCACAACAAATAGCGGATGCGGTATCCGCTTCGGTTGCTCACGCTAATCCAAGTTAGGTTGTAATTCAAAATGTTGGTAAAAAGCGAGCCTCCCTCTGGGAGGCTCGCTTTTTTATGCGTTTTTGACTTCTGAGTGATAACGAATGACTTGCGACTTTCCTCATGCCCCATTAGAATACGCCCCTCATAAAAAAACACTAATATCGGAGTTAGTATGCGTAAGCCAATGGTAGCCGGCAACTGGAAAATGAATGGTTCCTGTGAGTCTGTAAAAGCACTTGTTGCAGGTATCAAGGAAGGCATGGGATCAGTTAATAATGCAGAAGTTGTGGTTTGCCCACCTGCTGTTTTTATCCCACGTGTATCGGGCGCAGTTGATGGCTCTGATATTAAGATTGGATCACAAAACGTTTGTGATGCAGACAAAGGTGCATTTACCGGAGAAATTTCAGGTGAGATGCTGAAAGAAATTGGTTGTGAATATGCAATTATTGGTCACTCTGAGCGTCGTGCACTATATGGTGAAAGTGATGAGTTAGTTGCAAAGCGTTTTGCAGCAGCCCGTCGTAATGGGCTAAAGCCAATTTTCTGTATTGGTGAGACACTTGAAGAGCGTGAATCAGGGATTACAAACGATGTTTGTTCTCGTCAAATTGACGCGGTTATAGCACTAGAAGGTGTTGAAGCACTTGCTGATGGCGTGATTGCCTACGAGCCTGTTTGGGCAATAGGCACAGGTAAAACAGCTTCTCCTGAGCAAGCACAGGAAGTACATGCTTTTATTCGAGGCAAAATAGCGGCTTTAAATGCTGATGTGGCTGAGGGTTTACAGATTTTATACGGTGGCTCTATGAATGCAGGAAATGCAAAAGAGCTAATTGGTCAGCCTGATATTGATGGTGGCCTAATCGGTGGTGCTTCTTTAACACCAGCTGATTTTCTAGCAATCTGCCAGGCGGCAGGTTAAGGGTAAATAATAAGTGATTTCTATTCTTCTTGTAATTCATGTTTTACTTTCCTTGTCTATTATCGGCCTGATAATGCTGCAACGAGGTAAAGGTGCTGATGCTGGTGCATCTTTAGGTGGCGGTGGTTCTTCGGGTTCGGTTTTTGGTGCCCGAGGTGCGGCTAACTTTTTAAGTCGTACTACGGCTGTTCTGGCAGCGGCTTTCTTTACCACCAGTTTAGCATTGGCGTATTTTTCATCTAATCTGCAAACAGCAAGCAGTGTTGAAAGTGGTTCAGTATTAGAGCAACCAGCGCCGTTGCCGGCAACAGATATGCCATTATCATCTGATGTGCCTGCGGCTGAAATGCCAGCTCCTGTGGAATCCACGCCAGGTGGAGACATACCCGCTGCTGATTCATCGACTACTACTCCTGCTAGCGGAATACCTGCTTCAGAATAACGGTTTTATCGCGACTTTCAGGTTTGTTCCTACAGTTAACCTCAAATGTAGGAGTGTTCCCATAATTGCCTTTTTGTTTGTAAAATAAACATGGGGCGTTGTGGGTGAATGACGGGCAAGGAGTCATTCACGCACAACAGGAGGTTGTGCTGGGCATGCGTAAAGTGCAGAGAGGACAGGAGTCCGAACGCCCGTGAAGATAATAAAGTACAAAACACGCCGATGTGGTGAAATTGGGTGAATGACGGGCAAGGAGTCATTCACGCACAACAGGAGGTTGTGCTGGGCATGCGTAAAGTGCAGAGAGGACAGGAGTCCGAACGCCCGTGAAGATAATAAAGTACAAAACACGCCGATGTGG
>Ga0316206_1002836_pt1 | contig 10768 bp, 9 predicted proteins | sample 6monthpyrite_MG_FD_204942 | JGI IMG/M metagenome (GOLD analysis project Ga0316206, IMG submission 204942) | Microbial mat bacterial communities from mineral coupon in-situ incubated in ocean water Damariscotta River, Maine, United States -... | ecosystem: Environmental > Aquatic > Marine >...
CCATGAAACCGTTTGCCCATCAACCGGCCCTGCATATCCACAAAGCACGCGAGGACTGTATCAATCGATCCGTCAGCAACGCGGGCTGTCAGGTCCTCAAAGGTCCAAGTTCCGGGCATGGTATTCTTCTTTCATATTGGAAATGGGGGCCGCCGCCGGCCGCCCCCGATAGTGATGCGTTAGCCATACCGGTACGGGCGACCCGCCCGAACCATGTCGGCGTTGTATTGCCGGAAGATATCGACCACGCGGCGTTTGGTCTCTGACTCGGCGGCGATCTCCTCCCAGAATTCCTGTGCAGCGGCCTCAACCGTTGCCCATTCCTCGTCCGGAATCGTGGTGAGTTCCAGCTTGTCGCCGTTGACGCGCAGATTGGCCTCACCACCCCAATACCACCACTGACGATAGTAGTGCGATTGGTCAGTGCACACGCGGAACAGCGTTTGCAGGTCCTCCGGCAATTCGTTCCAACGCTCCATATTGGCGAAGAACGACCCAGCCCATGCGCCTGAGATGTTGTTGGTGAGGAAGTAGTTGGTCACGTCGGCCCAACCTACGGTGTAATCCTCGGTGATGCCGGACCATGCGATGCCGTCAAGTTCGCCGGTTTGCATGGCGACCTCAATGTCTTCCCAAGGCAGGTTCACCGGAACGACGCCGAACCGGGTCAGGAAACGACCGGCTGTCGGGAAGGTGAAGATGCGCTTGCCCTCAAGGTCCGCGAGACTGCGGATCGGATCGCGCGTGGCAAAATGGCAAGGATCCCATGCACCGGCAGAGATGTGTTTCACACCAACGGCCGAATACTGCTCATCCCAAATTTCGTTCAGACCATATTGGTTGAACAGCACCGGAACGTCGAGCGAGTAGCGCGAACCGAAGGGAAAGTAGCCGCCAAAGACGGTGACTTCGGTGGGCGACGCCATCGAGTCATCGTCGGATTGCACTGCGTCGATTGTGCCGCGCTGCATGGCCTGGAACAGTTCTCCGGTGGGAACAAGCTGATCAGCGTAGAACAGCTCGATCTGCATGCGGTCCCCCGCGATCTGGTTGAACATCGCGATGGCCGGGTCAATGACCTCGGCGGCAAGCGCCGCGCCGGCATAGGTCTGCATGCGCCAGCGGATTGTGCTTTGTGCCAATGCGGGCGTCGCCAATGCGGCAGCTGCGGGTGCCGCTGCGGCCGCTTGGATAAATTTACGTCTTGAAGTCATGTCTTCTCTCCTTGGTTGGGGTTCGACCACTTGAGAAGCGGTTCTTTTATGGTTGACTTAAAACAACATCGGGTAGCCACAGGGCGATACCCGGGAACATCATCACGAGGACCAAAGCGACCACCATGATCAGCACGAAGGGCGTGATCGAGGCGTAGATATCGCGCAGCGTGACTTCGGGTGGAGCCATCGCCCGCATCAAGAACAGGTTATAACCGAACGGCGGCGTCATATAGGCGATCTGAGTCGTGATTGTATAAAGGATGCCGTACCATATCAGGTCAAAGCCAAGCGCGCCGACCAGCGGAACGTATAGCGGGGCCACGATCACCAGCATCGCCGTGTCATCCAGGAACGTGCCCATGATGATGAAGCTGAGTTGCATCAAAATCAGGATCATCCACGGGCTGAGGTTGAGGCGTTCGGTAAACACCCCCTCAATGGCGTTCACGGCACCCAAGCCGTCAAAGACGGCCCCAAAGGCGAGGGCGGCCAGGATGATCCACATGAACATGCAGGTGATGGCAAGGGTGTTGCGGATCGAGTTTTCAAACACCACACGGGTCATACGGCGCTTGAGGACAGCCGCGGTAAAGGCTGCAAGCGCGCCGATGGCCGAACTTTCGACGAGCGATGTCCAGCCTTTCAGGAACGGCACCATCATCGAGGCGAAAACGATGACGGGTAGAAGACCCGCGAGCAGGAGGCGGTATTTCTCTGCTTGAGGCATGTCGCGAGACTCAGCGTCGAGCACCGGGCCGAGGCTCGGGTTGATCCGGCAGCGCACGACAATATAAATCACGAACAGCGAGGCCATCATCAAGCCAGGAAGGATGCCGGCCACCCAAAGCTGGCTGACGGGTTGCCGCGCGATCATCGCGTAAAGGACCAATACAACCGATGGCGGCACGAGGATACCAAGGCTCGACCCGGCCTGAATAACGCCTGTCACCATGCGTTTGTCATAGCCGCGCTTGAGGAGTTCCGGCAGCGCGATGGTCGACCCAATCGCCATACCGGCAACGCTCAGGCCGTTCATGGCCGAGATCAGCACCATCAAGCCGATGGTCCCGACAGCCAGCCCGCCCCGCAACCCGCCCATCCAGACATGGAACATCTTGTACAGGTCGTCGGCGATTTTGCTTTCCGACAGAATGTAGCCCATGAATATGAACATCGGCAGGGTCAGCAGGGGGTACCAGCTCATCAACCCCATAGAGGCCGAAAACGCGATGTCAAAACCGCCCCTCTCGCCCCACAGGAACAACGCCGCGATTACGGCGACAAAGCCGATTGCGCCAAAAACGCGCTGCCCGGTCAGCAGCATCAGCATCATCGACGAAAACATCAGCGTGGCGATCATTTCATAAGACATCAGATCTCTTCGCCGTTGATGCGCAGAACGTCTTTGAACAGTTCTGATATGCTTTGGAGGAGCATCAGGAAGATGCCCAATGTCATCATGGTTTTGATCGGCCACATGTATGGCCGCCACGCAGAGGAAGAGACCTCCAAACGGCCGACTTCTTCTGCGCCCGTCACCAGGCCCGAAAAGAAGGAAAACGGTGCGCTGCCCCAATATCCCAGTGAATAGGCGGTGGAAGCCACGGCCCCGTAGAACAACACGCCGAGGTAGAAGATCAGGAACAGGACTGTGAACAGATCAAACCACGCCTTTTTGCGCAGAGACCATTCCCCGTAAAGCAGGTCCATGCGGACGTTGGACCCAAGTTGTATCGAATAGGGCCCGCCAAGAATGTAATAGGTCACCATTACGAACTGCGCCATCTCCAGGGTCCAGAGGGACGGCACGAAGAACGCCTTGCTGAACGAGGACCAAAGCAAAATCGCCATCAGAATGAAGATGCCGTACATCATCACGCGCCCGATGCGGCGGTTCACGGCATCCACTGTGCGGATGTATCGTTGCATCAGGTGCGACATTGGACAGCCCCTGCCACGTGGAGTTGCGCCACGGCATCCACAAGCCAATTCGAAAGGGTGGCCGCCATGCTTTCCTGCTGTTCGCCGGTGGCGATCAGATCGTTTCGAACCTCAAGCATGACGTTAAGGTGGCCAGCTTTGATAGCATGTTCCTTCAGCGTGTGGGTCACGCCGTCGTCCGGACCATAAGGCTCATTGCGGGCGACCTTGGCAGAGGTATGGGTCGCGGCGACCTGCAACATCGCATTTGCAAGACGCGCATCGCTATCGTGCAAAATACCAATCTCCACAGATCGCGTTTTGCCATGATAGGTGGGCGTAAAGCTGTGAATGGTCACGATAATGGGATTTGCGATCCGGCTGATGGCGCGTTGCAGCGCGTCGCAGAACGGACGGTAATAAGCATCTACGCGGACGGCTCGGTCGCTCTGGCTCAGGTTCAGGTTGCCGGGAACGTCGATGATCTCGCTGCGCGCAGGCATGGCGTCCGCGGCGCTTGGGGGTCGGTTGCAGTCATACACCAGCCGCGAAACGCGGGCGGCGATCAAGTTTGCGTCCAGGTGGTGGGCCACACGCTCCGCCACGGCAAATGCGCCGGGGTCCCAAGCGGCATGGCTGGTTCGGTCGGCCTTTGACAGGCCCAAACCGTTGAACGTGGCTGGTATATAGTGAGAGGCATGTTCACACACCAACACAACAGACGACGATCCGGTGGCATTGATTGCCAATCCGTGAGCTTCTACTGCTGCGATGTGAACGTGCGACATATTTCCCCCAACCGCTTAACCGTGCTGCCAGCGGCGGTTGCTTGTCAACGAAATACTGACAATGATTTATCAAGAGGATCGTTTCTGTTATTTTTTCGATCAAAAAAGAGCGATGCCCATGGCCAAAAACACGCTAACCATCTCGGATCGCATCCAAAACCAGCTTGATGACTTGACCAGGGCGGAGCGCCAGCTTGCTCATTCGATTCTTGAGAACTACCCGGCGTCGGGGTTAGGGCCGCTCAGCGCATTGGCCAAAGATGCGGGCGTGTCCGTGCCGACAGTCGCCCGCATGGTCCAAAAACTAGGCTTCAGCGGCTATCCTGAATTCCAGACAGAGCTTCGCGAAGAGCTGAAAGCCAAGGCCAAGAACCCAATTGCCAAGCATGACACCTGGGCCGAGGGTGCGCCGTCAGAACATATGCTGAACCGCCTTACCGATGCAGTGATTGACAACATCCGCAACACTCTTGGTCAGATCGACCCCAAGGATTTTGACACTGCCTGTGCGTTGACCGCCGACGCCAATCGTCACCTCTATATCGTGGGGGGGCGGTTAACCCATACGCTGGCGGAATACCTGTTTCTTCATATGCAGGTTCTCCGCCCCAGGGTTACCCATATCGAATCCACGTCTAACGCGTGGCCGCATTACCTTTTGGACGTCCAGAAGGGCGATGTGTTTATCATCTTCGACATGCGCCGGTATGAGAATAATACTCTTAAGCTGGCTGAGATGGCCCATGCGAAAGGGGCGAAGTTAATCTTGTTCACCGATCAATGGCGCTCACCCGTGCATCAGTTGGCGAATGTCAGCTTCAGCAGCCGGATCGTGGTGCCATCTGCCTGGGATTCCGCGGTCACTCCGCTTTTGCTGTTGGAGACGATGATTTCGACCGTCCAAAACCTGACATGGGGCGATACGAGGGACCGGATGGAATCGCTTGAGGATATGTTCAACCAAACGAAGCTGTTTCGAAAGTTCACTTGAGCAAACAATTCTGACAAACCAAACAGATCACGGACATCGTGCCGATGTTTCGTCTGAAAGGGATGGCAAGAACACCAGGTGTTTTGCACCCCGGTTCTGTACCCCAATTGGCTGGGGTAGCATGTTCAGCTTCGGCAAGAAGCATACCCAAAAAAACAGACAAAGAGTCTGTGTTTTCCTGCGGTTAGGTTCAGCCATGTAGGGAAGAAATGGTGCCCAAGTGAGGCAACAACATATTGTTTTGCCATGCTTTTCTCCGTCCATCTACATCCGACCGAATCAGTAAATCAATGTGAATACTGTTCAGACCTGTCTTGCCGGGTCCAGCCCTATACACTAACCGGGATCGAAGTCAGCAACTGATAATCCTCATGGTTCGACAAAAGTTCAACAGCACGCGCCTCAATCTCGCTACGTTGCTGAATAAGACTGCGCCCCTCGCGCAGAACTAGGCGGAACATCCGGATTGCGTCAGATTCTTCAGATACTGGCAATGCGACTGAGGCTTTGGCGGTCTCGTAAATATCTGAAAGTAAATGTGTTTTGGAGACCTTGCGGCCGACAACCTGCCAAGCGGCCTTGGTGAATTGTTCCTTGGTCATCGCGGTAATGAAGTAGGGTGATGGAAACATCTCGAGGAACGCCAAGAACCAATCTGTGCGGGATGATCGGTGGAAGCGTTCAGCTTCCGGGAAATACAGCGGCAGATAATGGGTCAGGATCCGGTGCCAAAGTTCGGTTTTGGACTTGGAGACAATGTCATGCGTTTTTGAAAGCTCCTGAATGTCATTGGTGCCAAAAACCAGAGGGTCATGGAAAAACTGAACCAACCCGATCTGTAGCATATGAAGGATGACTTGCGCATCTTTAGGGTCGTTCTTGTCCCAGCTGTTGTTCAGGGCTTCGCGTGTTCGGGCCGCAACCGAGAATTCGACCTGAATCGAGGCCAGGCAGTCAGAGAAACCGGGCCGCATGGCCGCATCCCGGCCATTTCAGGCCGGATGAACCTCGAATGATACCAGCTCCATCTCGGTCCGGTCTTGCGAGCCGCCCCAACTCAGAAAAGTCGGCCCGCGCTTGCGCGCGAGATGCAAATGAACGGTGTTTTCCGGACCCGGGTTTCGAAACCGGTAGGTCGCGGCGATCTCTGCGCCCCCGTCCTCCGCAATTCGCCCGAGCCGGGAGGACACACGGGTCAAAGGGGCCCCGAAAAGCGATGTCGTCAGGGCGCGCAGTGAGCGGTTTCTGCTGCGATCCGGCACGTAGAATGCATCTTCCCACGCGATCCCTTCGAACGCCGCATAGGGAACCGTCGACATCGCGGCCGCCAGCGCCTCGATCATGCCGTTCCGCGGGGCCGAAACGCTGACAATCCGGAACGCGTCGATGTCCAGCTCCGCCTCGAAAAAATCTCCGTCCCGGCTTTCCATCCGAAACAATCCGCTTTCGGTGAAGCTGGTGGTGACGATCAGCGATCCGCTATCTGTCGCCGCGCCGGGTTCCCCGGTGCGCTGAGCCCAGAGCCCGCGCCCCGGCAGCATGCCGGTAAGCAGGTCGTGAACCGCCGGGTTCGGGCTGGCCGCCGCGATGACCTGCTGCTCCAGCGGCAGGCCCGAGGCGCGCCAGCGCAGGTAGCGGCCGTCCGAAATGTCTGCCTCGAAGTAATTGGCAAGCCGAAACGGCTTGGTCGGTGACCCCGCCGCCGGCCCCGACTGGCGCTGCATGTGCAGGTGCGGCATGGCCGAGCGACCGGAATTGCCCACCCGTCCGAGGAATGTGTCGAACGATACCCGCTGTCCGGGCTGCACCATGACCGACCCCGCCTCCAGATGGCATAGCGCGACATATGTCCCGCGGTCGGAGCGGAGGATGACGTGGTTTCCCCAGTTCTCTCCGTAGTTCAAGCTGCCAAGCGGGTTGTCGGGGATCGCGTTCTGAACGGCGACGACCTGGCCTTGCACGGGGGCAAACACCTCTACCCCCCAGATCGAGGGGCGGGCTTCCTCCTCTGTTCCCGGATTCGTTTTCGGCCTCTGCAGATCGAGCGCGTGGCGCCATCCTCCGCGGTGCGTCAGCGGGCCGTTGACGCCCTGCGTGATCTCGACGGGACCGCGCACGGGGACACCGAGCAACAGGCTTTTCTCGCTGCCCCATCGCGACTCCAGCCAGTCAGCCGAGATCCGTGCGATTTCAGGCCGCTCGCCAAGGGCCAGTCCTGCCCGGTCTCGCCCAACCAGGCCCATGGCCGTTATCGTGGCGAGCCCTGAATAGAGCGTGATGATGAACGGGATCGGCAAGTATGAAATGCCGGAATTGCCGGTCTGGACCTGCAGGAAGGCCGCCACGAGCGCGGCGAGCATCCCCGCGAACGAGGCCGTCACCAGCCCGCGCAAACCCGGCACGATGAATACCGCGCCAAGCGCCATGCCGGCCAGGAAGGAATTGTAGGACGCCGGCACCCAATTCACCGATGCGCCGATCGACACGACGGCAATGGAAAAGAGCGCCCCCGAAACCCATCCGATTACGCCGGTCAGGAACATCACCGGTGACCAGGCCGCAATCAGAATGGCGATTACCGCCCCCGACAACACCGAGGGCGAGAACACGAACACACCGAGACCCGAAAGAAACGCGCGCGGCAGATCCGCCACCCCGCGATAGGACATGTCCGGCCAGCCGAAATAGGTGCCCGGGGCCGCCTCCATGCCGGAAAAAAGGGTCAGCATTACCGCGGCGACGATGCAATATGGCCAGACCGTAACGGGCAGCCCCTTCCCGCCATGAAACGATTTTCCGAGGAATACAAGATAGAGCGAAACCAGAACCGCCGCCCCGATCGCAACCACGAGCGTGGCTGCCGAGAGCCCGATGGGGCCGAGAACCCAATAGGAGACGAGGGCGGATAGAAGGCCATTGGCGCGGAACTCCATGGACAGCGTTGGCAGCTCGGCTTGTGCCAGGAACCGGTCCAGTACCGCCATGAACAGCAGGGCCAGCAGCCCGACGGCTGCGAAGGCCGGTGTCAGGAGCAGTGGAATCCACAGCCCGAGCCCGACAAGGGAAGACCGGATCAGCAGAAGCGCCGCCAGTGGTCGCAGGAAACTGTCCTCGAAAAGACCGCGCAAGGTCCTGTCGTCGGCATCGTCGCGGCGCGTTTCCCCGTGCCGCGAGTTTGACCGCCCGGCCTTAGCCATCTTTCTGCGTGCCGGGCTCCCCGGGTGGGCTTTCCTGGGCTTCAAAGTCGTCCATGTCCTCGCGGCGACGGATGGTATTCAGGTTCGAATCCTCGTCTATCATTACCACGGCCGGGCGCAGGTGAATAAACTGCATTGATTGGCCGATATTGTAGGCACCGACCGGAGAAAGGGTCAGGTGATCGCCGACCCGAAGTCGCGGCAGCGCGATGTTTTCGCGGATGACGTCGATTTCCATACACAGATCGCCGACCAGGCGTGCCTGTTCCGGCAGGTCGTCGCATTCGCGCGCGGTGCGGGCCGATATCGCGAACCACGCGGCCGTGTAGAGAAGGTTGATCCCGACATCCAGAATGTAGGTCGCTTTCGAATTCAGCCCCAGAATGGTCCCTTCCTTGATGCGCATGGCATCCTCGGCGGTTCCGCTGTAGCGATCCGGGATTTCCCCCCGTTTGACGGCCACGACACTGGAGACAAGATAGCCGGCCTCGTCCACCAGATGGCGGCCGCTCTCCAGGCGCAATTCGGGGCGTTTTGCGGCGGGCAGGCGGTTCAGTTCCGATGTGATGGCCTCGGCGTAATGCTCGATCGGCGCGATGGTCGTATCGGCCGGCCCCGGCATTCCGTGCAGAAGGCTGTAGGACGGGAACCCGCCGCCCAGGTTCAGGCACGGGACAAGGTCCCCGGAATCGGCCTCGATCTCGTCCCGCAGCCCCAGCAGAAATCGCGTGGCGACCCGATAGGCCTCCGGGTCCAGCATGTATGTCCCGATATGGCTGTGAAGCGTGTGCAGCGACAGCCGCGAACTCCGCGAGATCCGGCGCGCGGCCCGTTGCGCTTCGCCGCTGGCGAGATTGAATCCGAACTTGGACCAGGTCGGGCCGTGCCCCGTCGCGAACCAGACCCGGATGCCGACATTGAAGTGGCCGCCGAGTTCCTCGGCCACGGTCTCCACCCGGTCCAGATCGTCCCAGTTGTCGATCTGGATCAGCGCGCCTTCGGACAAGGCCGGCCGGATGGCTTCGGGGCTTTTGTAGGGGCCGTTGAAGACGATCTCGTTCCCCTCATAGCCGAGGTGGCGCGCCTTCTTGTATTCGAAGCTTGAAACGACCTCCGCGCCCCAACCCTCGGATTTCAGGACCTGGCAGATCGCATCGAGGTAGTTGGTCTTGTAGGACCATAAAAAACGAGTCTCGGGGTATCGCGAGCGAAAAGCAGTGCGCATCCGGTTGATTTTCTGACGCAGGGTTTGTTCGGAAAACACGAAAACCGGGGAACCGACGCGATCGACGATGTCGTCGATCTTGCAGCCGTCTATGGCCGTCAGCGCCCCGACGGAATAGCCGCGAGACAGCGGGTTGCGCTCCGCGGACATGGTCGGAGGCAGGTTGCCCAGCTCCTCCGAGATCCTCGGGCTATCATAATCGTCAGTCATCGGCTGTCCCGTCCATTTGCCCGTGCCCCGGGGTATGATTTGTCAACTGGCGGTCGATGCCCAGATCCGCCAGGTCGGATATGTCGGCCACGATGTCTTCGCAGTGGCGCAGGAACATCGTGCCAGCCGGGCAGTCCGCCAGCGCTGGCGGATCCATCCCGAGGGCACGGGCAGCACACCATGCCGGCAGGTTCGTGCCGACCTTCGCGGCAAATGAAACCCACGCCGGAAACCGTGGGTTGATCTCGAACAGAACAAAGGGCCCGCCCGCGGGCTTGACCAACTCTATTTCGAGCGGTCCGTCCCAGCAAAGCTCTTTTACAAGGCGGCGGGTGATGTCCGCAATCTCGGGGTTTTCCACCACGACACCGCCGAACCCCTTGCCCAGCTTCGAGCGCAGAAGCTTGCGCACCGTGACCGCGCCGACCAGGTCGCCATCCTGTGCGACGGCGGCAACGTCGTATTCCTCTCCGAAGACGGCTTCCTGCACGAGGACAGGCAGCCCCCACATCGAGGCGATCCTTTCGAAGGCCGCAACGAGCTGCGCTTCGGTCTCGACGAATTGCGCCTCGTAGTGGCGTCCCTTTATGTAGCAGGGACACCCGATCTCGAGGCCATGCTGTACGGCCGAGGGGATATCGTTTGCCGGCAAGGTCCGGGGCGCGGCGACGCCGGCTTTCCGGCACAACTCGCCAAGTCTTGATTTCGAACGCTCGGAAAAGGAATTGGCGGTCGGGGCGACAAGCTCGATCCCGAGTTCCTGCAGCTCGCCCCGCAGCTCGATCAGGTTGTCGAATTCGCTGTCCAGTGTCGGCAGGATCAGCGAGAGGCCTTCGCGGGCATGCACCTCCCGAATTCGCGCCAGGTAGTCCTGCTTGCCGGAACCGGGATAGGGAAACAGATACACGGCATCGACGCGATCGGGCCCTTGCGAGTAGATGCCGGTTTCCATCGGGTCATAGCTAATGCCGACGAATTTCGCATTCGGTATATGGGCACGGATGGATTCGATCACTGCGCCGCCGGGTTGCGGGCTTTCGCCTCTGTTCAAGCCGGATACGGCGATCACCACGGAGTCATCGGGCCGAGCCAAGGTCATTTCTCCCACGGTTTCGGGATCAGGCCCAACCGCACCAGCCGGAGCTTGAACTGTTCCAGGTCGCGCATCGCTGTCCCCCGGTTGATACCATAACGATCGATCAGGCCCGCCTCTATGTCCT
>Ga0316206_1002838_pt1 | contig 10752 bp, 11 predicted proteins | sample 6monthpyrite_MG_FD_204942 | JGI IMG/M metagenome (GOLD analysis project Ga0316206, IMG submission 204942) | Microbial mat bacterial communities from mineral coupon in-situ incubated in ocean water Damariscotta River, Maine, United States -... | ecosystem: Environmental > Aquatic > Marine >...
AAGGTTTTGACACATCGTGCTGAAAACATAATGCAAACTGTATTTTCATTGTTGGGAGGCTTAACAGCAACAGGCGAAAATATTTCGCGTGGTCGCTCTGAGCCTTTAGAGACTTTACCCGCTTTAGTTTTAGAGCAAGGCGAGGATCAAATACCAGAGGGCGTTCAAAATCTTGCATTTATTAGGCGAGTTTTAAATTTAAAAATAATTGCCTATGTGAAAACTAATGCCCAGTTTGATACGGCGTTAAACCAAATCCGTGAAGAGGTCTATTTTGCGTTAATGGCTGATAGGTCTCAAGGGCTTGATTTTGTGATAGACACAAATCCGTTGGGCGATGAAGAGCCTGAGATCTCAGGTGACGCGGAAAAAAACATAGGCCGCCAGGTGATGAATTTTTCAATTTCATATCAGCACTCACTAACAAACGCGGGAGCGTAAAAAATGGGAAAAAATATATACGAAATTAAACGCGGTGGAAGCCGCGAGCTTACTCAGAAAGAAGGCGAAGCCGAAGCCAAAGTCAGCGCCGAAAATATGGACGGAATAGCAGAAGCACGAAAAGAACTAGTGGACGATCGCATCAAAAAACGAGTGGACGATCGTAACAAAAAACTGAAAAAGCAAAATGCAAAACCCGTAAGCGACGCAAATCAAACAGAGGGCATCGAAAATGTTAGTTAATCGTGAAATTATTCTGGCGAAAATAGAGGCAGTTTATAATACCGATTCGCTTCCTGTTGAAGGTGATGCGATTCTGGTTGAAAACCCGAATTGGAGTAATGAGGGGTTGCGTATGAATGAGCGCAATTCAATTCGTGGAAACCTTGGTAAATTGCAACAAATTTTCGGCGGTCGTTTAATGTCGATTAGCTTTGATGTTGAAATTAAAGGCAGTGGCTCGCCGGGTGTTGCGCCTGAAATTGGCACGTTGTTACGCGCGTGCGCATTAGGTGAAACAATTGTGGCATCAACATCGGTTGCTTATAGCCCTGTGTCGACTGGCCATGAATCAATAACGCTTTATTATTATCGTGATGGTAAATTAATTATTCTTACGGGTTGCCGAGGTAATGTTAACCCTCAGTTAGAAACAGGGCCGCAGGGTAAAGTGAGCTTTACGTTTACCGGCCATGTTGCTTCCGAGTCAGATACACCAATGATTTCGCCTGCTTACGATAACACCGTGCCTACACCAGTTGTTGGTGCCGGTTTTAGTATTGGTGGTTATAGCGCAGTTATTAGCTCTTTGAATTTTGATTTGTCAAATACACTAGCAACGCCACCTGATATTTCATCGTCTGATGGGTATGGTGAAGTGCGTATTACGGGCCGTGATGTCAATGGGTCGTTTGACCCTGAAGACACATTAATTGCCGATAATGATTGGCAAAATGATTTCGAATTGGGTAACACCTTGGCGCTTGATACGGGTTTAATCGGAAGTGTTGTGGGTAATCGTTATCAAATAACTATGCCCGCTGTTTACTATCGTGATTTATCCCCTGGTGATCGTGATGGGGTGCGCACCCTCGATGTCGGGTGCGGCATGGCTGAGTCAGCGGGTGATGATGAGTTTACGCTGATCTTTAGCTAAGTTATTTACATTGCCCGTGCTGCATATAGTAGCCGGGTTCTATTTGTGTGTTCTTTAGTAGGGTATATCCATTGTTGCAAAAATCATGTTTTGCAATCTCTCTAGGTATAAAAAAATCGAGCATGGCTTGTTTTCCGCCGTGATCTGAATAGCTGTTTTCTATGGCTTTTGTGTAATAAAAATCAAATGTTTTATTTCCGTTTTTGTCCGTTGATGGCTGAAAGCTTTGATAGGAAATGTCGCCAGTAGTTGCGCAACCAGTTAGCCCTAAGACCACTAAAAATATCCAATTATTCATTATTTACGTCCTATTTATTATTCGAATAAATAGATTCTAGCATTAATTAAGAGTATTTACGTTATGGCAACAGCTATTGAAGTGATCTCAGAGCAAGAGTTTGTGTCTGAGCTTGATGAAAAAGAAGATAATCCAACGCGCTGGAAAATTAAGCGCCTCGATGGTGTTCAATATATTGAGGTTTGTCGGGCGGGTGCTGTTGATTACAACCTGGCGATTATGTACGGCCTCGTTGGTTGGGAAAATTTTAACGATTTTGATGGTAATCCTGTGAAGTATTCTGCGGCAAATATTAAACGTATTCCGCCTTTGTATTTGCAAGACATCGGCTTCGAAATAATGCTCAAATCTGAGCTAAAAGGTGACGCAAGAAAAAACTCATAATCGCAATTGAAGTGTATCAAAACATTGATAAATTTAATTGCGATGAGTGCTCACACCACCATTGTGACGAGTCTGGTGTAATGCCTGGCTCAACTGGTGCCGCCGGTTTTCCTAAATGGTACATCAAAGAAATAGGTGAATTTAATACGTGTTTGTTGCCGATGGTTAGCGATGAAAGCCTGTTTTATATCCGCATGTATAAGCATTATAAAAACGGCATTTTAATAAAATCAGGTGGGTTGTTAGAGCAGCCGCATTGTTATTTAAAAGCTATGGAGTTAATTGATTCATGTCAGCAGCAAATAGCGTAGTTTTAAAATTTAAAACAGACGATCAAACCAAGGGTGATTTCGATCGCCTGCAAAAACGCTTAAAAGAAACGGAAAAGAAAACCAATAAGCTGGCCCGTGGTTTCAGAAACACAGCACAGGCCACGGCAGCAATGCAGGGCCCATTAGGAGGCACCGCTGGGCGGCTTTCTTCTATAGCCTCGTTATTTTCAACCTTAAACCCATTAACGGTTGGTTTTGGGTTGGCACTTGCTGGTGCAACGACAACGTTAAAAACATCGTTAACCGTATATGCGGATTATGAAAAACAGTTATTCAGAATTGAAGGATTATTAAAATCCACGGGTGGTGCGTCTGGGTTAACGGCTAAACAAATAGATGACTTATCACGTAGCATAGGTGCGGCAACATTAGCCAGTGCAGGCGATGTGCGTGAAGCTGCCGGCGTGCTGCTCACCTTTAAAAGCATATCAGAAGACACCTTCACCCGGACGTTAGAGCTTTCGCAAGATATGGCCGCGGTAATGGGTACCAACATTAAGCAATCTGCCCTGCAGCTTGCAAAAGCGCTTGAAGATCCACTAACCGGCTTAACTGCATTGCGCCGTTCTGGTGTTTCATTTAACCAAAGCCAAAAAGACATGATTAAAGCCATGTTAGAGACTGGGCAGCAAGCAAAAGCGCAAGGTTTAATACTTGATACATTGGCACAGCAATTAGGCGGTGCAGGCACTGCAGAGGGCGGAGGGTTAGCGGGTTCGCTCGATTTAGTCAGCGAAAACTGGAACCGCTTTATGGAAGCCATAGCGGAGGGCGCGGTTTCTGACAACGCTGAGAAGTTTTTAAATCGCATGGCTCGCGGCATGGAGCGCGTAGCTAATTTAATCGACCCTTCAGACGAGCAGCAACTGCAAACCCTGCTAGAAAAACGCGGGCAAATACTGCAAAGAATAAACGACTCTGTAATAAGCGATGATGTCAACGCTGCGCAAAGCCGCCGGTTAGTCATACTTGAAGAAGACTTAAGAGTAAATCAGGAATTATCTGCAGAAATAGAAAATCGGTTAACTAAAGAAAAAGAAGCTCAGCAAATAGCGCAACAAGCTGCTGCCGAAAAACGTGCACAAATTTCAGCGGAACAGCAGCAACAACAGCAGGCGCTTGAGATAAAAAAACAAAGTATCGAGTTAGATAAAGAAAAACAAGCGTCAATAAAAGGTGCCGAAAATTTCGCGCAGTCGCTTCAAAACGAAGAATCATTATTAGAGCAATCTCTTATGGCTCGCCGAGAGCTTGAACGCGAATTTTACGAGCAGCGCCAGTTTCAAATCGAAGAAAACTTTCAAAATAATTTGATTTCTGATCAAGAAAGAAACGAACAGTTAGAACAGTCTGATCGAATACATCAGGGTAAGTTGACACAGGTAACAAATGAAGAAGCAAAGAAACGTGCTTCTATTGAAAGCCGTGTCAGTCGGCAAATTACTCAAATGAAGTTCAGCGTAGCTAATCAAGCGATTGGTTTATTGAAAATGTTGGCGGGTAGTAATGAAAAAGCGCAGAAAGCCATTATCGTTTTAGAAAAGGGCTTAGCTATTGCGCAAGTAAAAATACAAACAGAGGTTGCCGCAACGCGTGCGCTGGCTGAATTAGGGCCAATTGCAGGCCCACCGGCGGCGGCATCAATTCGCGGCTTGGGCGTGGTCTCTATGGGGTTAATTGCTGCAACAGGGTTGGCTCAGTTGGCCGGTGCGGGTGGCGGCTCTTCGTCGTTGGGTAGCTTTCCGAGTGCACCGAATAGTGGGAATGTTTCAGGTGATGCGTTGCCACAACGTGATGCTGAACGTGCGGGCGGTGGCTCGCTTACCATTAACGTGACAGGCATCATTACGGATGAAATTGTGGATGATTTAATTGTGCCCGCTATTCAAAACGGCATTGAGAATAGAGACCTTGTTTTAATTCGTAATGGTACGCGAAATGCAGATGAGTTGGCGGCGTAATGGCGGCTATTAATTATGAGGCTTTAAGAAGCCTAATTTCGGGTCATGTTGTAAATACTAATTATGATATTGATGTGGTTCTGGAATTGGCTGATCGATCGGTTAAACCAAAGTCAAAGGTGCATGTGTCGGTGGGTGGCCAGCAAGAAACTGTTATTCAGCGAATTGATAAGTTTCATCAAATGACAATTGGCAGTATTACGAATGAAAACATCGATCTTATTCGTGAGTTTGCTGATTCAGTACAGGGCGGTGAAGTTTTTGTTTTAGATGTTATGGGCTCAGTTGCGGTGCCTAATAATCCAATGACTGTTATTGCCTCACCTGGTTACACTGAATCGCGTGTGAATGGTTCAAATTTGTGGCGTATTTCCATGAAAGTTAGAGAAGTGTAAAGGCGTGCGACAAGATAATGTAAATTTTTCAAACGCCAATTCATCGGTCAGTAAATCACCGCGTGCTGTTTTGCAAATAAGTTTTGATGATGCAGATACTGATCTTTTATATTTAACCTCTCATAGCGATACCGCAACGCCTCCAGGTGCGGTAGCAGCTGGGCTGGTAATTTCAAATGTAATTGAAAGCGTGTCTAGTCAATCGCAATCTATTAACCCTGATCAGGCCTTATCAACGATAGGTGCGTTGAGCTTTAAAGCGGTTGACATGAATGAGTCGCTTACCACATATCAACGCGATAAGTTAGATTTTGGCAGGGGCCTACGTCATAAACAGGTTGTTTTATATGTTGCGTATGAGGGGTTTCCTTGGGCTGATTATCAGCCGGTATTAACGTTTGTTATAGATGACCCCGATTATCTGGATGGTGTTTATAATTTTAAATGTTCTGACATTCAGCGCATTACTCGCAAAGATATTTTTGATCCTGAAACGACAACGCTTTCAGCGTCGGTCACGGCAACTCAACTGCACATTCCTGTGCATCAAACCGATTTAACAAAATTCCCGCCTATAGAGCATGACTCGAGTTATACCGATAGACCAAACGAAACGGTTTCGTATGCGCGTATAAATGATGAAACCTTTTGTCACTCTGGGTTGTTTACGCATGTTACTGATGGTGTGTCATTTCAGATAGTGAGTGGCGGGCGTGGTGCGCTTAATACGCTTGCGGCTGAGCATACCATTGATGTTGGCCGCTCTGATGATCGTCAAACGAAAATAACTGAGCATGTTTTTATTGAGGGCCCGGCGCCTAAAATTCTTAATGCTTTACTTACCGGTAATTTGGAAAACCAACCCGGTAAAACGTTACCGAATAATTTGCATTTAGGTGTAGATGCTAAGTATGTGCGGTTGGCTGAATTTACGGGTATAGGTAATGATTTATGGGATACCGCAACTGAGAAGGGGCGGCATGTTCGGTTTGAAGGGGTTGAAAAAACCGACGGTAAAAAATTTATTGAAAAAGAATTGTTGTTTTTTCTCAGTTGTTTTATGCCGGTGCGTTCTGATGGTGCCCTGGGGCTTCGTCGTTTGGTGCCAGTGCTTTCTAACTCGGGTTACCTGGTTGAATTAAATGCGCTTAACGTTGTGAGTTATGGCGCGCTGAATCATGACTACTCAGCGGTTATTAATAATATTGACGTTGAATGGAATTATGTTTATTCAAAAGAAGATTATACAAAAAACTCAGTTTTAATTGATGCTGAAAGTATTGCGATACACGGTGAAGCAACGAAAAAAACCGTTAAGCTGCGCGCTGCGCACACAGGGTCGCATGCGGATGAGTCAATATTTAGCTATTTCGATCAAATACGCGACCGCTTCAGCGGCCCGCCGTTGCGCTTATCTGTTAGCGTGCTGCCTTCGTTAAATTATTTAGAGGTGGGTGATACGGTTAATGTTAATTTAGCCCAGGTGCGTGATATTAATGAGCCAAATTTGATTGCGTTAAATCGTGTCTTTGAGGTTCAAAAGGTATCGGTAAACTGGTTAACCGGAGATGTAAAGTTAGAATTGTTTGGCTCGAGTCGTAAAGCGGGCACTCTGCAAAAAACAACGCTTAATCAGGTGATGGATAGCGCCTATTGGGCTTCTGAGGGAGTGGAGCTTTCAACAGTTTTAACTATCGTTAATGGTGTTATTACTGAAGATGGTCATTTAAGCGGTGCGGCAACATTCGGTGCGGCGGTTTATTACTACCTGGGTAACTTGGAACTAGCGGCGGGTGTAAGAGTTACATTTGATCAAAATGTTACGTTAAAGGTTCAAAATTTTTACACCATTAATGGCGACATGGATGGTAAGGGCAGGGGGCATGCTGGGGGTGCGGGTGCGACTTTGTTCTCTGATAATAATTCAACCTCAATTTTATTGGGTGAGTTTAGCACGCCTATACTCGATAACGCGGGCGCAGGTGTCTCTGGCGTGCTGGGCTCAACAAAGTCATCCGGTAATCTTAGGGCGTCGGGCTCTAACTTTTTTATGGCCACATTGGTTGATGGCGTATTAACAGAGGGCGCACTGCAGAGTGTGCCTAACTATAATTTACAAAATAATTCAGCATCATTGGACGGGTTGCCGTCCGATTTAAGGGGGGCATCAGGTGCGGGCGGACGGTTTTTATATACCCGTGATGGTGGTTCTGGTGGCGATCCTTATTATGTTGTTGGTAATGGCGGCGATGGTGGTAATGGTGGGGCCGGGTTACTGGTTATTTGCGGCGGTATGGCGTTTGGTGTTTCGGGGTCAATTGATACCTCGGGTGATGATGGTGTGTTGGGTGGTGGTGCCGTTGTACAGGGCAGGCAGGTTTATGCGGGTAGTGGTGGCGGTGGTGCGCCGGGTGGTTTGCTGGTGGTACTTGATGGGCAATCAACACCGCCTGAGCTTGTAACAGGGCATGTTGCATTACAGGGTGATTGCCCTGTTCAGGGCACGCCTGTTTTGGTTTTTGATGGTGACCAGGTTACAAAGCACTCTCGTATTACGCCAGCACAAATGGTTGATTTAGGTATAACGGGAATTACGGTTGATCAGCGCTTTTTAGGGTTCACCGGGTCTGACTGGATTGATGCGGCTTTTGGGTTGCAATACATTCCGGAGCCGGAAGTTATAGAAGAAGAGCAAAGCGATTTGCCGCCGAATGTTTCAAACTTCACATCGGAAATATCGGGTGAAAATACGCTTCTCAAGTGGGATCGTATTATTACCACGGAACTGTCGCATTTTGAAATTAGAGAAGGTACAGCGTGGGCAACAGCAACGGTGCTGTCGGATCTTTTACGGTTAAATTATTTTAATGTTACCTTGCTTGCTGCAGGCACTTACAATTATTTAATTAAGGCGGTGTTTTATTCGGGTAAGGAGTCTGCTGTTGCGGCACTCACCACGTTAGATGCCACAGCGTTTGCGCCGGTTCAGGCGGGCGCAACCGTTGGCGCTGACTGGAATTCTAATGTGGCTAATCTGCCTGATTATATACCTGCAGGTATTTCGGTTGGTGGGTTTGGCGATATTGTATTCACTAAAAATCTTACCGTTGGAGGAGTCTCCAACATAGGAGAGGTAAGGGTTCAAGGATCGAGTTTTTATCATCCAGATGGTAGCAAGCGAACCGTACTTGCTGATACTCAAGTACACACTAAATACGAAGGAAATATTCCAGTACCCAGTACTGAGTTAGTATTTCTTATGTGGACGGATGCGTCCCCATTAACCAGATTTAGCGCCGCATGGAATGGACTTGCGTACGTTAGAATAGTCCCTGTTGTCTATATTAAAGCTTCGGGTTTGTTTTACGCTGAGGATAATGTTGGTACTAGATTTCAATTTTTGCCATTAGAAACTGATTGCGTAATGGCGCAAATAATCAAAACATCCACCAGTGGCGGAATAGATTCATTAAATATATTTGTAGGGTCTAATGTTAATTTGCCAGCCGATAACGCGACGGCAGGTGCTACGTGGGGTGTTGATGTCGGTGGTAGTAATTTACCTGCCAATAATGCTACGGTTGGCGCTACGTGGGGCGTAAATATTGGCGGTAGTAATTTGCCCGCAAATAATGCCACTGTTAACACAGGTGCATTTGCAACTTTAATTGGTAATATTACTTATTCAAATATGGGGAGTTATTTTGACCCTGGCGCAATTGATGAATCGTTTATAACAGAGATTACCGCAGGTACTATTAATGTCGCAAATTTATCAGCAATTAGTGCAATTTTGGGTTCGGTTACAGCGGGAGCAATTACGTCATCAAGTTTTTCAACGTCGAACTCTGGTCAGCGCGTTGAAATTAATGTAGCAGGGTCTCAAGAAATTCAATTTTTTGGAGTCCCGCCTGGAGTTGGGGGAGCAGTGCAAGGTCCTTTAGCGTCTATGGGGCTTACCGGTAATGGAACGGATTTTGCGTATGTATTAGGAGGATTAAATGACCCTGCTAGCACCTTGACAGGGGTTCAGGGATCTTCAGGGGCTGGGTATGGAGTTTCTGGATACACTTTCTCAGGAAGGGCGATAAATGCTTACGCAGCTGCTAGCACTGGAGTAGCAGTATATGCTATAAATGCAAATTCTGGAGATGCTGTGTTTGCTAGTAGCATATCAGGAATATCAGGGCACTTTATTAGTTCAGCAGGAACAGCAGTGCAGGCAACTGTCAGTGGAGCTGACAAGTATGCTGTATGGGCCAACTCAGCAAATGGGTATGGAGGAAGATTTGGTGGTTCAAACTCTTCCAGAGGGCCTGTAGTGTTGGTGCCATCTACCATTTCTTCAGCTCCAACTCACACAGCAGTTAAGGGAACGTTATGGGTAACTTCCGCTGGCGTACTGTACTGTAATAATAATGGCTCAACAGGCTGGAACTTTGTAGGATAATGTTATGGCGTTAATGATAGATGCAACAGATGAAATTCGTGGGGGGACTCACTCAGATGCTTACCACAAATTGGCCTACCTAAGGTGGTCGGATGTAGATAATAAAGTAATGGCAGTATTGTCGGTGTTTTCAACAGCAACAGCCGAGGCTGAAGGTAAGGAGGTAATATCTTCAGTAGAGCTTGACGTGACTGATTTATTTCCTGATATACAAGAAAAAGTGTACGGAAGAATAAAGAGAATGAACTCATATACATCAGCATTAGACGTTTAATATAAATTCAAACGGGTATTCGGTAACACTATGCTATCAATATCAGGTCCTTCAGGATTGCTGATGCCTTCAATTAAGTGGAAAAACTAATAAATCTAAATTAGCTGAAAATAACACTTTATCATAATGTGTTTTTATTGAGTTAATCAGCAGCCCAAATTGGTTTTTTTTCGCCATTGTTTTAAGCGGCTGCAAAGGTGAAGTTGAAATTACACCGGAAGTAAATTACATGTCATAGCATGTGATTACGTTTGATGTTTTTAGTGGTACGCTTAACGCTGTAATAACAGATATTGAAGCCGATTTATTTACCAGTAGTGCCGGTGATTATTACGTGTACCGGTTAAATAATGGCGGTTCTGTCAGGATAGTTGTCATTCAGGATTGGTTAATTTTTAATCCCTCCGTCACCTTTAATTTTTTTGATATTAGGTGAGAGCACATCATCAAATGGTGCGGCGTGTTTAACGTCAATGAAAACCCAAATCACAGGCACAAATTAAGGCGAAATAAAATGCAAATAATTAATTGACGATGGACTCAGAGTGTATTGTTATACGATTTCATTAAGTTATGTCTGGTGTAGCAGTTGAGAATGGACGTAGAGATAAAAACTTTACCCCAAAGAACATAATGAACAGGCCTATTGCAATTGATATATACCATGTATGCCAGTATGAGTGTGAAATAGCGCCAAGCAGTAAACCTATGTGAATCCAATAGTCTTGTTCGAGCTCTTCATACATTATTTGTGAGTCACTAAGTCTATCTTCAAGCTCTTCTATTGTTGCCTCTATTTCATTTTCATATTCTTTATTAGCAATTGTTTTAATGTTTTCACGATATTTTTTTGTTTTAATAAAGCCGTGAATTATTGCTGCCACAACAAGAAAAATAACTATACCTGTGTCTAGTGAAATCATATTTTTCCTTGTAAATGCTTCGTATAACGCTCTAATAACCAGACAAAAACAATAGTAGGCTGGTATTTATTGTAGTGTTTAGTAGCATACTATAAATAGAGTGATTCAACTAAACTGTTTTTGGTCTGTGTTTATTTA
>Ga0316206_1002843_pt1 | contig 10737 bp, 14 predicted proteins | sample 6monthpyrite_MG_FD_204942 | JGI IMG/M metagenome (GOLD analysis project Ga0316206, IMG submission 204942) | Microbial mat bacterial communities from mineral coupon in-situ incubated in ocean water Damariscotta River, Maine, United States -... | ecosystem: Environmental > Aquatic > Marine >...
TAGAAACAGTAATTAATTCTAATCTAGATGTACGCTTATATAACATTGCATATTTTGATGTGCATGCCAATACAGCACCATTGGCAAATGAGCTGGATACTATTTGGCAGCTCAACTTGAACGTAAACTATCAATGGAAAAATAACCTTTCCCTGTCAGCAGATATTCGCAACTTATTAGACAGAGGAGGGCCGGTGCCCTCACTATGGGGTAATGAAGAAGGTTTACCAGTAGATGGGGTGCAGGTTAGTACATATATCAGGTATAAGTTTTAATTTAATCGGTATGGATAAGCATTTTATTTCAATAGCTGATGTGGGCTAAAATCTCAGGTAAAATAAAATATTTGAGAATCTGGAAAAATTAATGTTAGAAACCATCCGTATTGCTACCCGTAAAAGCCCTCTGGCCCTTTGGCAAGCTGAAGAAGTCTCGCGTCAATTACGGCTTTTACACCCTGAGCTTAAAATAGAGCTCGTTAAAATTGTTTCTAAGGGTGACAAAATTCTTGATGCTCCACTGGCAAAAGTAGGTGGTAAAGGTTTGTTCGTAAAAGAGTTAGAGCAGTCAATGCTTGATGGTGAGTCTGATATAGCCGTACATTCGATGAAAGATGTACCAATGGAGTTTCCCACAGGGCTGCATCTACCGGTCATAATGGAACGTGAAGATCCAACAGATGCCTTTGTTTCAAATAACTATAATAGCCTTGAAGACTTGCCTGAAAATGCACGTATTGGTTCATCTAGCTTACGTCGTCAATTGCAGATAAAAGAAGTGATGCCGAAAGCCCAGATGTTGAATTTGCGGGGTAATGTGAACAGCCGGCTGCAAAAACTGGATAACGGTGACTATGACGCCATTATTCTGGCTACCGCAGGTTTATTAAGATTAGAGTTTGAAGAACGCATAAAAACCCGTATTACCCCGGAGCAAAGCCTGCCATCAGTTGGTCAGGGTGCCGTCGGAATAGAGTGCCGTGTCGGCGATGCTGAAATTGAAGCTTTAATTGCGCCATTGAATGATCTTGAGACTCACACGCGATTAAGTGCCGAGCGAGCTATGAATAATCGCTTAAATGGTGGCTGTCAGGTACCTATAGCAGGTTTTGCGCTACTAGAAAACAATGAAATATATTTACGAGGTCTGGTAGGGCGCCCAGATGGTAGTGAGGTGGTGCGAGGTGAAATCAGAGGGCCAGCTAGCAATGCCGAGAACCTTGGTAAACAGTTAGCCGAGCAATTGTTAAGTGATGGTGCTGATGTCATTTTACGTGAAATGGGAATGATTGACTGAGACTGACTCTCTGCAATCATGCATTCTAAATGAGTAACAATAACGCTGTATTAGTAACCCGTCCAAAACAGCAGGCAACTGAATTCGTAGAGCTGCTTGCTGCTGAAGGTATTAAATCCCTTGAATTTCCCTGTATGGAAATTCAGCAGGTAGAATTAAGTGAAGCACTTAAGCATACATTGAAAACACTTAATGATAATAATTTAATCATTTTCATAAGCGTGAATGCAGTAGAAAAAGCAGCAGAACTAATGCATCAGTTAGCTATCAAACCTAAGTCAATTACGGCAAAAATAGCGACAATAGGAAAAGCCACATATACAGCTGCCATAACGCTAGGTTTCAAGGTTAACCTGAGTCCCGAGAGCGGCTTCAACAGTGACGCTCTATTAGCGCTTGAGGAGTTGCAGGAAGCTAATATTCAGGGCGCTCAATGCCTGATTTTTAGAGGATTGGGTGGTTTGGAGCATTTAGCAGATGAACTAAGTGTAAGAGGGGCAAAGCCTCACTATGCAGAAGTGTATCAACGTAAAAAACCACGACAGGATGAGGGTATAAGTCGACAGGAATTGAGCAATAACTGGAATGGTTTGCAAATAAAAATTTTAACCGTTACCAGTAATGAATCATTGCAAAACCTGTATGATATGCTTAAACAGCCCGGTAAAGATGCTATGTTAAAAACAATGCTTATTGTCGCGTCGCAGCGAGGTTTTGAACTAGCTCAAAGATTGGGTTTCAAGTCAATTGTGCTTGCTCAGTCAGCATTAAATCAGCATATGTTAGAAGCTGTTAAAAGTAACTGGAATAAATAATTTAAAGTAAATAATTATGTCAAAACAAGAAAACACAATAACAAATATTGATGCTGAAAATGAACAGGTCAGTGACTCTTTACAAGATGCAAAAACAGAAAGAAAATCAACTGGTAATGGCTTAATAGTTTTCTTAATACTAATTATCATTGGTGTTAGCTCTGCAGCAGCTTATTATCTTTGGGATCTCCAGCAAAAGCAAAGTCGTATTTTGAAAACGCAACAACAATCTATTGAAGACTTGACTGCACAATTATCAGTAGTTGCAAATGGTTATAATAAAAATGTAAAAGTATCAGAAAATAATGCTGTCAAATTAGAGAGCTTATCTAATCAGTTACAACAGACTGAAGAAATTTCGCAAAAGGCGATTGAAATTGTTAATCGCAGTCAGCGAGACTGGGCACTAGCGGAAGTTGATTATCTATTAAGAATTGCACATCAACGAATTGCAGTGGCACGAGATATAAAGGGTGCAATTGCCGCTCTAAGAGGAGCTGATTCGCGTATTGAACAATTAGGTGATTTGAATTTATTCAATATACGTAAACAATTGGCAAGTGATATAGCGAGTTTGAATGTAATACATAGAGCCGATGTTAATGGAATTTCACTGGCGTTAGATCAGGTTATTGCTTATTTGCCAGAATTACCTTTTAAATCAGCAAAAGATGAAATTAAAATTCAGTTTAGTGAAGATGTTGCTATAGAGCAGCCAGCAGTAAAAGATAAAACTTTTGTGAGTTCAGTAATTGAAACGGTTAAACAAATTGGCGATATTAAAATTCATCAACGAAGTATACAGGCGGCGAGCAGTGCAGAGCAGCAAAATAGTATTGAGCAGTTATTGCGTACATATATTTTAGGTGCGCGTTTAGCCGCACTTAGTTTTGATCAGATTCAGTTTATACATGAAATTAATCAGGCTAGTGAAATAATCAGGCTTCACTATGATAATAATGATAATCGCATTCAAGAACTTCAAAAAACACTACTGGATTATTCAGCACTACAACTTAGTCCTGATTTACCAGAGCTAACAAAAGCATGGACTTTATTGCAAGCAGTCAAAAATCCATCAGTAGCAAAAAAATCTGTGAAAAAAATCGTAAATAAGAATAAAGAAAAGGAGGCCAACTAATGAAGCGAATTATACTTGCAATATTATTGGCTACGACTCTTTCAGTAATAATAGGTGTAACAGCTTTTTATAATGGTGCTGGATATGTTGTTTTTAGTTTCGCAGATTATACAGTGGAAACAACATTTATATTTATGATGGGTTTTCTAGCGGCTAGTTTCTTTATTTTTTATTATTTTCTGCGTGTAGTGTCGAGATTATTATATTTTCCAAATTACATGAGTCAAAGGCATTCTAATCGTCAATCAGAAAGATCTAAAAATGCATTAGTTAAAGGCCTCATAGAAATGTCAGAGGGTCGGTTTGAGCAAGCCGAAAAGATATTGATTAAACAGGCTGGCGATAGTGATACATCACTTTTAAATTATTTAATGGCAGCCAGATCTGCACAACAGATTGCAGCATATGATCGGCGAGATGAATACTTAAGACTGGCTCATGAAGTAACACCCTCGGCTGATATAGCTATAGGTTTAACACAAGCTGAATTACAGTTAAGTCATAAACAGCTTGAGCAGGCTCTAGCAACACTAAATCATCTATCGGGCGTTTCTCCTAAACACGGTTATGTTAAAAAGTTACTGGCTCGTACATATAAGCAATTAGGCGACTGGGACAGTTTGGCGCCGATTCTTGATGACGTACGTAAGATGAAGGTAGTAGAAGAAGGGCAGCTTGAAAAAGATGAAGTAGATGCCTATTTTGGTATGTTAAAGAATAGTATCAAACATATAGATGGTGATAAAACAGAGCGTATTTGGCAACAAATACCAAAACGATTAAAAAATAAATCTGAGTTGATTTATCTTTATTGTAGTTATCTGTTTAAGCAAAATAAAGAAGTTGAAGCTGAGGTTTTAATTAGAAATAGATTAAGTGAGAGCTGGGATGATGATCTTGCGATGTTATATTCAAACTTAATGGTGGGTGACTGCACGAAACAGTTAGAAACTGCTGAAACCTGGTTGCATGGTCAATCACGTAATGCAGTTCTTTTGCTGGTGTTAGGAAAGTTATGCCTTAATTGTCAGTTGTGGGGTAAAGCGAGAAGCTATTTTGATTCGAGTTTGGGTATTAAACCAACAGCAGAAGCTTATTTAAAATTAGCTGAGCTATTAGATGGTAAAATGGATGAGCATGAAGAGGCACAAAAGATGTACCAATTAGGCTTGATGAATGCAGTTGATAGCCAGTTTAAAGATAACCAGTTGCAGATTGCCGATGATAATAAATCAGGTCGCCCTTTACTTAAGGTTATTCAGTGATTAATGTTAATAATAGGTTGCACTAGAATGTGACTTATTTATGGACAACATACTGTCCGCAAAATATCATTGCCTCTTCTTCATTAAATATAATTTTTGTCTCTAACTTAATTCGAGCGATTTTTTTCCGTTGATAGGTTTTTAAAAATCGAGTTAGTTTTACCTTGTCTTGCATTTGACATATGGCCTTAATTTCACCATCAACAGGTAATTTATAATTAACGTTACTGTGTTGAATGACAATATGCCCGTTTAGTTTATTAAGATGCAATTGATGAAAAATAAATCCCCAGCCGCATAATACGGCTACAGAATACAAGCTTCCACCAAATGCAGTGCATTTATGATTTATATTTGGTTCTAGTGGTGCACGAAGTTCGAGCCGGCTCTGAGAGCAATCAGTTACACTAATTCCCATTGCTACAGTAAGAGGTATTTCCTGGTGTAATACAGATTGTAAATGCCTGCATGAATCCATAAAAATTACTTCTTTGCAGCAATTGCCTGTGTAGCATCAGCTGAATATTCAAAGGCATCAGAAAACATGTTTTCTTTAGATGCACCCTGCTTAATAAATAAATCAACAGCAGCACTAACCATAGGTGGCGGGCCACTCATATAAACATCAAAAGCACTTAGGTCAGGAAATTTATTTGCAACAGCCTGATGTACAAATCCACTTTCTCCGAGCCAGTTATCTTCTTGCATTGGGTCAGAGAGAACGGGAATAAAAGTAAGATTAGAGTTATTTTGTATCCATTGATTAGCCATATCACTCATATACAAATCTCGTAATGCTCTAACTCCCATAAATAAATAGATGGGTTGATCAAAGCCCACATGTTCAATGTGTTCAATCATTGCTTTTAACGGGCCAAAACCAGTTCCGCCGCCCATCATAATGATAGGGCGATGACGATCTTCACGTAAATAAAAACTACCGAGAGGGCCCTGCATTTGCAGGCTGGAGTTTTCGGGCATAGATTCGAATAAAAAGTCGGTAAATAAACCACCATCAACGTGTCGAATATGAAGTTCTATTAAATCATCATTATGGGGGGCGTTAGCGATTGAAAAAGCACGGTGTTTACCATCTTTTAAAATAAACTCTATATATTGCCCTGCGTGATATTGAAGCCTTTCGTCATTATCCAGGGTTATTTTTAGCGCAATCACATCGTGACACAATCTGTCTTTTGAGCTGACATGACAACCCAGCTGTTTTATTTCAAGTGGAGCAAGTCCTTCTATTTCATCTATGCTTATTTCAAGATCCTGACTTGTTTTACCCATGCAAAACAGAGCCTGGCGATTTGCTTTCATATCATCATCAAGCGCTATAGGTTCTTCATCATAATAAACCTCGCCTTTAACAATAAATCCTGCGCATGCCCCACAAGCGCCACCACGGCAACCATAGGGTAAATCTATATTTTGTCTCATGGCGGCATCAAGAATGGCTTCTCCTTCATCTACATCAAATTGATGACCGGAAGGGTGAACGGTAACTTTGTGTGACATGTTAAATCCTTAAATACATAACTATTATGATATTTTGCATCATTAAGATGCAAAGTAAAAGCATACAAAGAATGTGTTATGACTTTTTTGTTATAATAGATGATTAAATATTGGGAGAAGTAGTTAATGGCACGTATTAAAATTTATAGCACAGCTCGTTGTCCTATTTGCGACAAAACAAAAACCTTATTAGATAAGTGGAAAATACCTTACGAAGAAGCAAAGGTAGATTCCAATCATAGTGCTTTAAGAGAAATGTCGGAACTTACGCAGGGTGCGAGAACAGTCCCACAAATTGCTATTGACGGTAAGTGGATTGGTGGTTTTTCTGAGCTGACGATGATGCATATGGATGATGAGCTAGATGAGCTTGTTGAAGCCTGATTTAAGCAATATAAGCGTACCCGGCTGGGTACGTTATATTGCTCAGGATTCTGATGGTAGCTGGTGGGGATACTCAGTTGAGCCTCTAGAAAATCATCGTGGCTGGTATGAAAATGAACTCGGTAAAAATATAAAATTAACAAGTTCGGCCCCGGTTAAAGAATGGCGACAATGTTTGTTTATTTATAATTCTAAATGAGAGAATGTCACTCGATTATTAGATGATATGTTTATACTTTTTTAACCAGATGGCATTAAAACAATAAATAATTTAAATTTTCAATCCTTTTTTTAATATATCTAGAAATGTTTTATTATTTAAATCCTGACTATCACCAGCACTAAATACTAATGCACCTGAAGAATAGGTGTTTCCATAACTATTTACTAGTGTTATGGTTTGCGCAAGTCCAGAAAAAAATTGTTCATCGGTTAATTCGTTAAGTGGGTGTATGAATGCACTCCATAATTTCTCTTTAGCAATTGAGTAACGGGCATCTAGTGCGCTATCAAAATTTGCCTGCATCATTCTATAAAGATCATCTTTACTGAGATCTTTGGAGGCTTTTATTGGAGAAATAATGCGCATACGATTGGCTTTCTCGGAAGTAATAATATAGATAGGAATATTTTTGTACTGAATTTTCCAGTAGCCTTTTTGGCCTCCAGGAGTTGCATCAATTCTGGATATAAGTTGATGTAAATGATCATTATTCATTTTTACATCTGATGCGAATGTTATGTTCGGGCTGATAACAAATAGAATTAAAAACAGGGTTGTAAACAGTTTCTTCATATTCTTTCCTTTTAAAATAGATAGCTGTTTCTAAGGCTTTTCATTATATGTAAATTATTTCAGACCCAGTCATCACCATAATCATGGGTGATTTCTTCGCCAGGTTTTATAGTTTTAAGAGCAATTACCTGTAGATCTTCACAATAGCAGGCATTTGGTTTCGCATTGTGGTTAATGAACTTCAGGTCACAATCTACCTGTATTCCTACTGCATCATCTATCCACAAAACATAAGGACCGTCTTCCTCTACAGGCTTGTATTTGATTGTTCCTATAACATCACCTTGTAGAATTTTACATGCTGCAAAAAGGCCTTTGCCATGAATATGGCTGTCTTTTACTATATATGTTTTATCAATATTTGAAACGGGCATAATTTATTCTTTATCAAAAATATTTAGTTGATCCCATTTGTTATCAACTTTCTTTTTAATGTCATCTTGCATCACGATGGGCTTTCCCCATTCACGATCGGTTTCACCGGGTAATTTATTAGTGGCGTCAAATCCCATCTTAGAACCAAGGCCAGATACCGGTGAAGCAAAATCAAGATAATCGATAGGCGTGTTTTCAATCACTGTTGTATCTCGTGCTGGATCCATACGGGTGGTCATGGCCCAAATAACATCATTCCAGTCACGAGTGTTTATATCATCATCTACAACAATGACAAACTTGGTGTACATAAACTGACGCAGGAAAGACCAAACGCCCATCATGACTCGTTTTGCGTGACCGGGATATTGTTTTTTCATGCTTACTACAGCCATGCGATAAGAACAGCCTTCAGGAGGCAAATAAAAATCAATAATTTCTGGAAATTGTTTCTTAAGAATTGGAACAAAAACTTCGTTTAAAGCCAGACCCAGTATTGCGGGTTCATCTGGTGGTCTGCCAGTGTAGGTGGTGTGATAGATAGGCTCATCACGATGAGTTATTTTCTCAATACTGAATACAGGAAAATTTTCAACTTCATTATAGTATCCTGTGTGATCACCATATGGCCCTTCAGCCGCAAAATCATCGGGATAAATAAAACCTTCTAATACATATTCTGCAGAAGCAGGTACCTGTAAATCAGATAATTTGCATTGTGTTACTTCTGTTTTGCTGCCACGTAGTAAGCCGGCAAAGGCATATTCAGACAAACTATCAGGAACGGGTGTTACTGCACCCAGGATGGTTGCGGGATCGGCGCCTAGTGCAACAGCGATAGGAAAGGCTTCGCCGGGATGTAGTTCCTGCCATTCTTTCAGGTCGAGTGCACCGCCACGATGAGAAAGCCAGCGCATGATAACGCGGTTTTTCCCTATAACTTGTTGTCGATAAATGCCTAAATTCTGGCGTTCTTTATTTGGGCCTCTAGTAATAACAAGGCCCCAGGTTATAAGGGGTGCAGCATCTTCGGGCCAACAGGTTTGAATGGGAATGTTGGCAAGATTGATATCATCTTTTTCAATAATGTTTTTCTGGCAATTGGCTTTATTAACGACTTTGGGTGCCATATTAAGCACCTGTTTGAAAATGGGTAGTTTATCCCACGCGTCTTTCATACCTTTAGGAGGCTCTGGTTCTTTAAGAAACGCGAGTAATTCTCCAACCTCATGCAGAGCATCTACTGATTCTTCGCCCATGCCCATGGCAACTCGTTTAGGGGTACCAAATAAATTAGCAAGTACGGGTACAGAAGAGTTTTTAACATTTTCAAAAAGTAGGGCGGGGCCTGAAGCGCGTAGTGTTCTATCACAGATTTCCGTCATTTCAAGATAAGGGTCAACTTCAACGCTAATTCGTTTAAGTTCGCCTTTTTGTTCTAATTGTGAAATGAAATCACGGAGATCTTTATATTTCATAAGATAAACTTCATAGGTTTAATGTTTGTGAGGTTATTTGTAAATGCAAAGATAGGCAGTATCACAGCCTATTTTAACCAGAAATGAAACCTTAGCCTGTACAATAAAAGTCTCGTTTATTGTGATATCTCGCCAGTTGTCTTCATCGGGTAATTTTACAGACATTTCACCACTAATTAATGTCATGTGTTCAATCGAGCTCGTGCCAAATTCATAATCACCAGCGGCCATTACACCGATTGTTGCTTTATCTTCGCCAGTATTAAAAGCAAGCGATTTCACTTTACCATCAAAATATTCATTTACATCAAACATAATAGACCTGTAATTTAAAAATAAAAAGTGAACCTATTTTAGCATGACCTGAAATCAAATTAGCTAGCTTTATGCTGATGTTTCATTAAGCATATTTTCTTGCCATTATTTAAATAACGGTAGAATTTATCAGAGATAGCTTCAGGTACAAATTGCGCATCAAAATTAACGAAATTAGCACGAGAGTAAAAATCACTTAAATGAGTATAGGGGAAGCTGTAACATTCAATATCATTTAGTTTTAACTGGATGTGTTCTAATAAGGCTGAGCCGATCCCCTGGTGTCTGTTATCTGCCCGTACACACATGCTACGTAATAAATAAAAGCTGTTGACAGGATGGAGTCTTAAAGCGGCTACGATAACGTTGTCTAAAGTCGCAATAAATATCAGGTCTCCTTTAGGGGCCTGAGCTCGCATGCCGTTCTTTTTGTAAAAAGATTTTACTAATGGCAGGTTATAATGCTCAGCCAGTTTAAATTCGAGTTGCTCAGGTTTGATGCCTGTAGGAGTCATAGCTAATGTCCCGACCATTTTGTTATCGATGTCACCGCGCAAAGGTCTCCTGTCTGTGTGGTCGGATAGAGAAACAGCCAAATGAGATTAAAATAATTGTATTACAACACCCGGATGAAGTGAATAATCCGAAGGGTACTGGAATCATAGCAGAATTGGGTTTACAGAAATATCAGAAATGGATAGCTGAAGACTTTTCGCAACATAATGAGTTAATTAGTTATATTACTGAAAATGTTGCGCAGACAGCGGTTTTATACCCTATTGAAGAAGCAATTGTTTTAACAGAAGAAACCAGAGGGATGGAAACATTCAGATTAAAGACGCTTATAGTTATTGATGCAACCTGGCGTAAAGCAAAGAAAATGTGGGAGTTACAGCCCCTTTTGCAAAATTTGATATGTCTGAGGTTAACGAATGAGCAAATATCCAACTATAGAATTCGTAAGGTACCGAAGGATGGATATTTATCAACAATTGAGAGTGTGGTTGTCGCTTTAAGACTACTGGAAGACAGACAACAGGCTTATAAGCCATTAATAGATCTGTTTTCTGAGATGATTGATTTCCAGATTAATCAGATGGGAGAGGAGACGTATAAGAAGAATTATGGGGATAAAATAAATAAAAAGTGATTTTTTTTCATCTAGCTATGGTAAATAAGTTAAGCATCATATAGAATTCGCGCCTCTTTGCAGAAAGAGCTAATTGTGGGTGGTTAGCTCAGCTGGTAGAGCGTCGCCCTTACAAGGCGAATGTCGGGGGTTCGACTCCCTCACCACCCACCAACGGACCGGTAGTTCAGCTGGTTAGAATGCCGGCCTGTCACGCCGGAG
>Ga0316206_1002845_pt1 | contig 10722 bp, 11 predicted proteins | sample 6monthpyrite_MG_FD_204942 | JGI IMG/M metagenome (GOLD analysis project Ga0316206, IMG submission 204942) | Microbial mat bacterial communities from mineral coupon in-situ incubated in ocean water Damariscotta River, Maine, United States -... | ecosystem: Environmental > Aquatic > Marine >...
ATTGAACTTGTGACATCTATATTTTCGACCTTCATCGATTAATATTTTAATCTCTTTGAAACAATAGGCCCAGGTTTTTTTTTGCTTAACATGAAATAAATGAGAAATTACGCTGACCAGTTACTTTTTATTTATGATGCCCATTTTGCCAAGCTCTGCCAAGATGAAAAAGAATACCTGTAAAGACCCCACTATGAGCGATGTGAGGTTTGAAAATTTTCATACTACGCTCTTATCCCAAAACAATTTAACTTCCACCAGGACTTGTAAAAAATCTTTTTTAATTTTTGAAAAACTCATGCCTTACGCAAGAAATAACCCTCTCTTAGGACAAATCTCAAAGCCAGCTGAATTTGCAGCTCATTTTTGTTCTAAAAAGCAAGAAGATGGCGACATAAAAAGGAGAATCATTGATTATATAGAGCAATTACAAGCAGAATGGGAAACTTATGAAGAAGATTTGAACATCTTTAAGACTAAGTCGATACAATTATCCTCTCTGCAGGAAGACGATTATACAAAATGCGTTTTATTCTATGGTAATACCGAAGAGAATTTTTCTCGTATTAATAAATTTTCTTTTAGAAAGCTTACTAAGTTTCATAGAAAGATTGCAGCGTTAAAAAACTTTTCCAGTAAAATCAAGTGTCAGAAAAACAGCGGATTTCTATACGCAAGCATTGAAATGGGACTTTTTTACTACCTAAGTCCTGTTTATAAAGAAATAGATTGGCATCAAAACAATTTAAGATTGGTGAAAGACCAGATAGAAGCCTCCCTATCTAGCGATCAGAAAGATACTGACCATAAAAAGACTTCGACTGAAATCTACTAATTAATATTTGGGCCTGCACTTTTACAGGCCCAATTTCTCTCTTATAAATTCTTAGCGACCTAACAATTTTCTTAATACGAGAATATGGGGGTTATTTACAATCCAAAACGCCAGAAAATGTTTCGATAATAGGGTCTTTGGAATTGCGTAAATTGAATTTACTTTCTTTTGGAAAATAAGCAAAAGAGAAATTTTCATGACTTTTTTTAGCATAATGACAGACGGTATTCTTGGGGGCATGTTTACAGGAAGAGAGTTTTAGAGTGACATTTTTTTGTGACTCTAAAATCTCCGTTTCCGATTGATAGCTATATTGATATTGATCCATTTTTGCCTGCATTTTTTGTGTATCTATTATCAGGTTTGTAATAAAAATTGCAGCACCGCCACCACCGAAATATGACTCACCAAGAGGCTGTTCAAGTGAACCAGAGCAATTTACAATATTGGCAAAGGAAGTAGACGAAATTAGCGCGCCCAGAGAAAGTGTTATAAATATTTATTTCATCTTTTGTCTCCAATGATTTAAAAAGTTCCACTCACAAAATTTATCATGGAGGGAGTATGAAACAAGAGGCGCTGTAATTTTTACTGCTATATTTCGTAACGTTAGTAAGTTTGCGTTCCTTAGCTCATAATGGGGACAAGTGCCTTGAATTATTTCAGCAAGCTGTCGCATCTCACCCTGCTTTTTGGTAACTGTCTCAAGGAGATGGCTTATGTATCAAGAAAAGTCCGGAAAATTCTTGACATCTATCTAGAAATGTCCAACCATTATTTATGGAAAGAATTCTCAAAAAAAAAAAAAAAAAAGCAAATTCTCACAGATTTAAATGATTATAAAATGATATTTCTTGCAGGGCCAAGGCAGGTTGGAAAAACAACGCTGGCCTTGTCACTTTATAAAAAATCTGACTATCTAAATTGGGATATTGATGAAGATAGAATGAGAATTTTAGATAAAGAGTTTAAAAGATTCCTCTAGAATGGGATTCGACCCTCTTAAAGAATTGCTTAGATTGTCAAAAGAGTTCATGGAAATGAAAATCCCTGCGTTTAATTCTCAACTTTTGACTATGATCAAAGAATATTTTTTAATTACAAGTAAGGGATGCGGAGACCTTGCGAGCAAACTCCAAAAAGCAATATCCAAAAGACTTATGAAATTATCTCGAAACAAAAAGCGGTTAAGGGAAAAACTTATTATAAAATTTTCTCAATGGACAAATGATCTGAAAATTTACGAAGAGCTTCGTGAAGGACCCAGAGTCTAAAGTTGATTTAGTAAAATGGATGGCCTGAAAAAAAGAGAGGTAGTTAAAAATAAAAAAAAGATGCAAAAAATATTTATCCGAAGGGAAAGTAACAATAAAAACCAAGCATTGGCGCGGCGGGATATTTATTCCAAATCTAAGGTGCCTTAAACTCTAACTATTACAGATAGGGGCTGGGAAAATTGCTAGAACTGGCCGAAATTCCCGTAGCACTGATTAGAGTGCTACTTTTATACACATCTATATCCGAGGAAGTTCATCAAACAAAAAGTGAGCATTTTTATAAAATAATCGCATATTTAAGTAAATACAGTATGTTACCCATAGATTTAAAGCTATCTTTAAATTGCTCCGATAGCATCTAGGTGATACAATGTACGCACGGTGTATATCCGTAAATTGGAGTGATTATGATTAAGAAACTAACAAAACACGGAAATAGCATGGCCTTGGTTATAGACAAGGCCCTCTTAGAGATTCTTAAAATCGGTGAAAATACTCCTTTGGAGCTTACTACCGATGGGAAGTCTTTGAGCATTTCTCCTATTACAGATGAAGAAAGATTGGAGAAATTTGAAGGTGCTTTGGACAAGGTTAATAAGAAATATGGCAAGGCCTTAAAGAATATGGCGTAATAACTCATGGATGAAAGCATAATCTTTTTGACCTTAACCGAGGTCATGGCAATTCACCAAAACCAGATAGATAACTATGGTGGCTCTCTAGGTGTTAGAGATAAAGGCATGCTTGAAGCTGCGATGGCACAGCCTGAATCAAGCTTTGCGGGAAGCTACTTGCACCCTGATATTTATTCAATGGCAGGAGCCTACCTTTACCATATTGCCATGAACCATCCATTTGTGGACGGGAATAAAAGAGTAGCGACAGTTTCAGCTTTAGTTTTTTTGGAATTTAATGATTATGAACTCGATGTTAACGAGGGCTTACTAGAGGAAACAGTTTTGCAGGTTGCTAGTAGTAAACTTTCAAAAGATGAGCTAATTGAGTTTTTTAGGGCTTATACAAAAGTAGTAAGTTAAGCAGAAATATTTTTATTTTTGAGAGGTAAAAATGGGATTGAATGATACATTCTTTAGAGGAATTTTCGTCAAAAGTAACTAGAGGGTATTATATTTATGTACTTGATTATGGTTGGGATGAGCCACTTAGTAATACATTGATGGACAACTTTGGTGAAATGGGAAAGCAGGCATCACAAAATAATGCCATCGTATTTAAAGGAACCGTAGGCAGCCACTTTGAAGATGAGGTACTTTCTTGGCATAGTGTGAATGGTCAAAAATCTAATGGTATATTGCCTGCGATTCTTATTACAACAAAACACCCTAATAGTTTTAGAGAACTTCCAAGAAGTAATAGTGAAAATATTGATGATAACTTGATTTTAATTCCGCTAAAAGATCACTGCAAGACTTCATCTGAAGTTGTTAGTCTTATAGAAAAAATATTTGCAGATATTATAGAAGGCAAAGAGCTTGAACATTTTAAAATAAGTAAAGAAATCAAAAAAGGTGTCTCTGGTGCTATCGTCGATGCAGTTATTTTGGAACCAAACTTTGCAGGCATGGGGATTAAGTTAAAACCCTTATGGACAAAGTTATTTAAGAGGTAATTAAAAATGGCCAGAATTTGGCTAAAAGTTTTAAAAAGCTCAATAAAATACAAAAAATTATGACGGCTACACCATGAACCTTTTAATAAAAAACTTTATAATCTAATCACTTAAGCTCTCAGTAGCCTTCCCATTAAATTAATCAACCAGACATTATGATAGTTCGACAGGGCGGTTTATTCAATCAGACCCACATCCCGGAGATATGGGCGTACCCATAAGTGTTATTAACAAATATTCTTATACAGGCAACAATCCACTAAACTTTACTGACCCAATGGGGCTGTCATTTCTAGGTGATGTCTGGTGCTAGAGAGTAACCATAGCCTTAAGTAAACCTGCTTATCATAGATAATGCACCGACCACGGCAGTATCTACGTTAAAATAGTGAATAGGAAGATGTATCCCCAAAGTAACCTGCGGAAACTTCTGAAAGAAATGTTGTTAAAAAAAGTGCTGCCTGCAGGACACCAATCTGCCCCATCGTAATTCCCTTCCCTATTAGGAAGATCATAAAAATACCGCGTTGAAAGACTAAGCTTTTAAAGAAACTATAGAGGTAAAATAATTTGATCTCTTTATCTATATTCATAGTTTCCCCAAACCGAAGTGCTGTCGGCAAGTGCTAATGGCTAAGTTTTGAACAGCATATACTGTAAAATAATAAGCTTGTGCTTGAACTGATGGTTTGAATTTAAACTCTATCTCAATTTCTATGATGATAAATTGACTAAACAATTTTGAAAGTTGTTATTTCAGGTTCTTCCGTAGCAACATTGGGTTGATCAAGATAATAATCGTCGTAGGACCACTTATTTATTTTTGAATTCGACAGAACCATAGTACGAGTATGTTGTCATTATTTTTAGGTATAATATTTTCATCGGCGTGATAAATATTTTTGTACGAATAGACATACCTTACTATGGTTTTCAAAATTTATTGATACAGTGTGTATATAAACTTCATATAGTTGAACATATGATCCAGCTGTTCAATTATCTGCTAATTTATTTTAATTTTTTACTACACGAGCAGAATTCATGAGGAGTAAAAATTATGTTCACCTTCGAAAGATTATATGCTGAAGGACATGAGGAAGTTGTTTTTTTTAGCGACCCTTCATGCAATCTCAAAGCGATTATCGCTATCCACAATACTATCCTTGGCCCGGCCTTAGGTGGCACCAGAATGTGGACCTATAAAAACGAAGATGAGGCCATTGAGGACGTGCTAAGATTGTCAAAAGGCATGACCTATAAGGCTGCCGTTTCGGGCCTCAATTTAGGGGGAGGCAAGGCGGTCTTAATAGGCAATCCAGAGGAGGACAAAAGTGAAGCGTTGTTTAGATCCTATGGACGATTTCTCGAATCCTTAAATGGTCGCTATATTACCGCTGAAGATGTTAATATTGGTGTTGAAGATATAGAGCATATTTATACAGAAACTTCAAATGTTGTTGGCGTGGCAAAAATTCATGGTGGCTCCGGGAATCCCTCTCCCTATACAGCGAGAGGTGTCTTCAGAGGGATGGAAGCCGCTGTAACAAAAGTTTTTGGTGAGCGAAGCTTAAAAAATAAGGTGGTAGCGCTGCAAGGAGCTGGTTCCGTCGGGCGTTTTCTGGGAAAGATATTACAGGAAAAAGGCGCCAAGATTTTTGTCTGCGATATCAATAAAGGCCATTTAAATAAATTTAAAGAAACTGTGCCAAATGCAGAAATTGTCGGCATAGATGATATTTATGATATTGATTGCGACGTCTACGCCCCCTGCGCTCTGGGCGCCACTGTCAACGATCAAACTATTGAGAGATTAAAATGCAAGATCGTTTGTGGCGCCGCAAATAATCAACTTGCAGAGGAGCATCACGGAGATATTTTGCGAGAAAAAAATATTCTTTATACTCCCGATTATCTCATCAATGCTGGCGGATTAATGAATGTATCTATTGAGTTTGAAGGTTGGTCGGATAGCAAATCCACGAGAATGGTGGATACTATTTATGATACAACTCTAAAAATATTTAAAATCTCAGAGGAGCAAAACATACCCGTCTATAGGGCAACTGATATTTTGGCGGAGTCGAGAATAGAATCCATAAAAAAAATTAAAGGAAAATATTTAGGGCATTCTACCCATCGTTTTCCCGGCAGAAAAAACAGGTCCTAAAAGTCATGCCCCCTTTTAAATTGACACTGATGCGCGGTTTAACTATCGTTGTGAAGGGGGCAGCTTAGATGGAAATTTTTTTTATATTATTGGTCGTCCTAGTGACAACGCGAATTTTTGGCGAAGTTTTCCACCGCCTAAAACAACCTGCACTTTTAGAAGAACTGGTGGCCGGCCTGGTCGTTGGAGCAGCAGTAACCTTTCTCTCAAACCGGTATTCTAACATTCCAGATTTCACTAATGATCGTGTCTTTGTGTCCCTGACCGAATTGGGAATGTTCTTTCTCATGCTCTATGGCGGAATAGAAATGCGCATTAGTGAATTAATCAAGTATTCGGGTAAATCATTCTATATTGCTGCTGGTGGTTTCGCCCTCCCTTTAGCTGGAGGTTATGCGCTGGCCTGGTTTTTTCTACCTCACTCTGAAATGTATTTCATTCAATGCCTGATAGTGGGAATCGCTTTGGCCATTACCGCCGTGCCCGTCTCGATCCGTCTCTTGATGGACTTAGGAAAACTCAATACCCCTATGGGTCAAACGATTGTGACGGCGGCGGTCTTCGATGATGTCTTTAGTATTGTCCTGGTAGCCATTTTAACATGGCTCATTAAGAGCGAGGGAGCAATCGGTGGCGCCAGTCTGCTAAAAATGGGTGGAGCTACCCTTTTGTTTTTTGCGATTGTCTTTGTCGTGGGTCGCCTTCTGGTTCCTCGAATAGCGCGCTTTGTGCGCAACTGGAAAACAGTAGAGTTTGAATTCTCCTCTCTTGTCGTCGGTGGCCTGGCCTTGGCCATCTTGGCCGACCTCTTGGGCCTGCACTTTATTCTAGGGGCCTTTGCAGCAGGTCTGCTCTTTGAAAAGAAAACTGCCGGTAGGGAAGTCTTTCAAAAGGTCAAAAAACGCGTGTCAGCTGTCACCTTAGGTTTTTTAGCTCCTGTTTTCTTTGCCTCAATAGGCATGCGCTTAGATCTAAGTGCCCTCTTCCAAGCTCCCCTTTTCTTGACTATCCTGGTTTTGCTGGCCTTTTTAACTAAGCTTATAGGGGCCGGATTGCCGGCCTACTACTTTGGATTTTCCAAGAGAGAGGCCGTAGCCGTCGGTGTGGGAATGAGTGCCCGGGGGGCCGTTGAACTGGTCATTGCAGATATCGCACTCAAGGCCGGTGTCTTCTCTCATCCGCACCCACCGCCGCCAATTGTTACCAGTCTCTTTTCAGCTATTGTCATCGTTGCAGTGGTCACTACAATGGTCGCCCCTTTGGCCTTGAAACTTGCCATCGGTGATACAAAAAAACCTGCCTCAGAATGATGACTTTATGTATTCTTCAGATCCAATATCTTTAACACAGAAAGTCTCATAAGTGTCATGCCCCCTTTTAAATACCCTTTTAAACCAGGAGTTTGAAGCACAAAATAGAGACGAATGTTGGGAAGAGCGCCGCCTTTAAGAGTCCCAAGGGGCTAATACCATCGGCACCAAAAGCGGGTTTTAAAATGCCAAATCCAGCGGGGTTAGGTGCATTTGCAATGACAGTGAGTCCACCACCAGTGACCGCCCCCGCTACCAGATTATATTTCGCGCTATCGGAAAGCTCCACAAGTGAGCCCAAGTAAGTTAAAGCGGCATTATCTGTTAAGGCGGTTAATCCTGTTGCCCCGAAAAATAAAACGTTGTCACTCATTTTAGTGATAACTTCTTGCAGCCACCATGCCTGAGAACTCCCGAGGGTAACAAGTCCGCCTAAAAAGAAGCCAACCAAAAGGGATTCTTTTAACTTCACTGGCTCCTGATATTCTTGAGTCGTAACCACAAAACCTAGGAAAAATAAAAAGAGACCTAAAAAGAAAACCATATGATGGGCGGTATAGACAACGAGTCCCATAAAAAACAAATGGGTCAAAGTGATCCACCAGGTGGGGTTTAATTTTTTAGTCACCTCTTTTTTAATTGAAAAACTCCCAGTCAATTCCTTTTTAAAAATAAAGGTAATCACCAAGGCATTGATGATACAGGCAATAGCCGCTTTATAACCAAAATTGACCACCATATGGCCGATGCCCCAATGCCATTTTGCCGCCACCATAAGTACCGGAGGTGCTGCAAAATGAGTCAAGGTGCCACCGATGGAAATATTTACAAAAAGTAAGCCCAAGGTTGCGTATTTAAATTTAGTAGAAGTGTCATCGCCGTAAAAATTATTCAACAAGATCAGCGCCGTTACAGTCATCGCCGCCGGCTCGGTAATAAAGGAACCTAGTAAGGGCCCGAAAACCAGGGCGGTAAAGTAAAAGGCCATCTTTTTACTGGGCATGGGGATCACTTTAGAAACCGCTAAAATAAATTTCTCTGCCAAGAGAATTATGGGACGTGTTCCGGCCATGGCCATGATCACAAAAACAAAAGCTGGTTCGGTAAAGTTTTGACTTTCTAAATAATGAAGGGCCCCACCGATCACTTGATGCTGATCATTGTAGACAGCAAAACCGCCGAGCATGGTATAAATAACAAGAAAAAATGCCGCCCACATCCCGAAGACTACTTCCACTTCTCCTAAAAAGTGAAAAAAGTTTTCCCCGACGGAACCCTCTGGGTATTTGTGAGCGATATGCTCAAATTTCTTAACCATAAAGGTATGCAACACTGCACAGGCAAATAAAATAGTGCCAATGAGTTCTAATGTTGTTGGGTTTAGGTTCATCCTTGGTACCTCACTCATAAATAGTCATTATCAAATAAATGATAAAACATAGAAAATTCAGTTATTTATTAATAATATCATAAGTCTAAATATTATAAATAAAAAAGGGGCACAATTAGTGCCCCTGCGATTCGTGGATTTTTTAGTTGGTCACTTATCCATCACTACCTATTGAGGCCACTGGGCAAGCATCCAATTGTTCTTGGCAGAGCTCAATTTCTTCATCGGTGGTGGGTTGCTTTTTTATGTAGGCATTGCCGTCCTCATCTTCACCAAAGAATTCTGGTGCACCAGTATAACAGACGTTGCAGGCAATGCAGCCCTCTCCATCATCGTCGTCGGGGTCGGTACAGAACCATGGTCCCGGTATATTTAATTTATGCTTCATACTAGTATTTGCCATAACTCACGCTCCTTTCAAAAGTAATTTTTATTAATATTTAACAAATTCATCAGGTTATAACCCCAATTTTATTATATGCCCATATTGTTTTTTTGCTACATCCCTTTCGTCTAATTTACATTTTAATTGATTGATTTTTTCCAAGCAAAGTGCGAATATATGCAACTATTTTTTACAAATCTCTCTGCAAAGGTCTATAAGATGGAACAAGAGTCAGTATTAAAAGCTCATGAATGGGTGAAAAACCCCTATTTTGATGAAGCGGCGAAAGCTGAAATTCAAACCTTATTAAATAATAATGATACAGCCGAAATTGTTGAGCGTTTTTATAAAGATCTTGAGTTTGGCACTGGTGGCATCCGTAGTATTATTGGCATGGGATTTAACCGTATCAACCGCTACACTATTCAGAAGGCCACGCAAGCTCTTGCCAATGAGTTATTATCGTTAGGTATAGCAGAACTTAAGGTGGCACTCTCTTACGATAGTCGAACTTTTAGTTTTGAATTTGCCCAGGAGGCGGCAGCTGTTTTGGCGGGAAATGGTATCCATGCACATATCTATGGCCGATTAAACCCAGTGCCCCTACTCTCCTTTGCCGTTCGCCATCTGCATGCGCATGCAGGTATCATGATCACTGCCTCTCACAATCCACCAGAGTACAATGGCTATAAAGTCTACTGGGCAGATGGCTGCCAAGTTACCGCCCCCAACGATTTAAATATTATCGATCGCTACAATGCTATGAAAGATTTTAAGAGCATAAACTACCTCAATTTTAATGCAGGTTTAGACTGCGGACTCATCCATTGGATGGGGGAAGATATCGAAAATAGATATTATGAAAAAATAAAAAGTATGACTATCAACCCAAGTTTATGCCGCGAAAAAGGTAGGGAACTCAAACTGGTCTTCACCCCCATTCATGGTACCGGATTACTGCCTTGTAAAAAAGTACTCGAACAAATTGGTTTAAGCTGCCATGTGGTTCCTCAGCAGGCGCAACCAGATAATTTATTTCCCACCGTTACCAGCCCTAACCCAGAAAATGCTACGGCGCTGGCCATGGCCGTAGACTTAATGAAAAAGACAGGTGCTGATTTAGTCTTTGGTACCGATCCCGACGCCGATCGTTTGGGATTGGCAGTCATGCATCAAGGCTCCGTTCATTATCCCAATGGTAATCAAATTGGTCTGCTCATGCTGCACTATATTTTAAGTCAAAGTAAATCTATCCCTAAGAATAGCTATTTTATAAAAACGATAGTGACGTCAGAGTTGCAGGCGAACATGGCCAAGGAATTTGATGTTGCCGTAGAAAATACTCTCACCGGATTCAAGTGGATATGCCGCCGTCTGCGAGAAATTGAAAAAGCTGATCCCAGCAGAAATTTTATTTTTGGCACAGAAGAATCCTTTGGTTACCTCAATCATCATTTTGTACGGGATAAAGATGCTGTCTCAGCAGTGGCGTTAATGGCAGAAGTAGCACTCTGGTACAAAACACAGGGTATGACACTTATTGATGGTCTCGACAAAATTTATGAAGAGTATGGTTTCTCCCATGAGACACTGCTCTGCCTAGATTATTTCGGTAAAGAAGGTGCAGAAAAAATAAGCAGAATTATGGATCACTTTCGTAATAATATTGGCACAGAGTTGGCGGGAGAGGAAATTACCTCTCTGGAAGACTATAAAAATCAAAGT
>Ga0316206_1002846_pt1 | contig 10722 bp, 4 predicted proteins | sample 6monthpyrite_MG_FD_204942 | JGI IMG/M metagenome (GOLD analysis project Ga0316206, IMG submission 204942) | Microbial mat bacterial communities from mineral coupon in-situ incubated in ocean water Damariscotta River, Maine, United States -... | ecosystem: Environmental > Aquatic > Marine >...
GGTGGCGATTTTCATTTTATTGGGGCAGCCTATGGGCGGCGATGGGCGTTTTTGTACGGATGGACGCGGATGCTCGTCGCGGGTGCGGGTGGGGCGGCGGTTGCGATACTCTTTGTCGTTTTTCTGAATGATCTGCTCGGTGGGAATCTCTCGCCGATGGCGATCAGGGTGCTGCCTGTTGGGGTGATTGTACTGGCGATGGTGCTCAATTTCGCGTCTGGGAGTGCCAATGGCACGATCGCGACCGCGTTGACGATCGGGAAGATTGTGCTGGTGCTGAGCATCGCGATCGGCGCGTTTGTCTTTGGCGATGGTTCATGGATGCACTTTGACGGCTCGGCCGCGAAAGTAGTCGTGGAGGATGTCAGCGAGGGTGCTCGGGGCGGGGTGACGGGCTTTGGCGCAGCGATGCTGGGCGCGCTGTGGGGGTACAACGGATGGAATCTGATCGTGGGGATCGGGGGCGAGGTCAAAGACCCATCACGCACATTACCCAGGGCGCTCATCGGTGGGACGGTGTTGGTGATTGTGCTGTATGTGCTGATCAATGTGGCGTACTTTTATGTGCTCTCACCCGCCGAGATCGTGAGCATCCCGGTGTCGTCCTCTGTCGCGTATGAAGTGGCGGCGAGGTTTATGGGTGCGGGGGTCGCGGCGGTGATGTCGGCCGGATTGATGTTCTCCGCCTACGGAACACTGCACGCGGGCATGCTTGTTGGGCCCCGCCTGCCATACGCGCTCGCCGAGCGCGGCTTGCTTCCTAAGTGGTTGATGAAACTCTCGGGGAATGGCGTGCCAACCAATGCGGTCCTTGCGATTGGGATCTGGGCCATCATCCTGACCTTATCGGGGACCTTTGATATCCTGACGGACATCTACATCTTTGTGCTCTGGGTGTTCTACGGGATGACCGCGGTCGGATTGTTCATCCTGAGACGAACCCGCCCAGATGCGGACCGCCCATACCGAGTGTGGGGGTATCCGATTGTGCCTGCGATCTTTGTGCTGGTGACGATATATCTCTTGATCAACACGATCGTCGCGACCCCCTGGCGGGCGGTGTTCGGTCTAGCGTTTATTGTTTCTGGGTTGCCGGTTTATGCGTATTTCAGCCGACGAGGTTCAATAGACAGGAGCGCATTCCTTGGTGATGAATGAGTCCATGTTCCTCTCAGTTCATTCACCGGTTGAGCGTGGCTCGTAGCGAGGGAACTCGATGTCCCTGATGTGTTTTTCATAGTTGACATGGCGTCCAGAGCTGGTGGTATAGAGCGGGCGATTGACCTGGTCATAGCTCAGCGTCCGGACCGTCCGGTTCGATTTATGGAAGTCATAGCAGGAAGGATCGAAATCGAGTCCGAGGAACTCGATCAGACGCGGGAACTCGTGCTGCGGGTTGGCGACAAGGTTCTCGTAATGGACATCGAGGATCGGCACATCCAGCGTAGTTTTCCAGTGGTTCATCATGCGTTCCGAGAGCATCCAAGTGTGGGCGGCCCACTCGACCTTTGATGTCCAAGGGTGCATTTTGTTGTTAAAACCACCCATGAAACAACTGATCGCAACATCTCGTGGATCACGGATCGCGTGGATGATGCGGGTCTTGGGGAACAGGCGCGCGATGAGCCCGACGAGCTTGTTATTCCCCAGCGCCTTGTTCACCACACGCTCGGTCCCCTTGGGCGAGGTGCTCAGGATGTGGTTGATGTAGCTGTCCGCGGTCTTCTGCCAAGATTTCAGTCCGGTCTCTCCGAAGCGGTTCTCGATGGGTTCTTCGGGGTCATAGTTCTTGGAGAGCTGAATCGCGAAGGTCTCGATCGCGCTGAGCTCACCCACGCCGGCGGCCTTCGGATGAGCGTCGATGATCTGATCGATCAGGCTTGTCCCTGATCTTGGCATCCCGGCAACAAAGACGGGGACGATGCTCTCGCAGCTGGTGATCGGGAAATCGGCGGTATGCTCCTTGGACCAGATGTCGATCAACGCGTCGACCTGCTGGGTGTGGAGATCAGGGTCATATTCGAGCCGACCCGGTTCGTTGGCGAGCATGGCCGCTTCCCATGCCCGGTCGTACTGCTTGCTCCGATCGCATGCCTTGGCCTTGAGATGCAAGATGCCGACCCGATTCTGCATCGCCGTGACATGCTCGAGCACATCGTCGATGATCTCGATCGCCTTGGGATATTCTTTACGCTGGACAAGCACGCGGGCCCAGATATCACGGACAGGGACCGGGAGCTTTGAGAGATCATGATCGACGCGTTCGATCAGCGGCAAGAGCACCAATTCGGCTTCGTCTACCCGCCCAGCATCTTCGAGGGCGCCGGCTTTGATCGAGGTGATGATCGGGTTGTCCGGGTCGACTTTGAGTATCTTGTCTGCCCACCGCACGCACTCTTCGGTATTGCCCATGTGCCGATTTGATCTGGCGATGATCATCTTGGTTTGATTGTTCGGCACAGCGTTGTGTGCTTTCTTCGCAAACTCAAGCGCGCCAGCTATCTGGTTGAGTTGCTCGCAGATCACAGCCATCAGATGGAATGCGCCGGGGTCTGGTTTCTTTTTCTTGAGTATCGGCTTGAGCACTTCGCCCGCTTGGAGGAACTGCTTGGCCTTGACCAACTCATGCGCCCTGAGCAACCGATTCCGAGCACTCATCCCAGATCCTTGCTGAGACGGCGGAGATCGGGAGAGCCCAACGGGTTCGATGCCGCCAACACTTGAGAGCGAGAACGGACGATTTGGTGGTTGATTGGCCATCGGTCCATAAACTATACACAAGAATCAACCATGTATGCAAAGGACTTCTGACGAGTTGAGAAAGTATTCGTCAACGAATCCGGTTCAATACCCGCCTGTTTGATCTACGAAGGAGACACGATCGACGCGTGGCAAAGTGCTTATGAACATCGACGAGCGTTTCAGGATCCTTATTCGGATCGGTACACCATCTCGGCTTGATCGATAAAGGGACCCGGAAGGCGGAGCTTGATCCGCTCGGCGACAATCAAGTTGACTGCAAATTGGAGGTCGGCCTGAAGATGCAGATCGATCGCCTCGTTCGTGACGAGCTGAGCAATGTGCACACCCTGATCCTTGGGATCGATTCCGATGCCAAAGATCGCGCCCGCCCGCACAAGCGAATGCGAGAATCCAAAGACAGGGACCTCCTTGCGGAGCGAATCGATCAGCAGGGCTTTGATCGTCGATGAGTTGAACACCGCGGGGTCTGGGACCGTCCAGACAAGATCGATCTTTTTCTTGAGCAGATCCTTGATGCCAGCGGATTCTGATTTGGTCGAATCAAGATCCACCGTGACAAGCTCCCAACTCGCCGGTAGGACCGCCCGGATTTTTTCGATCATCGCCGATGAAATCTTCGACTTGGACCGATAGAGCATCCCGATGCGCTTGATCTTAATATTCGAGGATTCGATGAGCCTGACCTGCTCGATGAGCTTGGTTTCAGTGCTGATCCCGGTGGTGTTGGCCCGCACGGTGAGCCCGATCTTCGCGGGGTTGGGTGTCATGCAATAGAAGAGCCCAACCTGCGATGAGAGTTCATGTGCGAGACGGGCGGCTGCTCTCCCGCCCACCGCGATCACGCGTGTATCGATCTCCTTGATCTGCTCGGCGGTGAGCTCCTTGAGATCGATCAGATCCGAGTCGATCCCCGCAGACTTGAGCTCGCTCTGACACGCCTGCGCCGCCTTGCGGTATGGCGAGGACTGCGACGAGAGTACGATGAGCAACTCCTCCGCTTCTCCGCGAGCAGCAGGGACCGCAAAGGCAAAGACCAAGAGCAGGACAACGATGAACCATCGCTGAGTGTGCTTGAAACGGGATGTGCCAATGGGTGTTCTCATGTGTTGTTCAGTCTTCGGGTATTCGGTCTTAGAAGGTATAGTGCAACTGGATGAAGAATGTCCGCCCGGGGGTCTGCTGAGCGATGCCCGTGGCGGTCTGGTCGTAGATAAGCAGGTCGGTCTGATCGAGCACATCCGTCACCCCGACCTGAAGCTCGGCGTTGAGATCCGGATGCGCGAATGTTGCAGTGAGGTCAAGGCGATGGAACGGCTTGACGGTGCTGGTAAAGACCGCCGGCGTGGTGTCGGTGTACCGATAGTTGGCGTTGAGTGTGAGCCAATCAGTCGCCTTGACCCGAGCGGTTGCCCCGACCTTGTGCTTGGCAGGAAGGAACGCGCGGGCGTTCTGCGCCAAGACATTAAACTCAAAGTCGTTGTACGCGTACCAGAGCGAGAGTGTCGCCCGCTCTCGGGTGTACTTGAGTTCGGTCTCGAACCCCCACGCATTAGCCGAGCCGATATTGTCGATTGTGAAGAACGATCGCCCAACAACGGGTGCTGGCTCGGGCAATATAATAATGCCCGAGAGATCCTGATAGTACTGGAGATAAGTATCCGCTCGGATTGTCAGCCCATCTCGGATTTTGCCGGTATATCCGAGCTCGATCGAATAGATCTCCTCGTTGTCGACATCGCCCGCGGGGATCAGATTGATACCAGAGAGCCCGCCCCCGATCGGGATCCGCGATGAACTCAGATCCCGCAACCCAGTTTGAGGCGTACGGAAAGCCTTTGCCATCGCAATACGCACAACATGGTCGTCGCCCGCGCCCATCGATCGCAAGAGCGCCATGCGCCCCGACCAATCGAGCTCGGTCTCGGAATACCAGTCCGTGCGGAGCTGGGTCTCGAGGGTCCAATCATCGCTGATCGTCCAACGATCGCTCGCAAAGAGCCCCGCCCATTGCTCGGACGAGACACCGGCGGGGAGCGAATCGGTCGTGCGTGGCGTCGTAAAGTTGAGATTGATGATCCGGAGCGTGCCCCCGATGGTGATCTCATGCTCGTCCGAAGGCTCGAAGCTGTATTGCCCGTCGATGTTGTTATCGTAAGCACTATAGCGGAACATGGACGGGCGGTTGACATCCTGGTAGGTCCCGTACCACTGGAGATACCCGCTCGCCCCGTTGTTGAAGGTGTGCGAGAGTTTGGCGTGCCCACTGAGATAATCGAGCCGTTCGTCGATCCCCGCCTGGAACGCAAGGAACGGCGAATCGCCCCGCTCGACATGCGACCCGGCCACTCCGAAATCGAGCGATGTGTCTTCATTGAAGTCATACACCGCGTCGAGCCCGTACCGCTGGCTCCGCAGGAAATCCTTCGGGTTCGCCGGGGCGAGAGCGGTCCCGGTGACCGCGTAGCTGGTATTGGTTGCGTCGAAATCGTTGTATTCTGCAGAGAAACGCCAGGCGAGTTTCCCCTTCGCGTCCCCGATGCGGAGATTCGTTTTGTAATCTCCATCCTCGCTGATGCGTTGCGAGATCATCACACCGGTGGTTTCTCTCGGGCTTTTTTCGATGATATTGATGACGCCGTTAAACGCATTGGCGCCCCAAGCCGCCCCTCCGGGGCCACGGACGGTCTCGACCTGTTTGATATCCTCGAGGAAGATCGGGAGCACCTGAAAATCAACCCCGCCGTAGACCGGGTTGCTCGCGTTGCGCCCATTGAGCAGGAAGAGCGTCCGATCCGAGAAAGTCTGGTGGAGCCCACGCACCCCGATCGCCCATCGATTCCGATCGAGCTGGAGCGCATCAACGCCGGGGATAAAGGCGAGGAGTTGAGGAAGCTCGCTCACGCCGGAATAGTGGATATCGTCGGCGCTGAGGATGCTCACCGGGACAGAGGTCATATTCGAGGTCTGCTCGGATCTTGATGCCGTGATGACGATATCAAAGTCCTCAAAGAGCAGATCAACCGAGCCATCAAGATCAACATCCGAATCTGGCTCCCAGTTGTCCTCTGGGATCGCCGGTGATGGCTCGGGTGTTGAATCCGCGGGTTCTGTCTCCGGGGCAGCATCTGGCTGCGCATTAGCCGCCGACTGAGCGACAACCCCCGCCAGAGAGAGCGCAAACGCGATCAATCCAGTGATACCCGTCAGAACCATTTTATCGTCATTGACCCGTCTTTGTGCCATGATGCACCTTCCGTTTCTCGAAGAGTTCGAGTGTTATTGGTCTTTCGCTCCGGTTTGGATCGGTCAGATCATGATCGGACTCAAGCGAACCTCCCGAACGAGGCCCACTCTCTCGCAAGCAGACGAAGTTGTCTATCGGACCGATTTCAATCAAGCGGGCTGATGCGTTGGTCGAAATGGACCAGAGTACTCTGCACTTTGGATGAGGCGATCTATGCGTACAAGCATCAGGACACGAAAACATGTGGGGCTCCGTGGGCGGGCGATTTTGGTCGTCGCCTCGCTGATTGTGTTCTCCGTGCTCGGTGCCTCTGTGCTCAGCGTGCTCCGCACAAACAAGATCCTCAAGAGAAATCAAGAGGTCTCGGTCAACGGGCTCAGCTCGGGTCTTGCATCGGCGATCGAACTCCCTCTCGCAGTAGGCGACACGCAGGAGATGGAACGGCTGGTGCGCGAATTCCTCGGTCTGATCCCGGATGTGGGATTCATCTTGATCGAGGATGCCCAAGAGCAGCAGCAGGCGATGGCGAGCGTCAACGACGAGAGTTTTCGGGCGTATGAGCTCGGCAACGCAGGTTCGAGCGGGATTTCGATCCAACGACGCACAATCAATGCGCTGAGCACCGATGGCGGCGACGATGAGTACTATGACCTCTTTCTTGATGAAGTACCGGAGATTGAGCAAGAGCCATCGGCTCTCGGCTCGATCATCATCGGTGTGACCAACACAGGGCTCCGCCATGCTCAGCGTGCACAATGGGAATCGCTCTTCATCACGCTCGGAGTCGTGATGGCGGCGGCGCTGCCGATTATCTTCTTCGTAGTTGGAGGGTGGACATCGAGGATCAGCCAACTCGTCCGGTTCTCTCGTCATATTTCGGAGGGCGATTACACCCACGCGCTTGAAGACAATAAGAACGACGAGATCAGCAAGCTGGTCGCTGCCTACGAGCAGATGCGAATCGCGATTCGTGAGCGGAATGAATCTGAGCAACGCCGCCAGACCGAGCTCCGCGACGCACGCGAGCAGGCCGAGAGCGCCAATATGGCCAAAAGCCAGTTCCTCGCCCACATGAGCCACGAGATCCGCACGCCGATCAACGGCGTGGTCGGGATGCTCGAGCTGCTCTCGATGACCGAGACCACCGAAAAACAGAGCAAGCAGATCCGCACCGCGATGAGCTCTGCGGATTCGCTCCTGAGCCTGATCAATGACATCCTCGATTTCTCGAAGATTGAATCCGGGCACATGGATCTCGAATCGGTGTCCTTCGATCTCCATGACATCATCGAATCGGTCGCTGAGATGCTTGCCATCAAGGCGGCAGCCAAAGAAGTCGAGCTGATCTGCGATATCGCCAGCACCGTGCCGCGTTCGGTGATCGGTGATCCAACCCGGGTCCGCCAGATCATCATCAATCTTGTCAATAACGCGGTCAAGTTTACCGACGAGGGCGAAGTCGTTATCCGCGTCACGACACGCTCGCAGGGCGACGAGTCGTGGGAGATCCATGTTGCGATCGCCGATTCCGGGATCGGGATCCCACCGGCCCAGCGAGATCGGCTCTTCAAATCATTCTCTCAGATCGATGCGTCAACCACCCGTAAGTTCGGCGGCACCGGGCTCGGGCTGGCGATCTCCAAGGGGTTCGTCGGGCTCATGGGTGGAGAGATCGGGATCACGCCCGATCGGACCAAGGGCTCAGAGTTCTGGTTCACTTTCCGCGCCGGGATCTGTGACAAGGCTGTTGAGACCAAGCCGGTTTTCCGCGGGGTGCTCTCGGGCATGCGTGCGATGATCGTCGATGACAACCAGACCAACCGTGACATCTATACCCAGGCACTGACCAACTGGGGGCTCCGCCCCGAGGCTTATCCTGGAGGCGTTGAAGCCCTTGATGCGCTCAAGTCGGCCCCCGATTCGGACCCATTCCTGCTCATGATTCTTGATATGCAGATGCCCGAAATGGACGGCGCGCAGCTCGCCGACGCGATCGTATCAGACGAGCAGATACCCACGCCCACAATGGTGATGCTGACCTCGATGTATCACACCGCTGATGCTGATGATCTGAGCAATCTCTCACTGGCAGCGTGTCTCCAGAAACCCGTTCGGCTCTCAACGCTCCACGACGCGTTGGCGCAGTACATGTCCAACGGCGACATCCGGAGCATCGCCAACGAGCCCCATGCGATTGAATCGGCCATCACACTCAACGGCGCCAAGGCGCTGGTCGCCGAGGACAACACCGTCAACCAGATGGTGATCGGAGAACTGCTCAAATCCGCCGGCATCGAGGTCGAGATCGTCGACAACGGGGCCGAGGTGGTTTCGTTGGTTGATTCTGGGCATTACTCCTTTGTGCTTATGGATTGCGAGATGCCCGAACTCGATGGCTTTGAGGCAACAAAGTGGATCCGCATGCAGGAGTCCGCCCGGAAGGACGGCCGACATATTCCCATCATTGCACTGACCGCCAACGCGATCCAAGGCGATCGCGAGCGATGCCTTGATGCGGGCATGGACGACTACCTCACCAAGCCAGTCAACGCGAAAAAGCTCTTTGCAACATTGGGAAAATGGTACCGCCCAAAAGAGAAACCCGAGGCCGAATCGGTCGAAGAAACCAATCCAGTGTGTACGACCAATGCCGCAACGAACGAGCCCGTGATACTCAAGCTCGATCTTGAAGGAGCGCTCGAACGATGTGCCGGGAGCCACCAGATCCTCTTCAAGGTGCTCGAGGAGTTTGAACGGATCACACAAGAAACGGTACGAGATCTGACCGAACTGCTCGGCAACGATGATCTCGATGGGGCTGCAAGAGAAGCCCATTCACTCAAAGGAGCCGCGGCCAATATCGGTGCCGATGATTTGGCCCATCACGCCCGGGAGTTCGAGTTTGCTGCCAAAGAGGCAGACGAACCCCGTGCGCTGTGCGCGCTCGCCGAGATCCAACGATCACTCGATTCTCTCAGATCAGGATTCCCCAAGATTCTTGAGCAGATCAAAGACGCGGCCTGAGTTCCCTCGGAGTTCACAGAGCGACATAGCCTATTCAATTCACGGATACCCCATTGCAACCTGTCTCATTTTTGGTATGATGCGGTTGAGACCGGCTTCGGGAGCCGGTGGGGGTCGATCGTGGGGGCACAATCGACCAACAGAGTGAGGTTTCGATGTGGAATGCATCCGAGACCCGGTCTGTTGTGTTTGTTTCAGCGACAGTTCTCGGGTTTATTGTTGTACAGGGGTTTTCTGCGCCCCCTGCTGTATCTGACCAGACCAAGGCTGTCGGGCTCGACACACCGCACGCGCAGGTGTTCACCGGGCCGGATATGGAGTTCATGGCCGCCGGCGGGGCCGCGGGCGACTTCGATAATGATGGAGATCAGGATCTCTTCATCCTCGGCGGCTCGGCCTCAGCAGATCATCTCTACATCAACGACGGGGCCGGGTACTTTATCGACGAGGGTGCCAGCGCCGGGATCGATCGGACACATCAGGGCACAGGGGTCGCGGTGGGCGATTGCAACGGCGATGGATTCCTCGATATCTTTATCACCTCGCTCGGACCGCCTCAGAACCGCGAACCCAACTCGAATATCATGTGGCTCAACCAGGGCGATGGGACATTTATCGATGTCACGGATCTCGCTGGTGTCGGAGAGAACAACCCAACTGTTTCCGACGCATATAGCGCCTCCTTCGGCGATTATGATCTCGACGGCGATCTCGATCTGGCGGTCGCTGGGTGGCTCGGTGGATCGAGACTCTATCAGAACAACGGCGACGGCATCTTCGAGGATGTGACATTCACTGCGCTCGGCTCAGACATGAGTGGTATCCGCGGTTTTACACCCAAGTTTGTCGATATGGACGGCGATCGGTACCCAGAGTTGCTCTGGGTTGCCGATTTTTATACATCACAGTATTTCATCAACAATGCCGATGGCACATTTACCAATGGAACCATCAACGCCGGGACGGGACTCGATTCCAACGGGATGGGCAATACCTTCGGCGACTACAACAACGACGGATTCTTCGATTGGTATGTCGCGAGCCGAATCACACACAATCAGCTCAACGGCTCTGGCAATATGCTCTACCAAGGGGGCATAAAGAGTCATGTATTCGAAGAGGTTTCGGTCGATACCGGAAGCAACTTCGGCTATTGGGGGTGGGGTGTGGTATCGGTCGATTTTAACCACGATGGTGCGCTTGATCTCTTCGCCACCAACGGATTCGAAGGAGACTTTGCAAATGATCCGTCCATTCTATATCTCAATGATGGCACGGGCAGCTTTGTCGATGTCGCGGCTCAGAGCGGTATGGACGACGCCGGGCAGGGGAGGGGCGTGATCAATGGCGATTTTGACAATGATGGTGATCAGGATGTCATCGTACTCAACAACTCCCAGCAGCTAGTTTACTACCGCAATGATCTCGATCTCACCAGCAGCGACACGAACTCGATCACGCTGGATTTCGATACCTCTGCGGTGTCCAACTTGGCTCCCAATGGGTTCGGGACGCGCGTAGAGATTGATTCGTCGAGCCAGAACCAGATCCGTTTCCTCGACGGCGGGAGCAACTACCTCTCGCAGTCCGAACTCTCGGTGCATGCGGGTCTCGGCTCAGACACCGCCGCGACGATCACAATCAAGTGGTCCAACGGCGATGTGGATGTTTTTCCGGATGTCGCCCCGGGT
>Ga0316206_1002848_pt1 | contig 10701 bp, 5 predicted proteins | sample 6monthpyrite_MG_FD_204942 | JGI IMG/M metagenome (GOLD analysis project Ga0316206, IMG submission 204942) | Microbial mat bacterial communities from mineral coupon in-situ incubated in ocean water Damariscotta River, Maine, United States -... | ecosystem: Environmental > Aquatic > Marine >...
ATGGCTCATACGAGATTTAAACAGATCTGAAAGTGGTGTGAATGCATCGGGAGCAAATGTGCTGATAATGAGTTTGCCGCCGGGTTGCATGATGTGTTTCCAGTTAATCAGGGCACCAGCCATGTCAGGCAGAAAAAATAACCCAAAACTGCATGTGATGTAATTGAAATAATCATTTTTAAATATAGGTTTCTCTGCATCCATGGTCTGTAGATTAATATTGTTAAGCGACATTTTTTGTGCGTTTTTTAATGCCTGGTCTAACATTTTTTCAGATAAGTCGATACCATGTACTCTGCCTTCAGGTAAAAGCATTTGAGCTGCCGATGTAGCGACAGCGCCAGTACCAGTAGCAATATCGAGTAAGCGTGAGTTTTGTTTAGGCTGGAGGATGTCTAGCATTTTATCGGCACAGAAGTTAAAGAAACGTGTTGATGGGTTGTCGTATCCATCGGCGACGATATCGAAGATGCTGGTGATATGCTGTTTAATTTGTGCAGTGTCTGGTTGAGATTCGTTAGCCATAAAAATAATACAGTTAAGTCGTTGGTGGTATGTTTATATGTAACATGAATATAACGAATAATCTAAACTATTCTAAAAAATTACCGGTTTTTTTATTGGTGTCTCGCAGTCTTAGTGACAGTGTGCGTAATATTCCCAGACTTATTTCAGGGTAACTGAGTATGAGTCCCCGCAAATTACTTTTTGAAAGGGATAATAATTGCGTGTCTTTAAGAGCGGCTGCGCTGGCAGACCTTGGTAGTCCATCAAGCAGGTTCATTTCACCAAAGTTGTCCCCGGCTTCAAGTACTGAAATGTAATCGTTTTTATCAGGATTGAGGGATATACCTATTTGTCCTGAGGTAATGATATACATGCAGTTTCCATTGTCATGTAAATTAAATACCGTATCCCCCTGGAAATAAACTTCTTCATTCATCGTTGCAGCAACAAATCGCAGGTCATCGGTAGCTACTTCACTAAAGATGGTGGCCTGTTTTAATAGCCTGATTTTTTCATAAAGGTTAATCATTGTTTAAGGCCTCAGAAGCGCAATCATGTAACCAGTCGTCTTGTCTGGAACACCACTCAAGTGCATCGGTTATATTTTCAAATGATAAAATATAGTTTTTCTTCAGTTCAAAGTCATCCTGAAGCAGATCAATCAAGAGCTCAGAAAGTGTCTTGTTATTGAGGTTTTTTAAAGCATCGCAAGCGGAAGCAATTAATAACGGGTCTTTGCTACTAATTGCAGCTTGAGCAACCGATGCAAGATCTTGTTGTTCAATATGCTGCAAGGCGGTAAGCAGTAACTGGATTGTCTGGTCTATACGTTCAGTAACGGTGATGTACGTCAGGTAATAAGACGCATTTATATTTTTATGCGGGCTGAGTAATTGTTTTGCATCGTAGTATTGGCGAGCAAGAATTGTTTTGCTATTAATAATATATCTGAGCGTTTGTGTGTGTATGCCAGATTTAAACAAATGATTAAGCAGACTGTGTTGTGCTCTTGGTGTGATGTAATTATTGTTTTCTGAGAGCCATTGATTTGCCACGTGATCAGGGTTATCAGTTTCAATTATCAACAGTTTAATGGCTTGTTCTCTGACTGCGGAGTGGCCATCATCCAGTGCCTGAATTAATAATGGTATGGCTAGTTCTGGTTCTAAAAGATGAAGGCAACTGATGGTGCATGCTCTTATTTGAGGGTCTGGTACATGGACTAGGTGAGGAATAATGGTTTTTATTTTCGGGCTGATGTCATTTTGCCATTCTGATAATGTTTTAAGTGTCTCAAGTTGATAGGCATGATTACTGGAAGTAAGAAGCGTTGAAAACATATTCATATAATTGTCTACGATTTTGTCTTTTCTATCACCAGTTGTATTTAAAAATTTACTAAGCGACAGTGATGCTATTTTTTGCTGAATATTGCCCTGTGTTAGCGTTATCCATTGTGAAATAGCCAGTTCTTTATGTGGTTGTTCTTTATAGCTTAGAGCGCCCAAAACACCGCAGCTACATAGTCTGGGGTTATTATTGCTTAGTGCACTTTTTATATACTGTTTTGCTTCTGGCTCAGCCGCTGTATACAAGAGAGTGAGCAAAGTAGCTTTGTTGTGCTGATCGAAAGTTTCAAACTTATCAATATTTTTTAATAACTTAATCAGCGGTTTTTGTGATTGAGTAGCAATCATTTTTAGCAGTTTATCAGTTGTTTTTTTCTGAGTTAAATGTAAATCTCGGGTGAAAATACGACATGCCTTTTTAGGATCGGCTGCAAATAACAGTGTTGAATAACTTGTTATAAGTTTATCATCTCCCCGATTTATGTTTTTAGTAAATTCTCGCTCAAGATCTTCAAAGCTTTCTACTGGAGAAGAATCATTGGAAATATATACCTGCTCCTTTAGATGGTGAATCAATGTTTTTAAATAACTCTGGTTTACCCTGAAAGAATACAGAATTAAAAGTAATCCGCTGATAAGGCCAGGTACCAGAAAGTAATAACTGTTTTCAAAGTGTTGTGCTAGGAGCAGAATTAGTGAGCAACTGATCAGTGCAAGAGGCAGAATAATGCCGATGGAAACGGCTCTGAGTCTGCCCTGAATGTTTTTAGGTAGTACCGTCATAATCAGGTTGCGAATCGGGTTGTTTAAAGCCGGATTCAGGACGTCTTTGACAAAGCTCCCAAGTAATGCGGCGGGTAGTTTCAATGATAACAACAAGGCAAAGAATGAGAGTGTTATTGAAACAGGAAATGCAATATTCAGTTTTTGAACGCCGAATATTTTAATCGCGCGATTGGTTAGCAGTACCTGAATGACTATGCTAATAAAACCAGTGATAGCCGTGAGTATGCCGAAAAAAGCAGTTAGCTGAGCTTCTTCTGTAAAATAATCATTGTAAATCTGGTTAGTAATAAAGTGCAGAGTGTAAAAGGCGATAACTAAAAAAAAGAATGCAATTGAAATTGCGCGTAATAAAGTTGAGTGTCGGCTAAAGTGTATCCCTTGTTTGATGGTATTGATTGATTGTTGCAGTGAAAGTCTGGAGCTCTGACTATAATAGTATGCGGATGGCCCTTTTATTTTGTGTCTGATGATGATCATAAGTGTCGCCATAATTAACAGACCGCACCATAGCAATATAATGTTATTTGTTCCGATCCGTGGCGCCAGTAATGCAACCAATGCACCACCAAAAATCAAACCTAACTGGCTACCAGAAAAAATCACCGGAGATAAACGTTTAGATTTGAATGAGTCGAGATTCTGGCTCAGGTATAAAGCAGAATGAATAAGTAATATTTCTGAAATGGCTTCATAGATTAGAAAGTAAATCGGGTAGGCCGCCTGAGTTTCAAATTTATTCATTCCGACCCAGCTTAGTAATAACAGGACTGAAAAAACCAGAAAGATTCGCAGGTAGAATTTTTCTGCAGACATTCTGTCTGCGAAGCTGGCATAGATGATACTGACAATTGATAATAAAATACCCAGCGCAAAATACATGACAGGTAAATATTCGATACCATAACGTTTGAAAAAGAGAGCTTCAGCTGAAGCCTTGCCCATGGCGAGGCCGCAACCGACAATAAAAAAGAAACTCAAAAAATAAAAAACAGTAGTCTTTTCATCTTCACGGATCAGTAAAAGCCTGAGTAAATTTTTCAAGGGTTGTCCATTTTATGTGCCAACTGCACGCAGCAGAATATTCCCGACTATATTAACGGCTTCATCTCTGATAATAAAACAGATTAAATTAAATTGTTAATGTACGGAGTCAGTATTGAGGCCAAACTTTTGAATGCGTCGCCATAAAGTTGTGCGGTCTATTCCCAGTAGTTCTGCGGCACGTGCTTTGTTTCCATTTGTTTCCTCTAAGGCTTGTTCAATTTCATCACGTTGCTGGTCTTCATTGGCATGTTGTTGAAGCTCGTGTACAGATGGCAGTGGCTTTTGTGAATAATCCTGGATATGTTGTGGCAGACTGTCTGGTCCGACGCTTTTTCCCTGAGCGCAAATAATACCGTGTTCAACTGCATTTTCTAATTCGCGAACATTACCTGGCCACGGATAATTCAGCATCAGCTTCATGGCGTCCTTGCTGCATTCGATCTGATTATTTTCATAGCCTCGTTTTTTCATACGGCCACAAAAATGGTTAATCAATACCGGGATGTCGCCTGGACGGTCGCGTAAATTTGGAATGGTTAATGGAATGACGGCAAGGCGATAATATAAATCGGCACGAAAATCGTTGTTATTGACCTGCTCCAGTAAATTTCTGTTAGATGCTGAAATAAACCGGACATCAACTTCAACTGATTCATCTGCACCTACCATTTCAAATCGTTGTTCCTGTACGGCCTTGAGTAACTTGGCCTGTAAATGTATTGGGATTTCACTGATTTCATCAAGAAAAAGTGTGCCACCTGAAGCGGCTTGAAAACGGCCTGCACGGTTAGATGTGGCGCTGGTAAATGAACCTTTAACATGGCCGAACAGTTCAGATTCAATCAGGCTTTCTGGAATGGCGGCGCAGTTAACTTCTATAAATGGCTGATGCGCACGGTCACTGAGCTGGTGAATCATTCTCGCAACCTGCGTTTTGCCTGAGCCCGATTCACCCTGTAACAATACCGAGGCCTGAGTGGGTGCAACCTGATGAATACGATTGAGTATCTCGAGCATTCTTGGGTCGTTTGTTGAAAAATCTTCAGCACCGGGACTGAAAACAGCTTCAAGTCGGCGTTGCTCAGTGCGGTCTCGAATCAGGATCAGTCTTAATCTTTTTTCACTTTTGCCATCGTCTACCAGTCCGCTATAAAACTCGAGAAAACGAAATCCGTCTTCTGTTTTTACTTTTTGTTCAAACTGAACGAACTGTCCTGTTGGTCTGCCTGTTGCATCAAACTCACCGGCATCGATGGCGGCTTTAATCAGTGCTCGTTGTAAATTGAAATCGGCTATGTCTCGAAGTTTTGTAATGGGAGCATCCGGGCTACCCAGTAACTGTCCTGCAGCCGGGTTCTGATAAAGAACATTGCCTTTGTGATCAGCAATGAATACGCCTTCATCAATGTACGAAACAACCGCTTCCATTAATGGGATCAGATTTAAATCAGTCATAGCACCTCTCCAGCATGACGGACATGTTGCGTAAAGAAAGTGTTGTGCAACACGTTGCAACACCAGTTTGTCTAAAAAACCTTATAAATACAAATGGTTATTTAAAGTGTCAATAATATTTACGTTCTTTTTTCTGCAACGCTAAAAAAATAATTCAATAAAAACAATGCGTTATGTTTTGGCATGGCAGTTGCTCTGTTAGTTATATAAACAAAAAAAATATTCATTTTGGGGCGAGTAAGTGCGATGGAAATTTTTGGTGAAAAATGGATGCGTAAATATATGCAGGAATGGAATAAAGAACCCGGCCTGACCAAAGAGCTGGGCATTATTAAATTCAATTCCATAATTGCTTATGGATTCATTAATGAAGAAAGCCCACGTGCAGTGATTCAAGTATGTAAAGGCAAGGTCGTGTCTGCCGGAGACTACGATGATGAAGCCGTTAACTGGGACCTGAGAGCAGACCCAGATCGCTGGCATGAATGGATATCGCATCCCCCCGGCATGATGGCATTAGGCATGGCGTATAGCTCACGTGCACTTAAGTTTATGAGTGGTGATTACGCATCAATGATTAAAGACCCGCGAATGGCTGTTCCTTTTATTAAGAGCTTTGATGTGATGGGTCGGGTATGAAGTACACCTTAAATAAAGATAAAAATATTAAGAGGGCTGTTGAAATGAATCACTGCTTACAAACAGAGAAGTCGGGTTTTTCGATGAATCAGTTTTTGCAGCAGGCTTTATTTCTGCTTTTGATTCTTAGTGTGTCAGTTGGGGTGGCAGCACCTTATGCGCCTTATGCCGGCAATAGTCAGCAGACCTATGTTGCACCAATGGCACAACATAATCAGAGACAAAATCAGTCTCCGGTTATTTCTGTGATGATGGCGCCGACAGGTAGCAGTGTCGTCTTAGGTGGAACCATCGTGCCATTACGTGAAGTCACGCTGGCTGCACAAATGCCAGGCCGAATTGTATATCTGGCGGGTGTTGAAGGTGAACTCTTTCAGGCAGGCGATGTGGTTGCGGCTGTCGATGATGATGATTTGCTAGCAAAACGTGAACAAGCTTTAGCAAATTTAAGTGCGCAGTCGCGCGCATTTCAAAACTCTCAGGTTCAGTACTCAAAAGAATTCTGGTCACCACGCTCTCGTGATATTGGCAAGATGCCGGGTATGGGCATGCCTTCAATGTTTGATATGTTTTTCACCAAGCCGATGGCAAGCAGTATGGGGATGGGTAATCCGTTGCTAGACCGGCAGGCAGATTTGTATGCGCAAGGTACAAATATGGGGCAGGCGCGCAGTCAACATGTCGGCGCTTTATCACAGCTGCGTGAAGTCGAAGCAAGATTACGCGATAGCCGTGCTGTTGCCCCTTTTGATGCAATCATTGTTAAAAAATTAGTTGAGGTTGGACAAACTGTTCAACCAGGGCAGGCGTTATTAAAACTGGCCGACAGTCATGCTTTGCAGTTACAGGTAGAGGTGCCGGTAAGGCTGGTGGCTGGTTTACGTCAGGATATGATTGTGCCGGTCATTCTGGATGTGGGTAATATGCGCGTTCAGGCACGAGTTGCCCAAATCTATCCTGTGGCGGATAACAGTCGTCACACAGTCAAAGTTAAATTTGATTTACCTGATGGTGTTCCAGGTGGTCCTGGCATGTACGCAGAAGTCATGGTGCCTGATACATCAATTCCTGTTCAAAATCTTCCGGTTATTCCAAACAGTGCGGTTATCTGGCGCGGTAGTTTGCCTGCTGTTTATATCGTTAATCACAAAAATGAAAACGAGTTGCGTTTAGTGCGACTGGGTGAAGCGATTGATAACTGGAATGTTGCTGTGTTGTCTGGCTTGCGCGCGGGTGAGCGTGTATTTGCAAAGCCGTCGCCGGGTATGGCATCGGGCTGGGTTAAGCAAAATTAAAAATTAGAAATAAATAAGAAATAAAAATAAAAAATAAAGAAAAAACGGTGAGAACTATTTAATGAGTGACACTAAACCAAATAAATCAGAACAGGGAAATGACGACAATAATTTGTTGAGTCAGGATCTGGGTATTGCCGGACGTTTGACCAGCCAGTTTATTAATTCACCTGTTACACCGTTATTAATGATGGCATTTTTAGCGATTGGTTTTTTGGGTCTGATTTTTACGCCACGTCAGGAAGATCCAAAAATTTCAGTGCCAATGGTTGATATTTACGTGCAGTATGCCGGCGCATCCGCTGCGCAGGTAACCAGTCTGGTCACTGATCCTTTAGAAAGACTGATGAGTGAGATACCGGGTGTTCGTCATGTGTACTCTGCCACTCAGCGAGGTAACAGCATTGTTACTGTGCAATTTATTGTGGGTGAAGATCTCGGTCAGTCCATTGTTAAAGTTCACGACAAGGTTCAGTCAAATCTGGATATGATTCCTCCGGGTGTTTCGATGCCACTGGTTAAACCGGTGGGTATTGATGATGTGCCGATTGTCTCAGTAACACTCTGGTCAAAAGACATTGCTGATGACATGTTAAGAACATTGTCTTTTGATGTTTTACAGCGCCTCGAAGAAGTACCTAATACCGGTAATGGTTTTATCGTTGGTGGTCGTGCAGATCAGATTCGGGTTGAAGTTTATCCGGAGCGCTTAAGTGGCTATGGCATCAGTCTGGCTCAGCTGGCACAAACAATCCAGACGGCGAACGCAGAAAGATCGGCAGGAAATATTGAAGGTAATAATATTTCTTTTAATGTATACACCGGTGCCTTTTTAAAAACGGCTGCTGAAATTTCACGTCTGGTGATTGGTGTTCATGATGGTTCCCCTATTTATGTTCGTGATGTAGCAAAAGTTTTTCAGTCTCCGGAAGAAACCAAACAACTTGTTAATTATTATTCAGCAGTTGCTGACGAAGAAGGGTTGGGACGTGCAAACGGTGAGCCGGCAGTCACTATAGCAATCGCTAAAAAAATAGGCAGTAATGGTGTATCTGTCGCAAAAGCAATTATTAAAAAGCTTGAATCATTAAAAGGAAAAATGATTCCTGCAAACGTTAATGTTGAAATCACCCGTGATTATGGAAAAAGTGCCAACGATAAAGTGAACGAATTACTGACTGCGCTTTTTGAAGCGACAATCGCCGTTAGTATTCTCTGTCTTATCGGGCTTGGTTTTCGTGCTGCTTCAGTCGTTATCACTATTATTCCCATTGTTGTGCTGGTTACCATCTGGTCGGCCTGGATTATTGATTACACGATTGATCGCGTGAGTTTATTTGCACTGGTGTTTTCAATTGGTATTTTGGTCGATGATGCAACAGTCGTAGTAGAAAATATTTTCAGGCGATGGCTAAAAGCGGGTCAAACATCGGTTGAAATTGCGATTGATGCAGTACGCGAAGTCGGTAACCCGACAGTGCTGGCAACGCTGACAATTATTGCTGCATTGTTACCAATGGGCGTTGTCAGTGGCATGATGGGGCCTTATATGCGTCCTATACCTGTATTGGGTGCATCTGCCATGTTCTTCTCTCTTATTGCGGCGTTTATTTTTGCGCCGTGGTTTGCTATGCGAGTTCGTCCAAAGCTCAAGGCATTACAAAAAGCAGAAAAACGCGAAGAAAAAATGAATGAGGCAATTGGTCGGTATTACAAACCTGTAATGCGTCCGCTTTGTAAAAATAGAAAAATTGGCGTGGGATTCTTAATTGGTCTGATCATTGCAACATTGCTGGCATGCGCGATGTTTTACACTAAATCGGTACCAGTGAAAATGCTGCCGTTTGATAACAAACCAGAATTTAATGTTGTTATAAACATGCCAGAGGGAACAGCCTTACCGGTGACTGCGAATGTAGCGCAGCAGATGACTGAAAAATTAAGGATGATTCCTGAAGTAACTTCTGTTCAGTCTTATGTTGGTACATCTTCGCCGTTCAATTTTAATGGCATGGTTCGTCACTACTATCTTCGTAAACAACCCTGGAGTGCAGATATTCAGGTGATGCTGCAGGATAAAAATGACAGAGAAAGAGCGAGTCATGATATCGCTGTTGATGCGCGACATATTTTATATGACTTCATCGAAAGTGATCCTTTATTAAAATCAATTGGTGTACGTATTCAGGTTGTTGAAATGCCACCGGGTCCTCCTGTGTTGCAAACTGTTGTCGCTGAAATATATGGTCCCGATGCTAATACTCGGCGTCAGGTCGCTCACGATATGACAAACATGTTTGAAAAAGCAGAAGGTATTGTTGATACCGATAACTATATGGCGGCACCGTATAATTACTGGCGATTTGAAGTTGATATTGAAAAAGCGGTTCGTTATGGCATTTCTGTTGACACTATCAATCAGCATCTGGCGATGTCTATGGGTGGCTATCGTTTAGGTGATATTAAGCGAGGTGTTGTTCGTGAACCGACTTATATTGTGTTGCAGGTTCCGTTGTCAGTTCGTTCACAAATTCAGCGTTTAAAAAACCTACCTGTAATGTCTACTCAGGGCAATACGATTCCTTTAGGTGAGTTGGGGCGTTTTGTTCAGATAGAAGAAGATCCTGTTATTTTCCATAAAGATTTGCGCGGTGTTGAATATGTAACCGGAGAAATGGAAGGTCGTTTAGGTGCGCCTATTTACGGCATGTATGCGGTGGAAGATATGCTGGCCGAATACGTTTCGCCAGATGGTGCAACCATGACTGGTATGCCAATGGGTTTAATCGGACCGCCAGAAGAAGATATACAGTCCGGTTTTGAATGGGCTGGTGAATGGACGGTGACTTATGAAACATTCCGTGACATGGGGCTGGCCTTTATGGCGGCACTGGTTTTGATTTACGGTCTGATTGTCTGGGAATTTAAAAACTTTACCTTGGCTGGGCTGATCATGGCGCCAATTCCTTTAACGCTGATTGGTATTGTTCCGGGTCACTGGATAATGAATGCCGAGTTCACAGCAACTTCGATGATCGGATTTATTGCGCTCGCTGGTATTGTTGTTCGTAACTCAATTTTACTGGTTGAGTTTGTAAAAAATGAAGTGTCTCAGGGTAAGGATATTACCAATGCTGTTATCAGTGCCGGTCAGATTCGAATGCGTCCAATTTTGATTACCGCTCTCACCTTAATGGCAGGCGCCTGGATGATTGTTAATGATCCGATTTTTCAGGGCATGGCTGTTAGTTTGTTATTCGGTGCAGCAGTTGCCACCGTGTTGACGCTTGTTGTTATTCCTTTGGGTTGTATCAGTGCCTATAAACATTTTTACGTGTTAACTGGTCAGCCGGTTCCGGAAGGTTTATCAATTGGCGGAGCAACAGAATCAGATAAATCTGATGATGCAGATGAAAAAAATAATTTGAATGCTCTCGTATCTGTAGTTGTTTCAAAGCTTAAAAAATATATCACTATCATAAAAAATTATTTGATGGATATATTGGTTTTTATTAAAGAAAAAGTTGTGGTGTATCAAAAATATTTCGAAAGGAACAAAGATAATAGAGCTGCGCCGGTTAATGGTTCTGAAAAACAAAGCAAGGATAGCGAGTCTTCAAAAAGAA
>Ga0316206_1002849_pt1 | contig 10701 bp, 6 predicted proteins | sample 6monthpyrite_MG_FD_204942 | JGI IMG/M metagenome (GOLD analysis project Ga0316206, IMG submission 204942) | Microbial mat bacterial communities from mineral coupon in-situ incubated in ocean water Damariscotta River, Maine, United States -... | ecosystem: Environmental > Aquatic > Marine >...
GCTACAGGGGAGTTATCGAAATATGAGTAAAATGGCTGAAAAAATCAGTGGTATTATGAATGATAGTGAGCTTAATGATTTAATTCGTGATCACTATATCGGAGAGGCACAAACACTGACTACAGGTGCAGAAGAAAACTTATTAAAATTAGGTGAGTTAAACGCAAGCTTAACGGAACAAGAGAAAACGCGATGGCAAAAAATTAAGCAGGATTATGCGCGCATACAAAGTATGGGTGGGGATGAAACTGATTCCGCAACAAAACTGACTAATCAGGTTTCAAAAATTAGTATGAACCTCAGTGGAATTCAGGAAGTATTAGCGGGCAATACCTCGACATCAAAGTCATTGATATTTATAAAAGATGAGCTTAAGCGAATTGGTGAAGGCCTGGAGCAGGCCGAGCTTAATGTAGATGTGATTAATCAGCCCGTACCCGGTATGGATAAAGTGCTAAGTTCAATGGGTGACGCTATCACTACTTCATTACTTCCCATTGTTAGTGCTATGGAACATAAATTGCGTATGGATCATGATATTTGGGAACGAGTCAAAACGCTGGGCGACGATGTTAATAGTCTAGAAAAAAGTATGACCGTCATCTCTAAAATGAATCGCCAGGTGGTCAGAAATAAAACGACTACCAATGTTGTTAAGAAAAAGCAGGATGAGTAAATGAGTTGTCCAGTCTGTAATGGTGAACTTAAGTTAAAGAGTTTAAGCCGATATTTATCAGGTCAGTGCTGTACAAGTTGTAATGGCATTACCTTTACTTTAGCTGAATATTTGTATTTTTTAACACGGTCCGAACCAATTGAAGACAGTGTTGAGCCAGATGAAAGCGAGCTCGTGATGGATGAGGATACTAAACATGCACTGGTTTGCAGTTGTGGTCAGCTTATGAATAAGTATCGCATCACTCATAAATCAAATCGGCGTGTGGACTGTTGTCCTTCCTGCCATACAATCTGGTTGGATATGGGTGAATGGGAGTATTTAAAAGTTAACCACTTATACCGGTGTGTAAATAAACTATTTACTGATTCCTATCAGCGAAAACTCCGTCTTGAATCTACAAAAAACATTCTGAATAAAAATTTTGAAAATCGACTGGGTGAAAACGATTATGAAAAGCTTAAAGAGGTACGTTGCTGGATTAATAGTAATCCAAATAGGGATATTTTGTTAGCTTATTTAAATGCGAATGATCCATATGCAGTAGGAAAATAATGAGAGCACATCAGAAGATTAAATAACGTTAGTTTAGGAAATTTCATGTATCTTATACATGAGTTAGTTAAGGGGAGTTAAATGAGTCGGGATGATAGCACGCTGCAAGCGAAAATAGATGCTTTAGAAAAGTCTATAGCTAACGTGCGCGGGGATTTTATAAAAAAAATAAATAAGCTGAATGCTGAGATAAGTGAGCTGCGACAATTATCGAATGAGGTTTCTTCAGAGCCTCAAGTACACTCTGTATCGCATAATAAAAACGATCAGTCCGAAAAGTCATTATATAATCTATCAAGCAAAGATAATCAAGTCTCTACAAATGCAGCTAATAAGAAAGCAGAATCTGTCTATATTAACGCTAAACCTGAACGCAAAAAATCAATGCCTGAAACCCAGGTGGATGATTGGTACACTAAAACAGAAAAATCTACAGTTAAAGCAGAAGATAAAACCGAGATTAAAAACACACCCAGTGAACCGGGATTCGTAAATACATTAGTATCAAATTTTTTACAGTCAATAATCAGCTATATCTTTAGTTCTTTAACCCTGTTCGCAACACCTTTTCAGGAGCTTTATCATAAGCTAATTAAACTTTATTTCCATTACCAGAAACAGGGTAAGGCCCCTGTGTTCTTAATGACAGCCGCGGGCCTGGCAACCTTGACGGTAGGCTTTGGTTATTTGCTTCAATATTCATTCAACACATTATTTAACGATGCGTTAAAAGCCATAACGGGCTTTGTCATTGGCGGAGGTATTGTTGCGGCCGGAATATTATTATCAAAGAAAAAAACGGACTTCAGAGATTATGGCGCCAGTGTAATTGCATTAGGTGTCATCTTTAATTATCTCACCGCGTATTTTATCGGCCCCTATTACGGTATTGTCGGTGAAACAACAGGTTTTATACTGCTTATTATTGTGACCTTAGCGGCATTTTCACTTGCGCTAATTTTTGAAACCAGGGTAGTGTCTGCAATTACATTAGTGGGTGGCGTGTTTATGCCATTTATTCTTGGGGAAGGTGAATCAGCAGGACTTGTCTTTCTTAGTTATCTACTTGTTCTGTCGATGGGTAACCTGTATTTATCATATAAAATTAAGTGGCCTTCTTTATCCCAGCTGACATTTATATTGAGCCTGTCAGTTATTGAGTACATCGGTATTAGCGAGGCTGTTCATCCGTATGCCGCGATAGTTCTGTTGTCGTTATTCTTTTACATGTACACCTATTACTGGTCGTTTAATGGATTTCAGCTTAAGGAAAAGCTGCTAAAAAACGAACTGACCATTTTGGTCGCGAATGTTTTCTATTTTATATATGCCATTCTAACGGTACCGGCTGATCCGTACCTCATTGCGGGTGTTCTGATTACGCATTCTATTTTTCTAAGTATTACTATGAAAGTGCTGCGACTAATGTCTAGCATCGTCGCGCCAGTCTATATGTTGATGATTGGTTTGATGATAGCCACCGCTGTATTCGTTGTTCTACCCGCTGACGTGATGGGAATAATCTGGGCCATTCAAGGACTGGCTATGCTATATATTGGCTTTAAGTATACTCATAAGCTAATACGAGTAGAAGGATACACAATATATGTTATAGCGATGCTTGGAATATTGTGGAAAGCATTTGAATCATTTGTATTTGTTTCTAATGATACGATAGCATGGCATTGGATAAATTTAGTCGCGTTTGGTGTTTTAAGTCTGATGGCTTATCGAACTATTCACTATTTTAGGGATCAAGCGACTACAGTTGAGACAAAAGCCGCAACGATACAAAATGAAATATTTACATTTTGGGGTGCTATTGCGTTAAGCCTTGTTATTATCCTATACGTACCGACGGCTATGACAGTATTAGCTATTATTCCGATGATATGGTGCTTCTATCGGGTGTCAAAGCATCAATTACAGTTTGCACAAATCACAGGCTATTTATTCTTTACTGCATTTATCGTTCAGATTTTAATGGGTATGTTTGATTCTCATTCAACGGTTATTTTAGAGCAGTCTGTCATCACCTGGCTGGCAATAATAGAATTGCTGTGCCTGGCATGGGGGCTAAGATTTTATTATGAACGATTTAACCTTACTGGATGGGGGAAAGACATTGCCGTTGAAATCAATAATGCATTTTACTATGCGCCCGTTCTGCTCATTGCTTTAGGTGTATTTAATTTCTATAACATCTATATTTATGATATCAAAATTCATGGATATCACTTACTTGAGTTCAATAAATTATGGCTGGATTTTGTACTGTATGGAGTGATGATTTATCTATCGTATAAATTAAATTCTATTTCAGAAAATTTTGATGAAAATAATAACGGAAAAAATAATGCCTATATTCTGAACGAAACCACGTCATTATTCCTAACTGTGTTTTTTCTGTACACCATCGCCATACTATTAGGTGAATGGGTGTTTAATGCGGCTATTATTCCGATGTTTTATTTGTTGTATCGTGGAATAAAACGAGATCTTAAATTAACAGTAAAACTTGCATGGTTGCATTTTTCACTGTTTGCGGTGATGACCTATCTTGCTCATAAGGAGGTAGGGAATTTCCATTTTTCTGAGCAATCAGTCGCGACAATGATTGGCTGGGTTGAACTGATGATAAGTGCCTGGATGATGCAACTTGTATATGAGCGATTAACGCATAAAAAATCCGGTTATCAACTTTCCTGTAATCTACGAGTAGGTGTATATTTATTAATTCCACTGCTGTTTTTGCCACGTGTGTTTAGATTGTATGAGGAGTATTTGCCCGTCGCACTATGGGCTTCATTTGTTATAAGCTGGTTAATGTATAAAAAATTGAAAGTTGATGCGCTGTTAAAAGAACTTATTATATTATTTTTATTGGCGATAAGTGGCAGTATATTAATGTCAGTGAGTGCGTTAACAGGCGGTAATCAATTGCCTGGTTTAGTTTCTCTGGTTGCAGGCGTGTTAATCGTCAGTGTATTTCATAGTGTAGAAAAAACATTATCCGTGCGCAGCATTACAGATTCTCCTTACCATTATTTAATCTTAATTAGCCCATACTTTTATGGTTTTTCTATAGCCAGTTTCAGTTATGCAATAAGCGGTCAGGCTTCAATTGCACTCGTTATGAGTGGACTGTTTTTTCTCTATTTAATCCAGGAGCGTAAATTTTTGAATGTGATGCGAGATACCTTAACGGTTGCATATGGTATTTCCTGGTTAAGCCTTATTTCAGTGCCTGTACTAGTTTTTTTGCAAGTGATTATAGTTAGCACATACTTTACAGAAAGCCTGATTATTATGGGAATAAATTTGGTTGCCATACTCGGTTTGTGGTATATAACACATCAAAATATAGCGACTTTACAGCTTTTAAAAAAGAAGTTTTCAAGTCAAAATATTCAACATTGGGTATTTCATGTCTCGGCATTAATTGCTTACACAGGTTCATTAAATATGGTTTTTAGTAACTGGGCTGTAGGCACATCCATTGCGATGCTTATTCATGCGGTTGTCGTTCTGTTTTTAACGCTATCTGATAAATATAAAGGTTTATTACGCTTATCTATTGTTTTATATATCGTGACAGCGTTAAAGGTATTGCTGCATGATATGGGTGATTTTGGTAATTTACACAAGGTCATCGCACTAATGTGCATTGGGAGCATACTAATGGTTGCTGCTTTCTATTTTCAAAAATTAAGAAATAAGCAGATGTCGTGAATAAATGCGCTGAGCTATTGATATGTAAGCTGATAGCGATGTGATGATTTTCAGATAATGATGCGCAGCTTATATATAGTTCGTTTCAAAACAAGTCACTGCTGAGTCCAAATCTACAAACACTGAGTTTGCTAAGTTTTTAAAGCAGGCGAAACAAGAAATAAAAGCAAATCTCCCCCAACCCCTCTTTTTCTAAGAGGGGAGAGAACAGCAACAAGTTTAAAACTTATAATTCACTAAAGTTTAACTTAATTGGTATTGGTCTGACCCCAATGCCATTAAGTTAAGATTTTTTATGGAGGTGCGGCTTTAGCCGCGCAAGTAAAGTGACTATGAAATCAGCTAGTTAATGCACGACTGAAGTCGCACCTCCAGAGTGATTATCCTTAACTTATTCGCATTGGTCTGGCCCCGTTTAAGTCAATTTAGGCTTGTGATAAAAACGTGATAATAATGTGATTTTTTCGTGATGCGCGTTCTGTAAGGTAATGAATCAATAAAAACCATAGGGAGTGAGTGTTATGAAACAAAATTTATTTATTTTACTTCTAATATTTTACAGTTGTGCTTTATTAGCAGCCAATCAAACACAAACAGATTGGTCGGGTGGAAAGGACGCTTCTATATCTTCGAGTTGGAGCAATACCTTTGACTCTTCTTCAAACATTGCCTGGCGCGGGAAAACAGGCCAAACAAGTTTAACCACACAACTAACCGATAAAAAAATAGAAACCATTATTGCGGGTGATGCACAAAGGCCCAATGGCATTGCCGTTGGTGATTTGGTGGGTGATGGTGTTAATGAGGTGCTTACCTTGCACCCAACGATTGACCCTTTTGGTGTCAAAGGAGCTATTTATTTCTGGCAGTTTAAATCAATAGATAACACCTGGATTCGCAGAGCCGTGACGGAAGATTTTTATGGGGTTACGCTTATTGACGTTTTTGATTTTGATAAAGACGGTGATCTGGATGTATTGGCCGCTGCCTCATATGGGGTTACTGATCCGCCAGCACCCGCACCCACAAACCGTAATGGTCGTTATGCCTGGTTTGAAAATGTGAATGGTGACGCCAGCAGCTGGGTTAAACATGAAGTGGGTTATGGTTTTTGGGGTGCAAGCAGTGTTGCCGCAGCTGATATTGATGGAGATGGTGATAATGACCTCATGGGCACTTCAGCCCTGACTTCAGGTGCGACGCCTGCATCCTCTGATGTTACCTGGTTTGAAAACAGTGATGGAAAAGGCTCAACCTGGATACAACATGATGTTGATGAACTGGGTGAGGGCAGACCAGCTAGCTCAACTGTTGCCGATATTGACGGTGATGGTGATCCTGATTTTATCGTTCCCCTGTTCAGTGAAGTCCTTATCTATGAAAACGTTAACGGTGACGGGTCGCAGTTCGATAAGCGAGTGTTAACCAATATACTTTACGGTCGCGCAACTGTTAATACAGGTGATATGGATAATGATGGTGATGTTGACGTTATTCTGGCATCACCCAGAGATAGTTACATTCATTGGCAGGAAAATGTTAACGGTGATGGCAGTCAGTGGCAGGACCATCTGATTTTCTTCCTCGGGAATGTACAGCGCAGTGAAGTCGTCGATGTAGATGGCGATGGCGACCTGGATATGATCAGTTCCTATTTTCTGACTTCGGACAACCGTTTTGGCAGAAGTTATGTGTTTGAAAACACCAGTGGTGATGGTTTGTCATGGGGCTTTTATGAGCTGAAAAATTTCATGGACTATCGTACTTATAGCCGTGCGGGTGACATTAATAATGATGGGCGCCTGGACGTAGTTGTCATGCAGCAAGATCTTGATCGAAACAATACCGATCAGTTAGCCTGGTTTGATATTAGTGATTTTAAAGCCAGTGGCAATATGACCAGTCAGGTAGTTGATGGCGGAGCTAACCCTGCATGGGATACCTTTTCGTGGAAATCAAATGTGCCCACAAGTACATTACTAAGCGTGTCAGTTCGCGCAGGCAATGATGCCAACAATCTTGGTGTGTTTAGTTTACTCCCGGATGCGGGCGCGGATGTATCTACGGTTGTTGATAGCAACGCCCGTTACTTTCAGTATAAGTTGGAAATGAGTAGTAGTGATGTAAACCAGTCTCCCGTGTTAACAGAAATTGGTTTTAATCTATCAACTGATACACCGCCACCTACAGTAAACCAGGCCCCGGTTGCTGATGCGGGGAAGAGCTATACATACTTTCCCAGGCAGACGGCAACATTGGATGCCAGTTTATCCTATGATATTGATGGCAGTATTGTTGCCTATCAATGGAAGCAGGTTAGTGGCAAGAGCGTGAAGTTAAATAATGCTAACCAGGCGGTGGCCACTTTTACTACACCCAGAGTCAGGCGAGGTAAAACAAGATCATTGGTGTTTGAAGTCACGGTCACTGACAATGAAGGTGCAACCGATTCAGAGTTAGTCAGCATTTCTGTTAGAAGATAGTTTGTTGCCTAAGCATTAACTACAGAAACATTAGCGACAGTACTGTCAATAACATTAAGCGCCTTGCTAGAAATATCTAGCAGGGCGTTTTTGCTTTATAAATACTTTATATAATACGGGGTCGAAGAACATTTATTTTAATATTAGAAACGAGGGTAGCTCTGCTACTGATGCCAGTAATTTATGCACCAATCGATTATAAATTTTAGTTTTGTTGTTTCCAAACGCCGCTCTTAGAAAAAGAGGGGTTGGGGGAGATTTTCTTTCTGCCAAGAGGGCGGTTTAATACGACACAAAGCGATCATTAACTGTCCATATTGAGCGGGCTATTTATCAAATTTTGAATATTTGTCTTGTTTGTGTTCAGCGGAATTTAATTTACTTACAATATTTATAGATATTATTGAATTTTGCTGGTAGCTTGATTGTTTCGACATGAACTATGGAAGATATGAAAATAATAAAAGCAATTAAACTAATCGGTCTCTATTCGTTAACTTTTTTATTAGTCGCCTGTGGTGGCGGTGGCGGTGGCGGTACTCCAACAACACCAACTGATCCTAATACCGTATTCTCATTGTTCGCCCCAGATTATTTTACTGTCGGGCACTCTGAGACAACAAACCTTACCGGATCTGATACGCTTGGTGGCGTTTACACTGGCACATTTTCAGCACAAACACAGCCTCAAACAACATTTCTTGGTGAGGCAGCAATACCAATATTTGGTCAACTTCAATTAACAAATACGGCAAACGGTGCTGTTTTATCTAGTATAGGTACTGTGTATTGGTCAACATCTGCCGCTGATAGACGCCAGCTTGGATATAGCGAGTCTTCCTCTACCACTGTTTCAGGAACATCAACAGCTATCCCACAAACAGCAATGATTAACGATTTTGGCGCTATAGGTACATATACAGATAACGCGGGTAATGTTGATGTTGATTCTTGGCGCTTGGATGATGGTGGTAATGGAAGAGCGAAAATTGTTGAGTTGGGCACAACAGAAGATCAATTTGGAAATTTAATTACATCTTTGACTACCATCACATTAATTGATACAAATGGAAATTCTCTCTCGACTACATTGGTGGTATATATAGCAAGCGAAAATGCGACTATTACATTGTCGGGCAATTGAATATGGTTTTGCTATAGGATTTAAGAAATATTTTGGTTGCTTAAATAGGTCAATCAATAGGTTCAGGCTCGACTACTTTAGTTAGTCGAGAGCCTCTTGAGACACCCATGCTAAGAGGTCAAGAAAAACAAACGCTTAGTTTGAATTCAGGTTTTTTGCTATTTTGGCTGTCCGGGTTAATTGCCCGGGTTAATTGCCCGGGTTAATTGCTCGGGTTAATTGATCTCAATTTCCGTTTTTCAAAAGGGGAAGGTTCAATCTAACCCCAATCTCTTTAGATTTGCGACATGGAAAGACGCCCCTACGAACTCTCATTATTTATGCCGCACTAGAGCTCTGGTTTGGTATTACGGGCACAGCGGCGGGAGTTGCGCATTTCGCCCATCTGGGCGGTATGTTTTTCGGTTCTATATTGATCTAATATTGGAAAAAACATCCACCAGGAAAAGTATAATAAAACAACAAAAAGGCTATACACAGAATCAATAGTTCAGCTAAATTTAATAAAAAAACCACCCTAAACCACTCATTATCCCAAAGCCATAAACGAATTGATGTGCATCAACAATAATTATTATACGCTTGAGATAATGTTATCTAATATCACCAATTTGGGCTGTAAGCTCATTCCGAAAAAAGAAGACTATAACCTGATTATTACTTGGAGAGAATGACATGAAAACACGAACTCTCAATTTTATAGTTATTGCAGCTATACCCATTTTAATGACGGGTTGTAGCAAACAGATTAGCTATAACAAAGACATTAAACCCATCCTTTCATCCAGCTGTTTAATGTGCCATTCAGGTAGTGGAGAAGGATACGTAAAAAGTGGATTTAGCGTAGAAAATTATAATACCATTATGAAAGGAACAAAACTTGGTCCGGTTATTGTGCCGGGTAACAGTTTATCGAGCACCTTATTTCGTTTAGTTTCTCATAATACTGACCCGAAAATTCAAATGCCACCACATCACGATGAATCACTGGCTGATGGAAAATTAAAACCGCTTTCGAGAGCACAGGTTGAAACAATCGCCTTATGGATTGATCAGGGGGCAAAAAACAATTAAGTAATAACTATAAGCCTTGAACCCAGAATCTTAACTATAGAATTACAAGCAGTTAAGCTTGCTAATAGTTCTTTGTTTCCAAAAAATGTATTATCAGTTTGCAGTAATTTCAATATCGCCCTTCAAAAGATGAAGGGAGCTCAAACCAGGCAATACACCGAAAAAAGGCAACATTTAATAAAACAAAAAAGAAGCCTCTAGGAGCCTCTTGAGTCACCCATGCTAAGAGATCAATAAAAACTACACTTAGTTTGAATTCAGTTTATTTTGTTATTGTGGATGTCCGGGGTGGTTCAAGAAATTTTAATATGTTAACAAGACTCGAGCCCTTAGCCGACCCCTTAGCCCATTAAACTATGCGGTAAATAGTTAAGGAATCAATCGCGGTCCATCTCAAGGCGTGTTGTTAGGCAGCGCCCAACTCTCCCGGTTGGACCTCAATCTCTGATCTGGGGCATCCTCAACTCAGGTCTTTCAGTATATCCCAGGAATCAACCGATAGCGCACGCGTCGTGCATAGTCTCGATAGCCCGGTAACTCTTCCTGTAAAGTCTGGTCTTCAAGTACGGTTCTAATCACCGCGATGATTAATGCCACCACCGCAGGAATCAGTGTCCATACCGAGCCCAGAGCAAGAACAATACCGAACAGTGGAAGAATAATTCCGGCATAACCCGGATGCCGAACAAACCGGTACGGGCCACTGTCACACACCACATGCCCTCGATCCGTCTGAATGCGCACCACGCTGGAGAAAAAGCGGTTCTCTGCCAATGCCCATGCGGCGAAAGCGTATCCGAGCAAGATTAAAATGAAGCCAGTCACGATGAGCCATAGCGGAAATTCGGAGGACCAGTTATAGCGGTGGTCTAGCCCTGCAACAATGACTATAGGAAACCCGAGACTCACCGCCATCAGTGGAGCAAGCACTTTGTCCCAGGCTTTTGCATTTTGGATATTTTCAATATTTTGTCTTTCGGCTGTTAATCCGGGATGTCGTTGTTCCGCCCACATGCGCCCACCAATACCAGCGGCCA